>VFSW01004464.1_pt1 | contig 20859 bp, 18 predicted proteins | sample 5358111 | NCBI WGS metagenome assembly VFSW01 (sample SAMN11554181, study PRJNA540505) | mine drainage metagenome | isolation source: sediment from site ElyBrook_90M | place: USA: Ely Copper Mine, Vershire, VT | collected 2017
GTCCCTACCTTATTTTCGGGCATTATGTGGTATATACGATTATAGATTATTTGCTGCTTGGGCACGACGGACGCGATGAATCGGTCCCTACGGTTCTTTATTACACACGAAAATCGGTCTTTACGGGTTTAGAAGTTAGGGCGTGTATAATTGATCCAGGGTCCATTGCATTGGATTGTTGGCGATATATTGGCGCACCTCAAAAAGATGTTGGTCATTTCGAATAATAGAATCCCAATATTTCTGCTGCCAACGAAAATCATGTATACCTGACTTGTGAATATAAAACGCGGTACGTGCTTTAAAAACTCTGATGATCTCGCCTAAAGGTTCCGCAGGCATTTTGACTCCACCCGCTTCTCCGTAATTTTCCTTAATCATTACAATGCCATGAAAATGGTTTGGCATAACGACATAAGCGTCAAGGTCGATATTTTGAAAACGTTGGGGAAGATTGTTCCAAGCAATTTGAACAATCTCTCCAACAGGGTTTAATGTCATGCATCCAGTGTCAATATTTCCCAGTGTGTGCTTTCTGTCCTGAACACAGATCGTCACAAAATAAGCACCAGGTTGACTATAATTATAATCTTTCAGGCGAGGAAAACGACGTACGGGAATTTTTGAATTTCTTTCCATACACATACCTCTTTACAAGAAGATCATTTATTAGCACAATATAACACATCAGCATAATTGTAGGAAGAGATGATAGTGTAAGAAATAATGTTGGAAGAAACCGTAGGGACCGATTCATCGCGTCCGTCTCACCCGTAATCTCGGAAGAAACCGTAGGGACCGATTCATCGCGTCCGTGGCCTGTGCACTCACAATGCGCGTTTCCCTCTGGCACGATGGATGTATAATGGCATACGTGTTGCTTGGGCGTGGCGGACGCGATGAATCGGTCCCTACCTTATTTTCGGGCAAAGCGACAATCCCTTTGCATTTCTAGCGGGCCGTGCGGCGTCCGTAGGCCCAGACCGCCAGTGGCACAAAGACGACGAGGATGCCTACGCACCAGACGACAGCCTGCCAGATTGTGGTCGGATTAGGATTGTTGAGCAGCAAACCGCGTATGGCGTTGACGATCAGCGAGACGGGCTGATGTTCGGCAAAGGTACGCAACCAATCGGGCATACCTTGCGTCGGCACAAAGGCACTACTGGCAAAGGTGAGCGGGAAGAGCCAGATAAAGCCGGCTGACTGGGCCGCTTCGACGGTGTTTACCAGCAAGCCAATCGTGGCTGAAATCCATGAGAAGGCAAACGTGGTAAGCAGAAGCAGAGCCGCACCTGCGAACCAGTACAGCACATTGCCCTCTGGCCGAAAACCGACGAGCAGGCCAATCGTCCACATCACGATCACGACAAAGGTATTGCGTGTCAGGTCCGCGAGCGTGCGCCCCGTCAAGACAGCGGATTTCGCCATCGGCAACGAGCGGAAACGATCAACCAGGCCACGCTGCAAATCGGTGGCGAGGCCAATGCCCGTGTTGGTCGCGCCAAAAATGACGGTTTGCGTGAAGATACCCGGCATCAGGTAGTTGACATAACTCGTGCCGTTGACCTTGATGGCGGCCCCGAAGACATAGCGGAAGAGCAGCACGAACATGATCGGCTGAATGGTCGAGAAAATCAGTTCTTCCGGGATGCGCGGGATTTGCACGAGATGACGCTTTGCTAGCACAAGGGCGTCCGCTATCGTCCAGTAGATAGCTGGGCGGGCCAGCGGTTTGAGCGTTTCAGAGGTATGGGTACGAACATCAATACTGCTCATCGTGAACTCCTTGCCATCGGCTCCTTGGGTTGAGCGGGTGCAATAATAGTATTTTTCGCATCTTCAAGCAGCGCGGCGGTCTCCTCAGCAGCATGGCCCGTCAAGGTGAGAAAGACATCATCCAGGGTTGGCTTGCGCAAAGCCAGGTCCTCTAAGACAATATGAGCAGCATCAAGATCACGCACGACGGCAGCCAGCAGTGAAGCACCATTTTTCACAGGCACAACAAGCTTTCTCTGTTCTACAATCACCTGCGCTTCGTTAGAACTATATGGGCGCAAGGCCTGCACAGCAGCATGGAGATCACTATGCGGAGCTACCGTTATTTCAATGCGTTCGCCACCAATTTGCGCTTTTAGCTCATCGGCAGTTCCTCTGGCAATGACGCGCCCATGATCGATCACAGCAATCTGGTTAGCCAGTTGATCGGCCTCCTCCAGATACTGCGTGGTGAGCAGCACGGTCGTGCCATCGGTGACAAGACTGCTGATGATATCCCACATGGCAAGGCGACCGCGTGGATCAAGGCCAGTCGTCGGCTCATCGAGAAAAAGGACGGGGGGCGACATAATCAGACTGGCAGCCAGGTCGAGACGACGGCGCATGCCACCAGAATAGGTTTTGACGATGCGACCAGCCGCTTCGACCAGATCAAAACGCTCTAAGAGTTCCTCTGCCCGCTTGCGCGCTACCTTACCTGATAGGTGATAGAGGCGACCAAACATTTTCAGATTCTCGTAGCCAGTCAGGTATTCATCAACGGCAGCATATTGGCCCGCGAGGCCAATCCGTGCGCGCAATTTGTCAGCATCTTTTGTCACATCAAGGCCCGCGACTTCTGCGCGGCCTGCATCCAGCGGTAAGAGGGTAGTGAGGATACGCACGGCAGTCGTCTTGCCCGCGCCATTGGGTCCCAGCACGCCGAGAACCGTTCCTTCTTCAGCTACAAGATCAAGACCATGCAGCGCAACAGTCTTTCCATACCGCTTCTCCAGGCCCTCGGCAAGGATTGCGGGTTTGCTATGTGTCATAGTATCCCTTTCAGTAGAACATCTATCGATTAGAGTGTCGTTGAGAATAGCGTGGTAATGAATGAAGCGGGCATAGCACCCCTCTATGACGCCTAAGAGTGTCATGATGGGTAGCAATGCAGTTGTAGAAAACAAGCAAAGCGGCGCGAATAGGCAGATTGCTTCAGCTCTTCGCGCCGTGCAGCAGCGATGGTTTAGGCTATAAGACAACTGTCACTTTACGCAACTTGCCTCCACGCAGAAAGCTGACCGTCATCTTCTCCCCTGCCAGATGGCGGCGCACAAGCTGCTGCAGATCGCGCGGCTCAGTGACGCTTTCCTCATCAGCCGCGACAATCACATCCATGCGTTTCAATTCAGCGCGCTCGGCGGGACTGCCTGGGCGAATTTCCAGCACCTGCATGCCCACGCTCTGCGACAAGTTGAGCGTCTTACGCAATCCTTCCTCCACGTGGATACGCATGCCACCGACACCGAGCGAGACGCCAGCGGGCGTTGCTTCCCGTTTCTGGGCGACACGCGCCAGCACAGTTTTTACCGTATCTAACGGAACGGAAAAGCCCAAACCCTGCGCCATTGGCATCATGGCGGTGGTAATACCCATCACGCGCCCTCGGCTATCCACCAGTGGACCACCAGAGTTGCCGGGGTTGATGGGGGTATCCGTCTGAATAAGGTTGGTCATCTTGCGCGTGCCAGGAAGGTCAAGCGTGCGTCCGAGCGCGCTAATCACGCCAGCAGTCACCGTCCAATTCAAGCCATAGGGATTACCAACCGCGATTGCCAGTTGCCCAACACGCAAGGTGGCACGTCCAAGTTCCACAACAGGCAAGTGGTCTACGCCGATACGCAACACAGCGACATCCACTTCGGGATCGCTACCGAGCAGACCAGCATCAAATTTACGCCCATCGGCAAGCGTGACCAGGATATGGCGGGCACGCTCGACGACGTGGGCATTGGTCAGGATTTGTCCATCGGAAGAGAAGATGAAGCCGGAGCCGAGGCCAGCACCGGCTGGAGCAAAGTAGCGACCATAGCGACCCCCCTCGCGCTCTATATCAATGCGCACGACGGCAGGCCCGACGCGCTCAGCAGCGGTAGTGACGGCATGGGAATAAGCATCCAACGCCTGAGAGTCTTGTTCATATATGCTCATGCAGGTATCACACTTTCCTGTGGAACCCGATCAGTGTCATTGCTTGCGAGGCGACAACTCAATGAGATTGATATGCATTGTATCACACGCCGTTGGGTCGCTGTCAAATTGTGTGTCAAAAAACAATCTCTCATAGTGCCTGTAGCACACGCTGAAGGAATTTCTCTACACGAACGTTTCTTACCGTCGTAGTGCAACCTTCTACATTTCATGGGCAGAGAAAGAACACATCTGTAACTTGAAGCGAGGGTTTCGCTCTTAATGGTGTGACTTGTTCAGGAGATATCTTTGTTGGTCTGGCGCATGGTATAATAGGAGAAATGCGGTGGGCAAACTCAAATTACACTCAACCATAGAATAGAGCGAATGTTTATCTCGAAGGCAGAGGTTATGCAAGAAGGAATTTTCCCTTTTGAAGATACTGGAGAGAGGGCCTTAATTCAACAACGATACCCCGGGTCCCGACTGGCAGTGAACGTGGCGTCTGCTGAAGATTTGCGACTGGTAGAGGCTCTTCGAAGCGGCGATGAAAGCGCATTTGTCTCACTTGTTGACACGTATCATGCCTCAATGCTACGGCTGGCGATGTTTTTCATTTCATCTCAGGCTATAGCAGAAGAAGTTGTCCAAGAAACGTGGTTGGGTGTGCTTCAGGGACTTAATCACTTTGAGGGAAAATCCTCATTAAAGACCTGGATTTTTCGTATTCTCACCAATCGCGCCAAAACGCGAGCGCAGCGCGAAGGCCGTAGCGTACCGTTTTCCTCATTACCAGAGTTCAATAACGATCTTCCCGAACCCGCTGTTGAACCAGAGTGCTTCAAAAGCTCTGACCAACAATGGCCGGGACATTGGGTATCATTTCCCCGTAACTGGGATGAAATCCCCGAGAAACGCATTCTTTCGCAGGAAACGCTCACACACATTCAAGATGCAATCGATAGTTTGCCAGCAGGCCAGCGAGAAGTGATTATACTGCGCGATATTGAAGGATGGCCCTCAGACGAGACGTGTAACCTGCTCGGCATTTCTGAGGCAAACCAGCGAGTTCTGTTGCATCGCGCACGCTCCCGAGTGCGGCGAGCATTAGAGCGGTACTTCAAGGAAGAGTAACATCATCATGATGAACATGAAAAACGATGAGTTAAACTGCCAGGAAGTTGTAGAACTTGTTACCGACTATCTCGAGCAAGCTCTACTACCAGAGATACAAGCACAATTCGAGGTGCATATCGCGACATGTCCTGGTTGTGATACTTACTTAGAGCAAGTACAGCAAACAATCATGATGCTGCGCAAGCTGGCCAAACAGCCAATGTTTCCTGAAACAAAGCAAGAGCTGCTGGAAATCTTCAGAAACTGGAAGAAACCCAATTAAATATACCTGCTTCAGACAAGTGAGAAGTGCAAAAAACTGGGATCGTGGATGATTACCAGCATATGTAGTAGCTAGCTGGGTAATACGCTGCCTTGGTGTGAATGCAATCTCTGCTCCTTTCATAATTGTGCGATGAGTCATGCTTTCCTCTGTTGTAACATTTTCACCTCTCGTAATACTATGTTTATGGTAAGGGTACTTCTTGATGATGCCCGATCGATTCTAGTCATCCTTGCCAATCACAATTCACTCAATCTTTGAGAAAGGAACAATTTAGTATGTCTCATACCAATATCAAGCTCTATGGAACCAACTGGTGCAGTGACTGCAAACGCAGTAAGAAATTTCTTGGAGAACAACGTGTCCATTACGATTTTATCAATATTGAAGAGGATATGGAAGGTCAGGCATTCGTACAGGAGCTACAGAATGGCGGGCTGACAATCCCAACCATTGTATTTGAAGATGGTTCAACCCTTATTGAGCCGTCAAATGCAGAGCTGGCAACGAAGTTGGGACTAGAAACGAAAGCCAAAAGCGAGTTTTATGACCTCATCATTGTTGGAGGAGGCCCAACTGCTCTCACATCAGCAATTTATGGAGCACGCGATGGCTATGATGTTCTGGTTATTGAACGAAGTGGTCTGGGAGGACAGGCGGCCATTACCGAGCGTCTTGATAACTATCCCGGTTTTCCCGAGGGGGTGACAGGTGCTAATTTCGCAGAACGCGTCATCGAGCAGTCGAAGCGCTATGGGGTCGAATTGCTCTCGGCGCAAAATGTGGTAGCTGTTGGTAACAATGAGGGCGCGCACTTTGTTGAAACCGAATCAGGGCATATCTATCGAAGTAATGCTGTTTTGATCGCTACAGGCTCAACCTACAGGCGCATTGGAGTTCCAGGAGAAGATAGTTACATAGGCGCAGGCGTGCATTTCTGCGCAACCTGTGATGGTCCGTTTTACAAAGGGCGCGAAGTAGTTGTAGTTGGCGGTGGCAATAGCGCGGTTGAAGAAGCCTCTTTCTTGACACGCTTCTGCCCGAAAGTCACACTCCTGGTACGAGGTTCAGAATTGACGGCAAATAAGATTGCGGCAGATAAAGCACTCAACTCGCCAGTCATGGAAGTGCGTTTTAATACCGAGGTCGTCGAGTTCAAAGGGAAGAATAATCACCTGGATACAGTCGTTTGCAAGAATAGAAAGACTGGTGAAATCAGCGAGTTGCATGTCCCTGGTGTTTTCGTCTTTATTGGCCTGAACCCGAACAGTGCATCATTCAAGAATATTGCCAAATTGGATGCTCAAGGTTTCATCATGACGGGTATCGACTTCCAGACCAGCACCGAGGGTATTTTCGCCGCAGGAGATGTACGCGCAGGTAGCACCAAGCAACTGGTCAGTGCTGCGGGTGAAGGTGCTGCTGCTGCTCTGTCAATCCGCGAACACTTGCGTGGTCATGATGCTCATTCTATGGAGAAAATGCTGGTTGGAACAGCCTCAAACTGAGGACCTTTTTCTTGTTTTGTACGGTGTATGGTAGGCGTGCATTCAAAAAATGCGATACCTACCCTACCAATGAGACCTGGTTTTTCCATTCTTGCAGGTGTTTGTTAGTCGCGGGGCTTTTGCAAGCAACATCGCTTTCGTTTATCATAGCTGCACCGCAGATTGGCTTGGAACTCGGTCTGATTACAAAAGCAACCGGCGCGGCACCCATCGCTGCTTATCTTCCCGATTAGCGCATTGACGCTTTTGCGTCGCTGCGAGATCAGGTCAGGCTCCGTAGAGGAGTACACCTGATCTCGCTGGATAAGCTTCGCGAGACGGAAGAGTCAGCATTGATTGCATAGCTCGCTCATATGCTTGGTCTGCATGCACACACTCGTCATTAGGGAATTGCCCAGCGCAAAGCGGTCTGGTCTACCTACTTACCTTCGGTCTGATCGAGCAATTTCGCCACCAATCCAGTCCAACCGGTCTGATGGCTGGCCCCGACGCCCCTCCCTGTATCGCCATGGAAGTACTCGTAGAATAAGGGGTAATCACGCCAATACGGGTCGCTCTGGAAGGTCTCGTTCGTGCCGAAGACAGGACGACGCCCATCCTCCCCTCGTAGAAAAATGTGCGTGAGTCGACGCGAGAGCTGATCGGCTATCTGCCGGAGCGTGAGTTTCTGGCCCGAACCCGTTGGATACTCTACTAAGAAATCATCACCATAGTAGTGATGGAACTTCTGAAGCGTTTCGACGAGCAGGAAGTTGATGGGAAACCAAATGGGTCCACGCCAGTTAGAATTGCCGCCAAAAAGTCCAGAGCTTGATTCGCCAGGCTCGTATTGAACGACATATTCCATAGTATTGGCATGGTAGACATAGGGATGTTCAGCGTGGAACTTGCTGATCGCACGGATGCCATAGTTGCTCAGAAACTCTTCAGGGTCGAACATCCGTTTGAGCAAGCACTTCATGCGATGCCCGCGCACCAGCGCGAGCAGGCGACGTTCCTCCATCCCGGGTTCGTTCCAACGTGAAACTAAACTGGCGAGTTGTGGTCGGTGTTCGAGGAACCATTCCAACCGTGCCTTGAACTCTGGAAGATCGGCCAGCAGATCTGGTTCGATCGTCTCCACGGCGAGAAGAGGAATAAACCCTACCAGCGAACGAACGCGCAGCGGGTCATGAGAATCATCTGGCATATGCAGTACATCATAGAAGAACTGATCCTCTTCGTCCCAGAGCGAAATGCCTTTTCCCCCGATGTTGTTGAGCGCATCAGCAATGTAGAGGAAATGTTCAAAAAACTTGGTGGCAACATCCTCATATGCATGGTTTTCTCGTGCCAATTCCAAGGCAATCATGAGCATATTCAAGCAATACATCCCCATCCAGGCTGTGCCATCTGACTGCTCAAGGTGACCACCGGTCGGTAAAGGCGCGCTACGGTCGAAGACTCCGATGTTGTCCAGACCCAGGAAGCCACCTTGGAAGACATTGTGTCCTTCACTGTCCTTGCGATTCACCCACCAGGTGAAGTTGAGCAGGAGTTTATGGAAGATCCGCTCCAGGAAGGTGCGGTCGCCCTTGCCAGTGGTGCGTTTTTCAATTTTGTAGACACGCCACGCGGCCCAGGCATGAACGGGTGGGTTCACATCCCCAAAAGCCCACTCATAAGCTGGCAATTGACCGTTGGGATGCATGTACCATTCGCGCAGGAGCAAAATGAGTTGTTGCTTGGCAAAGCCTGGATCGATCAGAGCGAGTGGAATGCAGTGGAACGCCAGGTCCCACGCTGCGAACCAGGGATACTCCCAAGTATCGGGCATCGAGATAATGTCAGCATTGTTGAGATTCCGCCAATCTCTGTTTCGCCCAAACGTGTGCGAGTCTGGTGGGGGTGGCCCTGCTGGGTCGCCATGCAGCCACATATCAACATCGTAGTAGTAAAACTGCTTGCTCCATAGTAAGCCAGCAAACGCCTGCCGCTGCACAGAGCGGGCGTCCTCGGATAAATCTTTCGCACCGCATGCCATATAAAAGCTATCAGCTTCCGCTTGCCGTACATTGAAAATCTCATCGGCAGCCACGAAAGGGTCTTTTTGCTGAGTTGCGGACAGGCGCAGCATGACCGTCTCCGTTGCACCAGGAGCGATGACAAACGTGTAGTGCGCCGCGAACTTGGTGCCGAAACCTTTTGGGTTGACTCTATCCTGAGCCCCATTCACCACAGTGTCGTTAATGCCATCCTTGACAAATAGGGTGCTGTTTGGCACATCCCACAAGCGTTCTGCGTTGCTTTCGTTCTCTGTGAAGAGGATTTGCGGCTCATGCTGGCACGCAAGCCAGTATTCTCCCAGCGTGGCATGGCTTGCGCGAACGATATGTTGTCTCTCAACCCCAGTTGGCGTTGTAACTGTCTCTACGGCGCGTAGTTCTGGGCGGAGGTTTTCCACGTCGTGGTCGTATCCCCAGGCCCACGTGTTGCGAAACCAGAGCGTGGGTAATACATGCAGGGGTGCTGCTTGCGGGCCACGATTTGCAGCAGTAATACGGATGAGTATATCTTGCGGATCCACTTTCGCGTACTCAATCGTGATGTCGAAATAGCGATTCTCTGCAAAAATACCCGTATCGATCAGCTCATATTCTGGCTCATTGCGTCCACGACGGCGATTCTCTGCTACGAGGTCAGCGTAAGGGAAGGCGCGCTGCGGATATTTGTATAACGCCTTCATGTACGAATGAGTGGGGGTATTATCAAGAAAGTAGTAGTACTCTTTGACATCCTCGCCATGGTTACCTTCTGAACCGGTCAAACCGAAAAGCCGCTCCTTAAGAATCGGATCGGCCTCATTCCACAGACTGAGTGCAAAGCACAGTCTGGACTGCTCATCACTGATACCCAAAAGACCATCTTCGCCCCAGCGATAGGTGCGGGAACGAGCATGGTCGTGCGGAAAGGAGTCCCATGCTGTACCGTTGGGGGAGTAGTCCTCACGGACAGTACCCCACTGGCGTTCCGTGAGATATGGCCCCCAGAGATACCACGGTTTCGTATTCTCATGCGCCTCGACAAGTCTTAGTCGCTCTGCATTCTGTTCTAGGGCAGGTGTTTGGGGGAGAGCTTTTCTGCTCACCATCTTTGCTTGTATCCTTTCTCATCAGGTTACCCATAGGGAGGGAGACCATTACATTTCTTGTGCGACCTCAACATAGACCTTAATGGCGTCTTTGTCCTCAGTAAGGTGACGGAGCATCTGGGCATAGTTTTCCAGGCCATGGACAGGTGTGGTGAGCAACTTGTTCAACCAGCCGGGAAAAAAGGCTTCGGCCTTGACCTGGTCGTTGACACCACTGATGAAATCAGCACGTGAGGCATTGACGGTTCCAACCATCACCTTGTTGCCAAGTACAAAGCTCTGGTTGATCAAATCTGCATTTACTTCTGCCTTTGTGTCACCTCCGGTAATACCTGATAGGACAAGTACCCCGTTTTTGCCGAGTACCTCAGCCGCCTGAAACACCAATGGGCTAAAGCCTGTGGCTTCGAAGATGATATCAAATGGGCCATGTTGGGCACTCGTTTGAGATAACGTCATCTCACGCGAGCTGACATAGCTCGCTCCGATTTCCGCAAGTAAATCACTATTGCGATACGGTGGTAATCGACGAGAGTAGCAGGTGACCTCTAGACCACGCAGGCGCATGGCTAGAGCTGCGAAGAGACCAATGGTACCAGCCCCAATAACTGCCGCACGTCGTGGTTGCCAAATCTTTAGCCGTCTTTGAATCTCGTAGGCCTGATTCAAGCCTTTCTGTGCAACAGTGAGAGGCTCCAACAGCACACCTACCTTGCTCAGCGTTTCAGGAAGGGGTATGATGTAGGCAGCATCTTCGACATAATACTCAGTCAAGTAGCCGTGAAGCAGATTAATGCCCCGCTCATAGTACACATCATCAATTGTCATGTCTTGCAGGCCAATCTGGTCATAGATGCTATGTCCAGGACGACGCACCGTAGCTACGACAAACGTTCCTGGTCGAATAGTATCTGGCACATTTGGACCAACCTCCACTACCCTGCCGAAGTTTTCGTGACCAGTAATAAGGAAGTTGTAACCTTCCGGCGCCATGCCATACAGTGCCGCATTAATTTCCTTGTCTGTGCCATCAACACCTACCTGTAACACCTTCACTAGTACGCCTTGCCCGTTTGGAATGTCTCTCACGTTGGGCATTGGAATCTCTTCTAAATGCATAGAATCCGGTTTACCAGGATAGACCGCTATCGCTTTCATCTTTTACTCTCCTTTGTGATTTCGACCACATGCTGATACTGACCAATTAGAAATAGCGTAACCGCTCAGGAAGCATGAACGTGGAATACTACCGAAAATCATACCTTGATCGGGAAGAGGTGTCGTGCCGACACTGAAGCCCCCGCTTTCAAACATGCTCACCCGATGTGTATACTTATTTCCGAGATATTGTCTCACTACCTGACGATTCGTTACAGTATAATGTCCTTAAGAATCTGAACACAGAAAAGGGCCGGGATAAAATATACCCAAAGCATGATGAGAAAACACTATACAGCAGCTTTCAAAGTCTCTTTGAAAACCATGACAGTACCGCAAAGTTAGATGTGCAGAAACAAGACGATGAAGAAGACCATTGTCAGTGCTGCATGAATGCTGTGTACTGATTTTGGCGTGCGTCTCTTCATACGCGCCAGGAACCACAGCCAGCAACCTAGAATAACGGAGACGAAGAGAATGCCGAGGGCAACAAAACCCGTCACCACTTCATAGGCTCTCACCTGCGTAAGGATGGGGAAGAAAAAGACCATATGGGCCAGGGGCGGCACACGTGATGACCCCATCCAAAGAACTGGTGGTGTTCACGCAGGAATAACAGAGCCTGCCTGCTTCCCGTCACAAGGATCGACTTCATACGCTTCTTGATCAGCACATACCGCAGCCGTATGAGCCACTGCGCTGCGGTATCGGTGCGCAGCTTACAGGTCAGTTTGCCATCGCCTTCAGCAGTTCCTCAAGACGTTCGTAGGAGTCATTGATCCCTTCTTCCATCCCGCTCTGAAACGCGCTATCACGGTCGTCGATCGACTGGAAGACCGAAAGAGCAGTGAGTCGGCATCTCCCCTCGGGCAACTCCTCAAACGTCAACGTTTCAAGTGCTACATGCCCCTTCTCTGGCAAACCCTCAAACTCAAAGGTGTCAATAATGCGCTGAGGAGCGAGTACTTCGTGATACACGCCATGAAAACCGAACTGGTTGCCGCTCTGATCCTTCTGGACGTAACGCCACCTACCGCCGCTTCTTGGCTCAAAGGTGTCGAGCATCGTGATGAGCCTTCGAGGTCCAAGCCAACGGACATAGAGGTCTGGATTGGTGAACGCTTGAAACACCAGTTCGCGCGGCGCGTCAAATTCGCGCGCAATGAGCATTGCTTGTTTCCCTGGTTCTGCTGTAATGGTGGTTTTATTGTTTGCCATCGCTTTTTCTTGCCTTTCAAACATCATTGTTTAACGCGGTCGGTAATGCACGCGCATCACGCCGGACGGATACGTCTTTCCACTGACCAACTCCAGATTGACCCTGCTTGTAAACACCCGCTGACCCTTACCTATGGCGACGGGATGGACCACGAATACGTATTCGTCAATCAAGCCGAGCCGTACAAATGTCTGCGCAGTGCGAATGCCGCCAGGGATGCCCAGGTCACGACCAGGCTGCTGCTTGATCTTTTTCACGGCCTCAACCAGATCATCATCACTTTTCACCACGAGCAACTCGGTATTTTCCCACGCAAGTTTTTCTTCCCTGTTCGAGAGAATGAACACGTGTAAGCTATTCACGGCCCGCGCAATGGCACGCTCTTCCTTTGAGGCTGAGGGGTTTTGCGCGACGCCCAGCCAGTAAGGAATCATCCCGGAGGCTGTCGGGTAGCCAATAAACCCATCATCAACGCCTTGAAAGAAGGCCACAGTATCATCGTTGAGTTCCTGATCCGGCGTCTGCGACATCCAGTCCAGTTCGCCGTTCACCCCACAAAAGAAGCCATCAAGGGTCGTCGTCATGTTGAGAAGAATTTTTCTCACAGTACCCTCCGTATTACGCTCATGTTCTCATTTCCTCTCTTGCTTATCCTGCGTGCGCTTCTGTTTCTCCTCTTCGAGGACCTTATCCAGCACATCGAAGCGTTCTTCCCACCGCTGCCTCGTTTGCTGAACCCATATTTCAAACTGGGACAGCGTTTGGGGATTGAGGCGGTACAGATGCTTCTGCGCACGTTTTTCCATCACCACGAGTTGTGCCTCGCGCAACACCTTGAGATGCTGCGAGATCGCTTGTGGACTCACAGAAAAATGCTCGTAGATATCCGTAGCAGATAACTCGCCACGCGTGGCAAGAACCTCTAGAATAGCCCTTCGTGTTGGATCAGATAGTGCAACGAATATATCCATGTCTTTATTATAAACCATTTACTTAATTAAGTCAACACTTAAATAATATTTTTTAAGGACAATCTAAAAACACGTTGCCGAGCAGACAACCGATCATAAGGCCACGCCTGTCTTATCAGTCAACCAAGAGTGAAGTGCAGGAACCATCGCAACATCGCCGCGCCCTGAACACTCTCTATCAATATGCCCTGTATATGCCCTGTTATACCCTCGTTTCTGCACACTGCCCATCGCATAATAGACGTGAAGCAAAAGCTTTCACAAGCAGGCTATGTGAAAGGCAGCCAGCAGAAAAAGGATAGGCAGACAATGTCAGTTGATAAAAAAGCATTAGATGAGCAAGAATGCCTGGTGCTATTCAAACGTGCAGTAGAGTATAATGACGCTATGGCCTGGCAGTCCCTTCATGAACTCTATAGTGGCATGATGTTTTATTGGCTGGGACAGTGGACCTCTGACAATGGCAAATATTGCTTGGAGAGCAAAGAGAACTACGTCGCGCTGGCGTTTGAGCGGTTCTGGTATGCAGCATCTTATAAGCGGCAGATTCGTTTTGAGACACTTGCCTCGGCGTTAGGCTATCTGCGTGCGAGCCTCAAAAGTGTGGCCATCGACATTATCCGCACGCGACAACATGAAGCTATTCTCTTCGCTCAGCAGGCTAGCGAGATCAATATCGCTGTTGAAGAGTCTGAAGAAGACGCCTACGAGCTATGGGAAGAGATCACAAAGGTGCTACCAAACAAGCGAGAACAGCATGCAGCTCATTTGCTCTTCAGATGTAATCTCAAACCGCGCCAGATTGTGCAAATCTTCCCGCAGGAATTCGGCGACGTGCAGGAACTCTATCGAGTGCGCAAAAAGGTCTTTGATCGCTTTATCAAAAATGCGAAGACGCTACGCTGGCGGCTTCAAGGATAAGGGAGCGAGCACAAGCAAGAGGTGTTGCGATGGACGAAACACATTTTGATGCCGTAATTATTGGCTCTGGTTTTGGCGGCTCTGTGATGGCCTACCGTCTCGCACAAGTAGGTTTACGTGTTTGTGTACTGGAGCGCGGAAAGAGCTATCCGCCCGGCTCTTTTCCCCGCAGTCCATATCAGCTAAAAAACAGTTTTTGGAACCCCAACGAAGGCAAATATGGCCTGTTCAATGTCTGGTCATTTCAGGGCATGAATGCGATTGTTTCAAGTGGACTCGGCGGCGGCTCATTGATTTACTCCAATGTTTTACTCCGTAAAGATGAAAAATGGTTTGTCGAAGACAATCTTGCCAACGGCGGTTATAAAGCGTGGCCGGTCACACGCGCTGAACTCGATCCGCACTACGAACAGGTTGAGCAGATGCTTAATGCGCAACGCTATCCTTTCCACATGGCTCCCTATGCCACAACAGCGCGCACAAGAGCGTTGCAATATGCGGCTGAACAGCTTGGCTTGGCGTGGAGCTTACCCTATCTCGCCGTTACCTTCGCCAATCCAGGCGAATCCCCTATCCCTGGTGTGTTAATTGACGAAGAGCTACCAAACATTCATCATCGTAAAAATGCGCGCTCCACTTGCCGTCTCTGTAGCGAATGCAACATCGGCTGTAATTATGGTAGCAAGAACACGCTCGACTATACCTACCTTTCAGCCGCGCACCGACTGGGAGCAGAGATCAGGACAGGCCACGAGGTACGCTCGTTTGCTCCACTTGAAGGTGGCAAGCGTGGCTATACTATGACTTATGTGCAGCACAGGCTAGAGATTGAGAGACAACCCAGCGATACACATCATCCAGAGGAGCTTGTGCCCCAGATGATCACGACTGACCGCCTCATTCTTGCTGCTGGCACACTTGGCACTACCTATCTTTTGTTAAAGAACAAGCAAGATTTTCCCGCGCTCAGCCCACAATTAGGCAAGCATTTTAGTGGCAATGGCGACTGCCTCGGTTTCGCGCTCAAGTGTAGCGATCTGCGCAATGGTCAGCGCGTGCCCCGTGTGATTGAAGCCAGTCACGCTCCCGCAATTACTAGTAGCATACGCATAGCCGATGCCCTGGATGGGGGTGTAGGACGCGGTTTTTATATTCAAGATGCTGGCTATCCCGAATTCATAAATTGGATATTGCAAATACTCGACACGGCCCAGGCCAGCGGACAAATTCTTTCGCTGGCGGCACATCTCGCACTGGAACGGTTCAAAGGGAAAAGCGCGAGTGACATCGGCAGTTATATGATACAAATCTTCGGCACAAGCGAACTCTCGTCTGGATTGCTGCCAATGGATGGCATGGGTCGAGACATCCCTGGCGGTCAAATGCACTTAGACGAGCAAGGTCTGCTCGCACTTGATTGGAACATCCAGGAATCTCACGACTACTACGAGGGTGTCAGGCAAAAGATGAAAGACATTAGTAGCGCACTGGGAGCAGAGTTTGTCGATGACCCTCTCTGGGCACTGAACCAGGCGATCACGGTCCATCCTCTCGGCGGTTGCGCGATGGGAAACACAATTGACGAGGGAGTGGTCAACGCTTATGGGGAGGTTTTTGGCTACCCGAACCTCTACATCGCTGATGGCTCGGTTATGCCCGGTCCGGTGGGGGCGAACCCCAGCTTGACAATCGCGGCACTCTCCGACCGTTTTGCACAGCATATCGTGGAGACTCTAAGAGGTAATGTATGAACGAACCTAAAAAACGTGCGCTCTTACTGGCGGGCGGCGGCATGAAAGTCGCATTCCAGGCAGGAGTATTGCAGGTCTGGCTTGATGAGGCAAACATCTCTTTTGCTCACGTCGATGGCGTGAGTGGCGGCACGTTCAATCTCGCCATGTATTGCCAGGGCATGAGCGGCAGTCAGATCGCCGACAACTGGCGCACGATTCCCGTGTCGCTTTTCGACGACTTCAACTGGGAGCAATATAGCAAACTCTTTTTGGCCGAGTCGATCCTGACCTTTAAACGTTTTCGAGAACACATCTTCCCTGGCTGGGGGCTTGATTGGAACAAGATTCGTGCATCACAGCAGCAAGCCACATTTAACGTATACAACTTCAGCAAGCAAACGTTAGAGATTTTGCCCCCGAGTCAGATGACAGAAGACTACCTCGTCGCCTGTGCCTCAATTCCTATGTGGTTTTCGCCCCTTAGCATCGATGGCAGCATCTATCTCGATGCAGTTTTTATGACCGACGCCAACATCGAAGAGGCTATTCAACGTGGGGCCGATGAGATATGGGTTATCTGGACAGTGAGCCAGAGAAACGAGTGGAACGCGGGCTTCATCGCCAATTACTTCCAGATTATCGAGACATGCGCGAATGGACAACTCAACCGTATGAAGCAGCGGATCGAGCAGAATAATGCAGCGTTGGTAAGCGGCCAAAGAGGCGAGTTTGGACGGCATATCGAGTTAAAAATTCTTCAGCACGAGGTGTCACTGCACTATCTCATCAATCTGAGTACTGACCGTATCAAAGAGGCAGTGAACCTGGGGGTCGAGAAGGCCCGTGAGTGGTGCATATTAGAGGGACTATCGCTACGTCCCCCAGACCTTTCCCCACAAGATGATATGACCACGCTGAGTTTTACAGAAGAGATGAAAGGCTATATCTCGCCAGGCTCCATGCCCTCCGATCGCCCAGACTTCGCGCGCGGTTTTAGAGAGGGTAGCGAAACAGGTCACTATCTCATGTTCCATTTGACCATCTCAATTGACGGTGTGAACCACTTTGTCACCAACGCCGAACACGACACACAGGGAGTTGTAGGTTATATCGAATGCGCGTTACTGGGTGGCAATACGCGCATGCCAGTCGAAAAGGGAGCATTTAACCTCTTTATTGATGAGGGAGACCCAACAACAAAGAAAATGCTTTATCGCCTCTTCTTCTCCGACCAGAACGGTCAGCCACTAACACTGAGTGGCTTCAAATCAGTCAAGGAAAGTCCGGGTATCGACCTGTGGACGGCCACCAACACCCTCTATACGCGCATTTTCCGTGGGCATGTTGGGCCTGAGGACGAAGCTCAAGCCGAAGTGGTTGCCTTTGGGATCATCAGCAACCACTTCCTCGACTTCCTGAAACAACTGACCACTATGCGTACCAGTGGCCCAACACCCACCGAACAGGCAAACGCGCTCGTTGAATTCGGCACCTTCTTCCTCGGCAAACTCTGGGATGTCTACGGACAACACATCCTCTCCTACGGCCCATTCTAAACAGAGCATCCACAAACACAAAGGGAGCAGGGCGAGCTAAACCTCGCCCTGTTCCCTTTGTGTTTCTTCACAAGACATATTTAGGATATAGCTCCTATTTGCGTAAGATATAATATAGCTGTTCGAGTGGTGAGAGACTTTGTAAAGCTGCTCATTCCATCAAAATAAGGACATGGCAGAAAAAACCTATGAGCGCAAAAAGACATCCTAACAAAAAATTGCAGCATGAACGCATGACGCATGGCTGGAGTCAAGAAGATGTAGCCGCAAAACTAGGCGTTGATGTGCGGACTGTCCGGCGTTGGGAGAGTGGACAGCCCGTGCGTCCATACAATATTTTAGGGTTGACAAAACTCTTCGAGAAGAGCGCGGAAGAACTTGGCCTCATCGATGACTCCCAACCTGAATATGTTCTCATGGCACAGCCAACAGCCACCAACGCAGCTATTTTAGCCTCTTCCACGTATGCAGCACATTTTCTGCCAATTCCGGCTACTCCATTGATTGGACGTGAGCAAGAATTGCTGACAATCAAGCAGATGCTCAGCCGCGCGGAGGTACGCTTGCTTACCTTGACGGGACCAGGTGGCACAGGGAAGACCCGCTTAGCTATCCAGGCCGCCAGAGACATGCAAGAGATGTTTCCCGACGGTCTATTTTTTGTAGACTTAGCTCCCATTCGTGACGCTGCACTGGTGGTTGGTACTATCGCTCGCGTGCTTGGCATGCAGGAAGCCGGTGGGCAGCCGCTCCTGGAACGTTTGAAAGCGTATTTGCGCCCACAACAGTTACTCCTCTTGTTAGACAATTTTGAACAGGTTATAGATGCAGCCGACCAGTTAGCGGCTCTACTGATGACTTGTCCCAGACTTACATTGCTGGTGACCAGCCGCGAAGTGCTACGAGTGCAGGCAGAATATGAATTTCCAGTGTCTCCCCTGGCACTTCCTGAACGACCACGCTTAACGGACGTGCCCGATCCGCTTGTGCTTGCGCGTTCACCCGCAGTGTCCCTATTCGTACAGCGTACTCAGGCCAGGAAGCCCGACTTCCAGTTGACACCGGCAAGCTCCACAGCGGTGGCTGAAATCTGTATTCGTCTGGACGGGCTGCCACTAGCCATCGAACTGGTAGCGGCGAAGTGCAAGCTGTTACCTCCACAGGTGTTGTTGTCATATTTGGATCACCGATCAGAGTTTGGAGAACGCGGACTACGCGATGTGCCAGCACGCCAACAAACAATCCATAATTCAATTGCCTGGAGTTACGAGCTGCTCAATCCAACTGAGCAACAACTATTCCGACGGCTCTCTCTTTTTGTAAACGGTTGTACACTCGAAGCCTTGAAGATAGTCTGCACTTTTTCTGATGAGAAACCATACGCGCTACTGGAGGTCGTGTCTTCGCTGATCGATAAGAGTTTACTGCTCCCACTAAAGCTGATGGAAGGTGGAGAAGCACGGATTACGATGTTAGAAACAATCCGCGAATATGGCCTGAAATGCCTTGAGGAGAACGGAGAACTAGCGGAGACTCAGCGATCTCACGCGCACTACTATTTAGCGTATGCAGAAAAAGCTGAGGGCGAACACAACAAAGCCAAGAAGACCCGGTTGCGCATGTTAGAGTTAGAGCAGCAGAATCTACGAGCTGCGTTGAACTGGTCGTCAGCACAGGGAAGCGAGGGAGAAGAAACTACGTTGCGCTTGTGTAGTGCGCTCTGGCAGTTTTGGCGCGCGCGTGGCCATATCAGCGAAGGACGCAACATTCTTACACAAGCACTTACGCAGAGTGAAGCCCATACGTCATCGTTACGCGCAAAAGTACTTACCGCCGCCGCTGTACTCGCGGGTCTGCAAGGAAACTACGATCAGGCCGAGATGATGTGCCGCAAGAGTTGGCACATCTTTCGGGACCTGGACGACCAACAGGGAATAGCATCATCACTCAATTTCCTGGCACAAATTGCCACATGGAGAAGCGATTACCCGCAGGCACATATTTTAGGCGAAGAGGGACTGGCAATCGCCAGAACACGAGATGACAAAACGGAGATCATTACGGCATTGCAGACGTTAGCCACGGCCTGCTTCAATGAGGGCCATTATGCCAGGATGCATGGATTTGCCGAGGAGAGCCTGCATCTCTCTAGAGCAATAGACGATACAGAGGGCATCGCACGTTCGCTCTGGCTGCTCTCATTGAGAAGTTTTTTTCAAGGGCAACCCATAGAAGCTCATGCGTTACTGACCGAGAGTCTTGCCCTGGCAAAAGAACTGGACGATAAGAGAGGTATTGCCGACGCCTTAGTCATTTTGGCATACATCACCTTTTTTCGCGGCGAGTACGAGAGCGTACAACGACTCCTCGATGAGGCATTCGCACTGCATCGAGCGGTGGGAGATCGGCGAGGTATCGCCCTCGACTTATATGGGCAAGGTTGGTTAGCTCTTAGTCAGGGAAACTACATAGCCGCGCGTGCCCATTACGAGGAGGCTCTCTCGATATTAGTAGAACTGGGCCATCAATGGTTTATCGCGCTTTGTATAGAAAGTCTTGCCTATGTCGCTGCTCGACAAGCCCAGTGGATACGTTCCGCCCGTCTGTGGGGAATGGCCCATATGCTACGCGAAAAGATTGGCGTAGCAGCACCAGCAATGCTTGCCGCTATGTATGAAAGTACGATAGCGAAGATTCGAATGCAATTGGGGGAAAACAATTTTATTAGAGCATGGAGCAAGGGACAGCATACAAAGCCTGAGCAAATACTCCATACACACCTTGTCCCCTCATAAACCAGATTTGCAGTACTCTCTTCAGAGAAGAAGAAACAAAAAACTTGGAACACACTATCCCGAAACAACGAAGACGCGCGCGCACCTCATTCACCTGCTTCACGCCATGGGCCTGCACGAGGAGGCAGCCCAGAGTGAGTAGGGGACACTCAAAGGAGTCTGGAATTGCGCATCCAGACTCCTTTGAGCATTTCTAACTGGCCAACTGCAATAAAACTAGCCGAATACTGCCACGCCTGGCGACTCGCTCATGCTGACATTTTGAAGCTGGAAGCTTTCTGTCCAATTCTGCCCATCAGACAAAAAAAGTACAGTTGACCACTCTGTGGACTCTTTTGATAGAAAACCCACAGAGCATCACTAAGATCGGCTTTAAACACAGCTGCCGCCGGTGAATTGCTCATCTCAACATTAGGAATTTGCCTGTCTCCTGACCAACTCGTTCCCTCAAAGGTGTTGTACCAGAGCTGCCCACAGTTTTCACTGCCTTGATGGAACAGGTAGAGCAATCCTCCAAACGC
>VFSW01004465.1_pt1 | contig 20858 bp, 18 predicted proteins | sample 5358111 | NCBI WGS metagenome assembly VFSW01 (sample SAMN11554181, study PRJNA540505) | mine drainage metagenome | isolation source: sediment from site ElyBrook_90M | place: USA: Ely Copper Mine, Vershire, VT | collected 2017
TGTCCGGTGGTGTGGCAGGGGAGTAGCGCTGCGGCGCTACCCCCTATGCCGATCGCATCGATTCGAACCGCTCACGGTGCGAGCGGAAATCCCAACGTCAGTCCGCCATCGACCATGATGGTCTGGGCAGTGAGGTAGCTCGACTCCGGCATGCACAGCAGGCCGACCACCGACGCGATTTCCTCCAGCGTGTGTGGCTGCTTCAGCGCGCATCGCGAGGCGGAACGGTCGGTCATCGTTTCGAACTCGGCGCCGAAGTAAAACCGGGACGAGTCCGTATCCATGTAGCCGACGTTGACGCCGTTGACGGTGATTTCGCGCGGACCCAGCTCGAACGCGAGGTCACGCACCATGCTTTCCAGCGCGGCCTTCGCGGCACCGAGTACCCCATGTCCAGGCAGCATCCGCACCGAATCGATGCCCGAGACCATGATGATGCGACCGTTCTTGCCCATGTGCTTTACGGATTCCTGCACCGCGGCGAGAAAGCCCCCGACGCTGAGGTCGAAGGTGCGCGAGACGTTATGCGGTTTGGCTTCGAGCAGCGGCTTGAATGCGGTCGCGGCGGCATTTGCAATCAGCAGATCGATTTTTCCAAAACGGCTGGCGACTTCCGCCACCATCTGTCGCACCGATGCGTCGTCGGCGAGGTCGGCTTTCGCGAGCATCGCGTCAGGCGCGAATGCGCGAACTTCCTCGAGCGCAGCTTTCGCGCTGTCATCGTCGCGACGATAGTTGAGCGCCACCGACACGCCATTTTTCGCGAGCACGAGGGCAATCGCCTTGCCGAGTCCGCGAGTTCCGCCGGTGATGAGAGCTGTTTTGCCCCTGAGGTCGAACATCTTTTTTACGCGCCCCCAAAACGCGCTGCGGGCGAGATTAGCATGGCTATCGCGCGGGACGTTAGAATTCCCACCCGATGAATCCAGCAAATGGTTCGCTAATCATCACCGGTGCAAGCCGGGGAATCGGGGCCGCCATCGCAAAACTGATGGCGCGCGAAGGCTTCGCGGTTGCAGTCAACTATTCGCGCGACGAAGCCGGCGCAGCGGACGTCGTCGATACCATCACACGCGAGGGGGGCCGCGCCCTCGCGATCCAAGCAGACGTCTCTAACGAAGAAGATGTGACGCGCCTCTTCGATATCACTTCGCGCGAGCTCGAACCGATTGCCGGGTTGGTCAACAATGCGGGAATTACGGGAGGCCTCGCGCGAGTCGAGGCGCTGACCGCGGCGACGCTGGCGCAAGTCCTGGCCATCAATGTCGCGGGCGCGTTTCTGTGCGCGCGTGAAGCGGTCCGCCGAATGTCGAAACGTCATGGTGGCAGCGGCGGCGCGATCGTCAACATTTCATCGTTGGCTGCGCGCATCGGAGGGGCTGGTGAATGGGTCCACTATGCCGCATCAAAAGGCGCGATCAACAGCTTCACTGTCGGCCTTGCCCGCGAAGTCGCGGCTGAGGGAATCCGCGTCAATGCGGTTGCGCCGGGACTCATCGATACCGAGTTGCATGCGGCCGCCGGCGCGCCCGATCGCCTCGCGCGCCTGGCGCCATCAACCCCGATGCAGCGCATCGGCACCGCGCTGGAAGTGGCCGAAGCGGTAGCATGGCTTCTGTCGCCCGCGTCTTCCTACGTCACCGGCACGATCATCGAAGTGGGCGGCGGCCGCTAAGTCGCATCGGCATACAGCAGCTTGCGGATGTCGGCGTGAAGCAGCGCGCCATCGAGGCGAATTTTGCGTCGGTTGAAATCCGTATGCTCGACCTCGAGGCCCAAGTCCTCATCACGAGAATGACCGGGCGTTGCGAATGCGACGATGCCCATTGCCGAAGTAGTCGCTTCGCCGAGCACCGCGCCTGAGCGATCAAGCAGCCGCACTCTCGCGCCCTCGACGGCGGGGCGCGCACCATCAGTCGCGAAATCATTCTCGAGCACCGTCACTCGCAGTGTCCTGCGGTCGTTCGCGCGCACACACTCGAGGTGGACATCGCGCAGATAGATCATCGGCTCGGCGAATACGCCCTTGATGCCAGCCTTGACCGGCTCGACGGTAGGATTCGCGTTGAGCGCGATGTCCTGCGCCGCCATCCCATGATCCGAGGTCACCACGAAGAGCGTCGACGCGAGCATTCCTTTCGCATCGAGGAGGTCCAGCACCTTGCCGATGCGCGCGTCGGTGCGATACAGCGCCTCGCGCAGTCCCTCATGATGCGGGCCGTAGTCGTGTCCGGCACCGTCAGTTAGCACGAACTCGTGCGCAACAAATTTGGGCGTGCCGTCGGCGCAATGCTCCAGCAGATTGATGAGCTGCGCCATGCCGCGAATGTCGACCACTTCCTCGCGATGCATCGCGAGTTTCTCGTCGGCCATCCAGCGCGGGCTGACCTCATCCATCATTGCGATGGTCAGGTCCTTGAGCCGAAGCTTGTCGCCGATGACGCGCTTCTCGAAGACATTGTGATCCGCGCCGCGCCCCTGCGGCTCGTGAATCGACGCGGTGATGGTGTCGGCGCCGAAAACCCGCTTGAAGGCCTCGTAGAGCGTCTCGACCTCGGGATTCAGAAAGCGCTCAGTATCGAATATCAATCCCTGCACCGGGACCGTCTCGCGCCGCGCGCGTTCGTGGTAGGTGGGATTCACGATGTCATGATGGCCACACCAGGTGCCGGTCATAATCGTCGAATGGCTCGGCCAGGTGATGCTGGGGAAGTTGACGATCGAGCCGTGCGAGAGTGTCGCGCCCGCATCGATGAGGCGTCCGAGGTTCGGAATCGCGGCACGACTATTTTCCAGCTGATGCATCAACTCCGAATGCGAAAGGCCATCGAGCAGGATCATGTAGACTGCTTGTGGACGTTCCGGCGCAGATTCCAAAACCTCATGCGGCACGCGGCCATCCTGCCGCTTGAGATAGCTGCCCCTGTCATTACCGACGTTTTCGGGAAATCCCATCGCGTGGGCGATCGACGGCGCGATATCGACGTGACGGGCTTCGACGCGATGAACGCCGCGCTTCACGCCGGGGCCGGAAAAAATCAGCGGCGCGCGCGATTGCACCACATCCAGGGCGCCGTGCTGACCGGGCTGAGTGCCATAGGTGTAAGCCTTCGGACTCACCATGATATCGGGCGCGCGGGGGCTGTCGAAGAGCTGCGCGATGCGCTCGTACGCATAGGGATGAGTGAGTACGTGCGGCTCGATAAATGCGCGATTGGGGTCCGTCGCTGAATGGCCGCTCGCGGCCGACGCCTCGAGTTCTTCCGCAATCGTGGAAAGCGCAAAGGGATCTTGATTCGCGATGGGATTTTCGCCGACCTGCTCGATTATCTCGAAATGAAGTTTTCCCGCGTCATCGACATAGCGCTTGAAGCGGATCATCCCGCGCCGGGCCCAAACTTCATACGCGCCGTCGCGCCAGGTAGTGACGAGGTCGACATGGTCGCGCGCCGGTTCCTCGCACAGCAGCGCGGCAATGGTGCGATCGCCGGATTCGTACTGATTGGGGTCGAGGCCCTGACCCTCGAGGCGCTCGGGACCGTATTCTCGTCGCATTAGGTGCTAATCCGCATTAGGTACTAATCCGCCTTAAGCAGCCATCTTGACCCACGTCGCGCATACGCGCAAAGGTTCATGTTGCCGCTTTTCCGAATGACGGGCCCGAACGCGCCCGCGGCACTGGGTGGGGGAAGCGAGGAGGATCACTATGGCGATTAATGGCGAGACGGCTTTCGAGTCGCGCATCGGCAAGGGTACCAAGATTTCCGGCAAGCTGTTCTTCAAGGCGCCCGCTCGCATCGATGGCGAGGCCGATGGGGAAATCAGTGGCGACGAGATCGTGATCGCGGCCGGCGCCGTGGTCACCGCGCGCATCAGCGCCACTCGCGTTTCGATTGCGGGTACGGTGAGCGGTGAAATCGTCGCGCGCGAGAAGGTCGAGCTTCTGCCGACCGCGCGGGTCCGATGCACCATCAGCACGCCGAGCCTGGTGCTGGCCGAGGGTGCGAAGTTCGACGGCGACTGCAAGATGCCGCGCGAGCGTATCGCGGCGTAACAGCCGCTTCATCGCAAGACGAAGAAATAGCGAAGAGCCTTGCAAATCAAGCACTTAACGGGTTTGTTTTTGCACTTTTACATTCGCGATTAGATCACCAAAACGGCGACGGCGGCCCCGAGGGACGCCGTCGCTGCATCGTAGCAGAGTTTAGAACAATTTCACCAACTGCTTGCCGATGTTCTCGCCCTTGAGCAGGCCGATGAACGCGCGCGGTGCATCCTCGATTCCATTTGCGATAGTCTCGCGATATTTGATCTTGCCCTCGCTCACCCATTGCGCGAGTTCCTTCCTCGCCTGCTCACTACGGGACATGTAGTCCGACACGATAAAGCCCTGCAGCTTGACCCGATTGATGAGCAGCATCACCAGGTTGTCGAGGCCATGCGGGCGCGGCTCGTTGTATTGCGAGATGAGGCCGCAGAACGGGATGCGCGCGAACGGATTGAGCTGCAGCGCGACGGTTTCGAGGACCACGCCGCCGACGTTCTCGAAATAAATGTCAATGCCCTTGGGCGCCTCCGCGCGGAGATCCTTGGCGAGGTTGCCGCCTTTGTAGTCCACGCACGCATCGAAGCCAAACTCCTTGACCACCAGTTCGCACTTCTCCTTGCCGCCCGCGATTCCCACCGCGCGGCATCCTTTGAGCTTGGCGATTTGCCCGACGATGCTGCCGACGGCTCCCGCCGCCGCGGACACGACCACAGTTTCGCCCGCTTTGGGCGCGCCGATATCGATCAGCCCCCACCATGCGGTCAGCCCCGGCATCCCGACCGCGCCGAGGTAGGCGGACAACGGAACTGCTTTGGCATCGACTTTTTGCAAATCTGCGCCGTTCGCTACGCCATATTGTTGCCATCCGAAATTGCCGACGACGAGGTCGCCGGGCCTCAAGTTCGGATTGTTCGATTCGACGACTTCGCCGGCGGTGCCGCCCACCATCACCTGGCCGATTGCAACGTTAGCGGCATAGGACGGGCCGGCATTCATTCGTCCACGCATGTATGGATCGAGCGAGAGGAAAAGATTCTTCACCAGCACCTGACTTGGGCCGGGTTTGGGAATATCGCTCTCGACGATTTTGAAATCAGACTCCTGCACCCATCCGGTGGGGCGATTGGCGAGAGTGACTTGAAGGTTTTTATTGCTCATTTGGTTAACTCCAGCGCCGAGAGTTACACATGGTCACCTGATGCTCAAAGGGTGTCGGCGCCGCGCGAATTCGCCGATTCGGTGGTCGTCGGTCCAAGCTTGACCTTCTCCGCGGGCGCTTTGTCGGCATCGATCCAACCCTGCTGAGCGCAGTAGTGGGAGAGATAGGCATTCACCTGGTCCGCGGTTTTGTCGGCCAGATAGTTGACGCGCCCGAGGTAAGCTTTGCCTCCCGAAATGCCGCCCGCGGCCGCACCTCCTGCGACGCTCACGCCCCCGGTCGCAAACGCAGCCGCGCCCATCGTGAGCGCGGTCCCGGGCAGCTCCCCGCTGTCGGCATGAGTGGCGAATTCGAGCACTTTTTGTCGCGAATCGCCTGCGATGCGATAGACCCGCACCTGGGTGTCGAGGGTCGACTGGCCCGCGCCAAACCCGACAATGACGCGGCGGGTGGCGGCGCCTTCATCGACGTTGCGAAACTCGCCTTCGACCAGCAGCACATCGCCGGTCACCGGGACCTGGCCGGTTTGTTCTTCGACGGTGAATCCGAGCGCGCCGAGGTCTTTGGCGAGCCGATCTGAGAGTTCCTTGGCGGCAGCATGGCCAATTTCCATCTGCCGTTCCTCCTCAGGGGTGCTGGAAAATTCCCGTTCAGTTTTTGAAATGAGCCCGTGGCTTTCTTTTACATCCGAGGCAACCACGGCGAAGTTACGGACGTACACGATTTTGGGACGGGACGGTTTGACCGGGGTGGCAACCTTTTCCGGAGTAACGGTGGCGCTCGCGCATCCAATTGCCGCCAGAGCGAAAAGCATGAGTCCACGCATGAGGGTGAAACGGAATGACTGCGGAACAGACGATCGCATCGGACACTTCCAGTGGCGGGCACGAACGACCTGAAGTTCGTAACCTGCAGTAAGGAGGTTCAGGAGCAGGCCCTCGACGACTATAGCCTGATGCGCAGGCGCTTCACAGAACGTCAAAACGTAGATAAATCAGACCATATGTTGCATTAGCGGTGGTCGAGGGGTACCAGTTCTTTGCAAGGCGAGCCGTCGGCCTCCCATCGGCTCCCGGGTCGGAAGATGGTCGACTTCGATGCATTCATCAGGGTTATCCAGGCCAACGTTGCGGATTTCACCGAATGGTGGGACTCCCTCAATTCCACCTATCGCGCCGCCGGATGCATGCTGACCAGCATCCTTCTGATGTGGGAGGCGACCAAGGCCAACTCCGTCGATCAGGATCGGAAATTCTTCGTTACCGGAATGGCGGCCCTGGTACTGCTGGCTTACAGCGCGGTGTTGTTCATGCATGGTAAGGTCGGATAGCTATTCCGACACCGCGTAAATGATGCCAAGAGAGGCGAGGAAAGCTTCTCGGAAGCGCTCGTGGTCTTGCCGTCGAAGGCAGCAAATGCCCATCGATCACGCATAAAACTCCATTTTAAGGCCGATATTGCGCCGATTCCGAAAGCACGGAACTTGCTCCAAGCAACCCAAGATGGGAAGGAGTCGCCACGCGGAAGGTGCAGTCCTAATGAAGAAGATCGAAGCCGTGATCAAGCCTTTTACCTTGGATGTGGTCAAGAGCGAACTCCAGCGAATGGGGGTGTTGGGACTGACGGTTTACGAGGTCCGGGGTATTGGGCGGCAGAAGGGTCACACCGAGCTCTATCGCGGTGCGGAGTACATCGCGGACTTCATGCCCAAGATGAAAGTCGAAGTCGTGGTGCGCGACGACCAGATCGAGGAGGTCGTCGATGCGATCGCGCGCAAGGCGCGGACCGGACGCATCGGCGACGGCAAAATTTTCGTCAGCTCGCTCGAAGATGTGGTCCGCATCCGCACCAACGAGCATGGCGACGCTGCTATCTAAGTTGTCCTCCTTCCTTATTCCCTCTCCTCTCAGGGGAGGGTGGCGCTCCGCGCCGGTGAGGTTAGCGAATGCCACGGCCTCGGCTGAGATAACTAGCTGAGCCACTCCGGATTCTGCGTCGTTCCATCGAACATCAAGGTGTTCTTGTAGCCCTCGAAGCGCCCGACGCTGCCCGTTGGCGCCGTCTTCGCGAGGATCACGGCGACCTGCTCCGGCGTCATTGGTTTGAAGGTCATCGCCGCGTTGATGGCCTGCTCGACGTTCGCCACCGATTCGCATCCGGTAATGACCACGCTGGTCGGCAGATTCATCGCGTAATGGAGGCATTCGAGCGGCGTCACGACCACGCTCTTCAGGATGAATCCCGCACCCATCGGCTTCATCCCGAGCACGCCGATGTTGTGCTTGACCAGCTCGGGCAGCACCTTGTGGCCGAAACTGTTGTAGTGCGCATCCATAACATTGAGCGGCATCTGCACGGTCGCTGGCGTGAAGCCGTGCGTGAGGCATACTTCGAGCATATGCAGATGGACCTCGGGACTCTTATGCCCGGTAAACCCGATGTAGCGAATCTTGCCGGCTTGTTTCGCCTCCATCGCGGCCTCGAAGCTGCCGCCCTTGGCGAAAATTTTCTCGGGGTCGTCCATCCTGATGACTTCGTGAAATTGCATCAGGTCGATGCGATCAGTCTGTAAGCGCTGCAGGGATTCATCGATTTGCCTCGCGGCGCCGGCCTTGCTCTGGCTGTCGAGCTTGCTCATCAGGAAGACTTTGTCGCGATAGCCGTCGCGCAGCGCATTGCCCATCCGCACTTCGCTCTCGCCGAGGTGATAGTCCCAGCAGTTGTCCATGAAGTTGATGCCGCCATCGATCGCGGCGCGCACGATGCGCGTCGATTCAGCGGGATCCTTCGGCACGCCCATGTGATAGCCGCCGAGACCTACGATGGAGACCTTTTCGCCGGTGTGACCCAGAGTTCGGAATTGCATGTTGCCCTCGATAATGCAGAGCTAGCATCATTTTCATTCGATGTTCCAGCGACGACCGATGAGCTAAAAGGCCGTGCTGGCGGCATTGGAACGCGACTTCGGTCGTGCAAGGATTCTCTCTCAGTCCGAGGAGAAAAGCATGCGCCGAGACATTTTCACCCATGAGCATGAGATGTTCCGCGACCAGGTCGCGAAGTTCGTCGACCACGAGATCGCGCCTAGGATCGAATCATGGAATCGCGCCGGAATGAGCGACCGCGAGAGCTGGCGCAAAATGGGCGCGGCGGGCTTCCTCGGCGCCAATGCCCCCGCGGAGTACGGCGGCGCGGGCGCGGACTTCACCTACGATGCCATCGTCAACGAGGAAATGGCTCGGGTGCGCGCGCATGGCCTGATGATGGGACTGCACTCCGACATCTGCATGCCGTACGTCACGACCTTCGGCAGCGAGGAGCAGAAGCGCCGCTATCTCCCGGGCGCCATCGCGGGCGACATCATCCTGGCGATCGCGATGACCGAGCCGGGCACCGGCTCAGACCTCGCTGCGGTGCAGACCACCGCGCGGCGCGACGGCGACAGCTACGTCATCAACGGATCGAAGATTTTCATCTCCAACGGCCAGCTCGCCGATTTGATCATCGTGGTCGCGAAGACCGATCCGAAGGCGAACCCACCGCATCGCGGCATCAGCCTCATCCTGGTGGATGGCGACGCCCCCGGTTTCAATCGCGGACGCAAGCTCGACAAGCTCGGCTTCAAAGGGCAGGACACCAGCGAGCTATTCTTCGAGGATTGCCGCGTGCCGGTCACCAATCTGCTGGGGCGCGAGGGCAATGGCTTCAAGATGCTGATGGAAAAGCTGCAGCAGGAGCGGCTCGTAACCGCGATCGGCGCGACCGCGAGTACGCGGCGATGCCTCGAGGACACCATCGCGTACACCAAGCAGCGCAAGGCCTTCGGGCAGCCGATCGCGACATTTCAGAACACGCAGTTCAAGCTGGCCGAGATGGCGACCGAGCTCGAAGTCGGCCAGGCCTTCGTCGATCGGCTCATCGCGGCGCACGTGCGCGGCGACGATGTGGTGACCGAAGTAAGCATGGCGAAATGGTGGACGACCGAGATGCTCAAGCGCACCGCCAGCCAATGCCTTCAGCTCCACGGCGGCTACGGCTTCATGATGGAATATCCGGTGGCGACCGACTACGCGGACGCGGCGGTGCAATCGATATATGCGGGCACCAACGAAATCATGAAAGTGATCATCGCGCGAAGAATGGGCCTCGACAGCCGGGGGTGAGCGAAGGAGCGCTCGAAGATATGCATCCGACAAGACGAAAACCTATAAAAGCGCGGGTCGCCGAGCACGGTCAGGCAACCATCCCGAAACGATTGCGTGATCGGCTTGGGATGAAACCCGGCACCTTGCTTGAGTTCAGCGAGGAACGCGGTCGCCTCATCGCGATCAAGAGCAGCGGCGATCCCATAAGCGAAGTCATCGGAAGCCTCGGAAAAGGGATTGATACCGATGCCGTAATGGCGCAGCTTCGCGGGCCAGCAGTAATCCCATGAAAAGGGTGCCGCATGATGCGGCCCCTCCGGTGACTCTATGTCCGCGTTAAGCTCAGCTCGCGTAGATCGACATGATCTTGCCGAGGAGCTCTACCGCTTTGTCGTGTGGACGCTGGAAGGAGTTGCGCCCCACGATCGAGCCGAAGCCGCCGCCCTCGTGGATGCCTTTGATCTCGGCCAGCAGTTGCTCGTCGCCGACGGTTGCGCCGCCGGAGAAAATCACGATGCGCTTGCCGTTGAATGAGCTCTGCACCACGTGGCTGATGCGCTGGGGCAGCGTCTCGATGGGAACCTTGGACTTCTCGTAAGCCTTTTTCGCTTCGGCCAATTCGATGTGCGCCGAGGGCGCCTTCACCTTGATGACGTGCGCGCCGAGTTGTGCCGCGATTTGCGCGGCATACGCGACCACATCGATCGCGGTCTCGCCTTCCTTGCTGATGTCGGAGCCGCGCGGATACGACCATACCACCACCGCGAGGCCGTGGGACTTGGCTTCCTGCGCGAGGTCGCGGAGCTGCTCGTACATCGCGCGCGATCCCGAGGAGCCCGGATAAATCGTGTAACCGATGGCGGCGCATCCGAGCCGCAGTGCATCTTTGACCGTGCCGGTCTGCGAGGACACCGGATCCTTCTCATCGTGCAGCACGTCGTGATTGTTCAGCTTGAGGATGAGCGGAATCGCTCCCGCGAATTCAGCCGCGCCCGCTTCGAGAAATCCCAACGGCGCAGCGTAGGCGTTACATCCCGCATCGAGCGCGAGCTGGAAGTGGTAGGCGGGATCATAGGCCGGCGGATTGACCGCGAAGCTTCGCCCCGGGCCGTGCTCGAAGCCCTGGTCAACCGGCAGAATGACGAGTTTGCCGGTGCCCGCGAGGCGTCCCGACATCATCATCCGCGCCAGGTTGGTAAGCACTCCGGCGTTCTCTCCCGGATAGTGGCTAAGAATTTCTTTGACTCGTTTGGTCATCATCTTGAAGCTTCACCTCTTCGCAGAGGCTCATTTTTACAGCGAAACGCCAGTTGATTCAAAGCGCCGAGGCCACGCACCATGCGGCGCCGATGAGACCGGTGGCTTGATTGAGCGCGACCCGCACTTCGATGTTCGAAAGCATCTTGTCGAGCCGCCCCTTTTCGATGAAGGCGCGAATGAAGCGGCCATCGGTAAGCGCGGGGAGAATCTTCGGTGCGATGCCGCCGCTCAAATAGACGCCGCCCAGCGCCAACACCTTCAGCGCGAGGTTGCCCGCCTCGGCGCCATAGATATCGACGAACATTTCCAATGCGTGCTCGCATTCGGCATCGCGATGCGCCAGGGCAACCTCGCTCACCACGGCACTGGAATCTTCCTGCTTAAGTCGCGCGGTGAGCCACTCCGGTTCCGGCGTCTTTCGATGCTCGCGCAGAAAACTGTAGATGTTGAACAGCCCGGGCCCTGACAACACGCGCTCGGCGCTGACGTGGCCGAAGCGCTTATGCAGGTATCGGAGCAACTCGATCTGCTCGTCATCGCGCGGCGCGAAGCTGGCATGCCCACCCTCCGATGCAACCGCATAGTAGCGACCGTTCTCGAACACGAGCGCACTTTCGCCGAGCCCGGTTCCCGCCGCGATGATCGCGATATCGCCATGATGAAGTTCATACGCGCCGTGCTGAAGCACATGCACTTCCGAATCGGCGAGATGCATCACGCCATAAGCGGCCGTGCCGAGATCATTGATGAGCCGCACGTGGGCGCCATCGAGCGCGTGACTGAGACTGTCTTCCCGCATCTTCCAGTGGACGTTGGTGGCGTTCGCTTCGCCGGCGATGATCGGCCCCGGAACCCCAAAGCATGCGGCCTGGATCGGTTCCTTCGGCGCGCCGAGAAAATGGGCGCATACATCTTCGAGGCTGGCGAAATCGCGCGTCGCGTACCGATGCTCGCGCAGCAGCTTCGGCGCGCCATTCTCGATGCGAAATAATCCAAGCTGAGTTTTGGTGCCGCCGACGTCGCCGGCAAGGATCACGGCCGTCATGCACATTTCCTTCCCGCGATCCGGGAACGCCGGCGAAGCGAACTAGCCCTCGGCGCGATATTCCTCGGCCATCGCGACTTCGATGCTGCTGCCGACGTAAACAGGTTCACGGTCGTGAATGTCCTTCGGCACTACATCGAGGATACGCCCTTTGCCGTTCGAAGCGCGACCACCCGCCTGCTCGGCGACCATGCCCAAGGGCGCGCATTCGTACATCAGGCGAAGCTTGCCCTTGCTCTTGCCGTCGCTGCTGATCTCACCAGGGTACATATAGATGCCGCCGTCGATCAGGCATCGATGGAAGTCCGCCACGAACGCGCCGCAATAGCGCATCGAGTAGCTGCTGTTTTTGTCCTTGCGGCTGGTCAGATAGCGCACCAGATTCTGCGCGCCCGGATTCCATTTGGTGATGTTGCCCTGGTTGCACGAATAGTACGGCCCTCGCGGCGGCATCTTGAGATTTTCCTTCCACAGCACGAACTCGGCGATTTGGGGATCGAAGGTGAACATGTCCACCCCGGCGCCGGAGGTATAGATGAGCTGAGTCGCGGGCCCATAGAGAACGTATCCCGCCGCAACCTGCTGCGAGCCGGGACCGAGAAGATCCCGACCATCGTTGCCATGGCGTACGGCGCGCTTGCGCACCGAAAAGATCGATCCCAACGAGCCATTCACATCGGTATTGGAGGAGCCATCGAGCGGATCGAGCATGAGCGCGTAGCTGGCGTGCTCGCGGCTATGGCAATTGCGCTCAAAATGTTTTGGGGTCTCCATCTCCTCGGAAATCAGGCTGCACACCGGGGCGCAATTCTCGAACAGGCTGAGGAAGACCTGGTTGGTCCAGTCATCGAGCTTCTTCTGTTCCTCGCCATGGACGTTGGTATCGCCCGAATATCCGAGCCCGCCGGCGATCGAGGCGCGGGCGATCTCGCCGGAGATAAGCTTCCCGGCCAGCGCGATGCGTCCGATCACCAGCGCCAGGTCGGCGGCCGGCATTAAGGTTTTTTTACGAGTGTGTAAATGATCCGCGAGTATCGGCGCCTGATTCCCCTTTTTTCAGTCCCCGGCGCCACCCGCGCCGTTTATCTTAAAGTTCGCCAGATTCGCTTGTCGGCCGCAATCATCAACGCGGACTCCAGCGGCCCCCACGAGCCGGCGGCATACATTGGGGGTTCTACTGGAGTTTCGGCCCACACGTCTAGTATGGGCTGTATGAATTGCCATGCCGCTTCGACGCTGTCGCGCCTCATGAACAGGGTCTGATCGCCGAGCAAAATGTCACGGAGCAGGGTTTCGTACGCCTCGGGCGATACGCTCTGCTGATGGAAATCGACCTTGACCGGAGCCAATCGCAGGTCCGCGCCCGGCATTTTCGAAATGATGTTTAACCCGAGGCCTTCCTCGGGTTGAATCCGGATACTGAGCAGATTCGGCGCCAGCGGGGCGCGCGGCGCGGAGTTGAACAAAATCCGCGGCACTGAATTGAACTGGATGGCGATCTCGCTCGCCCGCTTGGGGAGCCGTTTTCCGGTGCGCAGGTAGAATGGCACCCCGGCCCAGCGCCAGTTCTCGATGAAGCATTTGATCGACACGAAGGTCTCGATATTCGAATCCGGCGCGACGTGCTCCTCCTGCCGATATCCCTTCACGTGCTGACCCTGGATGAGCCCCTCCGTGTATTGTCCGCGCACCACCCACTTGTCGACGTCCTCGCGGGAAAACGGCCGCAAGGTTCGGAGCACATCGAGCTTGGAATCCCGCACCGAATTGGCTTCGGTGGTACGCGGAGGCTCCATCGCGAGCAGCGACAGGACTTGCAACAGATGACTCTGCACCATGTCGCGCATCGCGCCCGCATGCTCGTAATAACCCGCGCGAGTGCCGACGCCTTCGGTCTCGGCGACGGTGATTTGGACGTGGTCGATGAACTTCGCGTTCCACAACGGCTCGAAAATCGCGTTCGCGAACCGCAACACCATCAGATTTTCCACCGTCTCCTTGCCGAGATAGTGGTCGATGCGAAAGACTTGGTCTTCCTCGAAATGCTTCGCGAGGCGATCGTTGATCTCTTTCGCGCTGGCATAATCGTGACCAATCGGCTTCTCCACCACGACTCGGGTAAAGGGCCGCTCGTTGCGCGAAATCATTCCGGCGCTGTTGAGCTTGGAAGCACAGGTCTCGATGAAATTGGGCGGAATCGCGAAATAGAAGATGCGGTTGTCGCCCGCGCCGACCTCATTGGCGATCTCTTCGAGGCGTTGGCGCAGCTTGGTGTAATCGGCCGAGTTGGTGAAGCTGCCGCGCACGAACCGCAGCAGCGGGGCGAACCGTGCCCAAGTCTCATCATTCGCTTTCTGACGGGAAAACTTCTCGATGCCGGAACGCGCGAACTCGCGATACTTCTCGTTGTCGAGATCCTCGATCGAGAACGCGACGATCGCGAATTTCTGCGGCAGCAGCTTATCGACCATCAAGTTGTACAGCGCGGGCAACAGCTTACGATGACTCAGGTCACCGGCACCGCCGAAGATGCACAATATTCCGGGCGGAAAGTTGCGCCGCGACCATGGCGCTCCATCGGGTGAGGTGCCGGGACGAGGCATTTCGAAGGTGCTGGGCTGGGTGTCGGACATCGCGATTAACCTGATCAGTGGCTGTGGGTATCGATAATTTGTATTGGATAGCGCGCGGGTTGGATGGCTGAGTTCCCGCGCACTACGACCGATCCAATTAGGCTAACCGAACCGCCAACTCCTCGAAAGCAGGGGTCCCGCCGTTCACCGCACCGTCATGTGGTCGCCCTGCACCAGCGCGCGGAGATCGTCGCGCTGGAAGATGCCTGCCACCGCGCGCGTCATCGCGACCGAGAGCACCTGACCCGGATCATCGTAGATTCCCGCCTCATCATCGGGACCGAGGCCGAAGCTCCCGATTGGCGGATCGTAGTACGCCTGCGGGCTCGTTCCCTGCCAGAAGGCAACTTTGAATGGCGGTTTATAGACCGTCACCTGCAGCGTGACCTCGGCCACGGTGCTCCAGGTCGGACCGGAGCGGCCATCGGGACCGCGATGCTTCTTCACCCAGCATTTGGTGATTTGAGTCGCGAGCACGTAATCCAAATTGGAGAATTTGGCGCCGGCATACCCTGTTTGATTGTCCGCACTCGAATGGAAGCCGGCCTCCTCGGCGGAGCGCGCAATCGCTCCCTGAACGATGGGACCAAGCGGCGCGGAATACAGCCGCTGAACGATGTTCTCAGACTGGTCGGTGACAATGCCTAATGCGGGTTGGCCATCGAGGGGTGCGGCGTTGGGGCTGCTCAGATCGCGCGCGTCGGTCGGCATCAGCACCACTATCGTGCGATGCGGATAGGAATTCTGGTAGCCCTTGACCTGGTACGGATAGTACTCGACGGTTTCGACGGAGGTTGATGCGGTAGGTTTGCTGGAGCTGCTGCCACCGATCAGCGAGCATCCAGCCAACCCGAGCGCCAGCAATCCGGCCAGCGCTACCGGAATTAATCCGATGACGCCGCGGCGCCATCGCGGGCCTCGTCTCAGCACATCAGCCCCTTCGATGCGGATGCGGAAGTCGTCACCATCGTGATCATGCCTGCGCCGCCTGGGTGCGTTCGCGATAGAGGAACAGCGTGCCCCCAACCTCGATGCGGTCGCCATTGCGAAGCAATTGTCGGCCCGCGATCGGCTGGCGATTCACCAACACGGCCCCGCCGCTGGTCGGCGCGATCGAGTAGTTTTTGCCCTCCAGCCGGATGATCGCATGATGGCCGAGGACGCTCTGGTCGCCGAACAGGCCGACGTCGCATTCCTCGGCACGTCCGATGATCGTGACCTGCTTGGCGAGCGGATACTCGCGGCCTTCGCGCGCGTTGCGGCTCTGGCTGCGCACCACCATCAGCCATCCGCGTTTGAGCAGCTCGCTGACGAGTCCGATGAAGAATCCGATCAGCATGCCCAATATGACTATTGCGATGGCGCGTCCGAGCGCCTGCCGAACAAATTGCGTGACGATCTGGTAGACGAAGCCACCCAACGCTCCGCCCAGCAACCCTCCAAGGACGGCATTTCGCCGGCGCGCATTGGAGCCCGTCGCCCAGCCGACGCCGAGGCCGGCCGCGAGTCCGAGCACCGACCATCCGAGCACACGGCCGGTGATTCCGGGAAGCAGGCCGAACAGCACCTCGCTGAGAAGCATCCCGAATGCTCCTCCGACTGCGCCGAAGGCAATCCCGGCCCATGCACCGCGCATCGCGAGGCGCCATTGGCCTACGCTCATCGACTCGATCGATCCGAGGAAGGCCGCTATGAACAGGCCGACCAACGCGCCGAGGATCGCGTCATGGAACCATACCGCGGAAATCCCGAGGATGTCGCCATTGAGGTAAGCGGAGGGTTCCGAGGCGCCCCATGCGGCGAGTCCGCCGAGCCCGCCCGCTGCGGCATAGAAGAGGAGTTTTTCGCGAGAGACATTACTGGCCATGTATTACCGAAAGGATTGCGCGTGCGGGCGCGAGGTTCAAGCATCGATCGAGGGGAACTGTCACGGATGCTACTTTTAGTAGGCGCGGGCGGTCCAGGTGCCTCGTTGCCCGGAGGGCCCCGACTCGAAGGTCCCGGAAAGATCGCCGCCGCTGGTCTCGCCCTCGAAGTAGTAGGTATCGGTTCCGTAAGGCACTGTGAACTGCAGATGGTTACCTCGCACGAACCCTTCGATTGGAGTCGCGCCAAATCCCGATTTATGGATCGTCAGCTCGCCATGTAGGAAGCCGTTCGCTTGCGGACGCAGCCGCAATTCGAGGTCCGAATTTCCACCTCCGGCAAGGCCGACGATGTTGCCCTTCGCGATGGTGGGTCCGCTGAGCCCCGATCCCGAAGAGCCGGAACCTCCAATGCTTGGCGGAATAAGTCCGCCACTCGATGAAGAGCTGCTTCCGGGCGCCATCCCGTAAGGAGCCCCTCCGGTATCCGCGAGGACCTCAAAGCGCTTCTGTGCGAAGTACTGTCCATTGAGGTAGAAATTGACCGTATAGGTTCCTGGCAAAAAAGCTCCGCCGGCCGAATTCCCAACCCTCCCGCTGAAGGTGACGCTCCGGTCGCCGGGGCCGACGTTTTTCCAATCGTTGACGCTTCCCAGCGTGCGGCCGTCCGGCGCGATGTATGCCGCATCGACGCGATACTGGTTGCTGTCAAGTTTGTAGAGGCGATTCTTGAAGTTCACCTCCCATCCCACGAACAACACCTTCGATACATCGAAGGTTTCCGCTGCCGCCGAAAGTGGGGTCCCGGTTTTGGTGCTGTTGAGAAACTCGATATGCACCAACTCCAGCGGCTTGCGCCGGATAGCCTCGATCTTGGCGAGCTTCTCTTCTTCTTCCGCAGCCTTTTTGGCCGCGTCATCTGGCGAAGGCGCCGAGGGCGGGGTGAGGCCCTCGGTCGCGGCTTTGGCTTTGTTTGCGAGATCCTGCGTGACGCTGAACTGCTGCGCCGCGAGATACTTGTCGTCGAGGTAAAGCGCGATCTTGTATGCGCCGGCCGGCTTCGTGGTCAGGTCAGGCATCAATGCTACCCCACTGAAGTCGACCGTCTGCTGCGAGGGGCCGACGAAGAGGCTCTGATCGCTCACCGCGAGCTGGTTGCCGCTAGGGTCGTAGAAGCGCGCTTCGATGCTGTCGTTGCGGCCCTCTAACCCTGCGAGACCGTTTTTGAACGTCGCCTGCCATTTCAGGTACCTCTGATTCGTGATCTCCGTATCGGTGAAGGTCGCCTTCGGTGGAGAGACGACCTCGCCCTCGCGGCTCGAGAGCATGATGGACATCTGCTGGAACTCCAGCGGATGTTGCCGGGCCTCGGCCACCAGCTCCTCATGCTTCCAGGGCAGCGAATCGATCAGCGGCTTGATGCCGAGCCGCATCTGCAACATCGGGTCGGAGTAGACGTAGGTTGCGCCGAATGCGATCCCGGCCAACACCAGCGAAAAGGTGACCAGCCCGATGGCGCGTCGCAGGGCGCTGCGCGGCGCACGCGGCGCGACCGGCAATTCTCCGATGTCACCGATGTCGACCGGCGGAAGTCCCGCGGTCCCCGACTGCGAGTTGACCACTTCGCCGGTCGAAGAGATGCCGGCGCCGTAGAGCATCATGTCGCGGAATGCTTCGATGGTCTGCGGGCGCCCCTCGACGCCGTAAGACAGTGCCGAATCGACGGCAGCCGCAAGGTTGTTGGAAACTTCGGGCCGCAGCTCCTTTAACTTCGGGAAACTGAACGGGGGAAATTTTTCCGGGTCGCGGGCCGTCAGCATGTAATGCATCGTGGCGGCGAGCGAATAGATGTCGCTGCGCGGATCGATTTCGCCCTTGTACTGCTCCGGCGGCGCAAAGCCGAGGGTGCCGATCATGGTCCCCTTGCGCGCCGCTTTGAACAGCCGCGCGATGCCGAAGTCGACCAGCACCGCGCGCCCCTTCGAGGTCAGCATCACGTTCGAGGGCTTCATGTCGCGGTACACGATCGGCGGGGTCATGTTGTGCAGGTACGCGAGCACGTCGCAGAGCTGGCGCGCTACATCCACCACCAGACTCTCAGGCAGCGGGTCGTTGTTGCGGGCCGCGAGTTCCTCTTCGAGGTTGCGCCCCTCGACATACTCCATCACCAGGTAATGGCGATTGTCGGCGTCGAAGCGATCGGTGATCGCGGGGATCGCCTGATGCTTCAGCTGCGCGAGCGTGTCGGCTTCGCGCGCGAAGTATTCGTTGGCCTCGAGGCGCTGCTGCTGGTCGATAAAGTGATCGACCATCTCTTTGATCGCGCAGAGGCGATTGGCCAGGCGCTGGTCGCGCGCGAGATAGACCACCCCCATTCCGCCGCCGCCGAGCATCCGCTCGATCTGGTAGCGATTGGCGAGAGTGGTGCCCGGGTTGAGCGGTCCTGTTCCAGCCATACTTTTAGCTGGCAAACACTACAATGACGGAAATATTGTCGCTGCCTCCGCCGGCATTGGCGGCGGCAATCAGTTCGCGCGCGGTCGGATACGGATCGTCGTAGCGTTTCATGATTTCGGCGATCGCGGGGTCATCGACATGCGCCATCAGCCCGTCGCTGCACAGCAGCAGCCGGTCCCCGCAACGCAGCTTGACCGGCACCGTCTCGGCGCCCGCTACACCACTTTGACGCGCGCCGAGCGAGCGCGTGATCACATTCTTATGCTCATGATGACGCGCCTCTTCGGCCGTGATCTGTCCAATCTCAACCAAACGCTGCACCAACGAATGATCTTTCGTGAGCTGGCGGAGAACGCCGCCTTCGAGGATATAGGCACGGCTATCTCCCACCCACGCCACCGCACCATCCGGAGGAACAATCGCGGCGCATACGCCGGTGGAACCCATTCCGCGCGCCTCAGGCCGCTCCTTCTGGTACTCGATGATGAGGCGGTTGGCCTCTTCGAGAGCCGCGGTCAGGGAATCTCCGATCGCATGGGTTTCGCCGCGACGAAACCGACTTTCAACATAGTCACGGATGGTTTGTACGGCAATTGCACTGGCAGTTTCACCGGCCTCGGCGCCGCCCATCCCGTCGCATACGACGTAGAGAAAATTCTGCGAGGGCTCGACCTGGGAATCGCGAAAGAACTCGAGCGTGAGGACCGCGTCCTCGTTCAGTTCGCGCACCATGCCGACGTCGGTCAGCGCGGCCGCGCGGATTTTGAAATCGCCGCTCTGCTTGAGCAGCTCGGTTTTGAGCGCATCGATATTGGGCCATCGATCGGCCGGGTTGAACTGGACCGCGCGCAGAATCAGTTGCTCCAGCGACGGCGAAACCACGTGCGGCGGATAGAAGCGGATCGGTCCGGCTTCCTCGCGCCAGGTTTCCGACTGGAGGCGATCGCCGGTGAGCATCGTGTAGAGCAGCGCACCCACCGAGAACACGTCGGCGCGTTTGTCGGCTTTCTTGCCGCGATAAATTTCCGGCGCGGTGTAGCCGTCGTTGAAAATCGGATCGGCCTGCAACTCGTTGTCATTAGATACGTAGTTGAGGCCCGTCATCTTGATCCGGCCATCGGTAGCGATCGCGACCGACTCGGGACAAATGTCATTGAGCCTCAAGCCCCGCCGATGGACGAAGCCAACCGCCTGGCAAACCTGCACGGCAAGTGCGATCGCCTCGGGCTCGCTCATCTTGAGCCCGCCGCGCCGGCGCGAGAGCGGGGTCGCCGTGCTCTCAAGATAGACGAGGTAAACGCGGCCCTCATTCGCAAAGCCCGAGCTTGCCTTCTCGAAAGCGGGATGCGCGAGCGTCATCGAGAGCGCGAGCACGCGCCCGAAGACCTCGCCGAGGTCGTCGGCGAAATGGTCGGGCAGTTCCTTGATAAACTCCTGCTCGGGAGTCGCTTGATTCTCGGGCGCGGTTTCGGCGGACGCGCCATTGGCATGCTCTAGCGGAGGGAGCGGCTCGGTCGGCGCATCCGACGCCGGGGATTCATCTTTCGGTTCGGTGGCGGTTTCGGTGGCGACATCCGTGGCGGCATCGACGCCGGATCCGGAGGTGGTCGGCGGGTTCGCCGCGGCCTCGAGGGGTTTGCTCTCGCTCGACGATGCGGGGGCGGCCTCTCCATTCGTTGATATTTCCGGCGGAGGTTTCAGCTCGGCGGTCTTCGCGTGAGGATCGACGGCCGCCGGTTCCGGCGCCGCGGCAGGTTTCGCTTCCTCGGTGGCCTCTTCCTCGCCATGTTCGCGCATCTGCGCGATACGCTCGCGGAGCGTGACTTTTTCTTCTTTTCCCTCAGCCTTCCGAGTCGCGCGATAGCGATTCTCGACGGAATCCTGCGAGAGCAGATCGACGATCTCGTAGCCTCGCACGACTGTTCCGGGCGCGAGCGGAGTAGGACGAGTCGAGAGCACGCGCGCGGGCGCGGCGCTAACCGTGAGTCCCTGACCGCAGCGGTCGCAGAATTTGGCGCCATCAGGCGCCTGCAGTCCACATTCAGGGCAGGTGATCATTCTCCTTTTCTCCTCCAGTCCCCTCTCTCGCTTTTTTTTGCGAGAGAGGGTGGCAGGCGCAGTTGTCGCTCTGTGGTTTGGCGACAACTGTGACTGACGGGTGAGAGCCGCGGGGGCGGCGCGCCCCCGGGGGGGGGGGCACCAACCGAAACCCCAGGCGAAGCAACCCAACAGAACACGGGGGCTTT
>VFSW01004466.1_pt1 | contig 20855 bp, 18 predicted proteins | sample 5358111 | NCBI WGS metagenome assembly VFSW01 (sample SAMN11554181, study PRJNA540505) | mine drainage metagenome | isolation source: sediment from site ElyBrook_90M | place: USA: Ely Copper Mine, Vershire, VT | collected 2017
ACAGAATTTGAACTGCATTTTTTCCATGAAGATGGAATTATCAGCTACTCTTCAGGCCTTGACCAGGCATCTGTCTGCGGGTTGTACTCTATGAGCTTTGCCCTCACCCCCCAGCGTATCAGAAGCCTCTTGAGCATAATGTCGTTCGTGGCTTCGTCACCGTGCACCATTATGCCCCTTGACTTAAGCCTTGAGAAGAGGTCTGACGACGCAACCTGCTTGTCGTCCACAATCTTTACAGTGGATTTGAAGGGCTCCACGGATTCAAGGCCCTCTTTTATGGACTTCGAAAAGTTTGAAAATGTGAGTTTTGAACCCTTTTCCGTAAGCTTGAGCACAGAGTCGTCAACAGTAACGAACTTGAGGAGCTTGCACGCCTCTATGAGCGGAAGAAGGTCGTCTATGTCCTCCTCTGACTCCTCTGCAAGGTCTGACATCTCCATTCGCCCTTTGTGCTGCTTTATCAGGCTGACTATGCCTCGCACGCGCGATATGCCTGTGCCTAATGGAAATAGACCCTCCATGAATCCTTTATGCATAATAAAGCTTTTAAGTATATTGTTTGCCTGACGACAAACAGGTTATGCGCTGCGTGTTGGGCGTTTGGGCGGTGGGATGTGTTGCGCGCATAATCAGCTGCCGGCAGGTCTGCCTGTGAAGCGCTTGCCCTTTGCCATTATATAGACCCCTGAAGCGGCGAGGCTGAGCGCAAATGCAAACAATAGTCCTCCAGCCATTGTCGTCATGTCGCCTGCGTGTGCAATTTCGCTATCTGCAGCCTTTAACGTTGAGACATCCCTCAGGCACTCCGCTATTGCGGCAGTGTCGCGGCGTGTTGCGTGCTGGAGCGCTTTGAGGTCTGAGGAATACTCTGACAGCAGTTTTTTGTTCACAGGAGTTCCGGTCTCGAGTGAGCGGCCAACTGCCAGGTTCGTCTGCCCTGAGTTGCAGGATAATGACAGTGCAGTGTGCACTGTTTGCTGTAGTGGGTTATGCTGACCGGAAGCTGGTGCTGCTGAAACTGCAGCCCCCGACGTGCCGCCGAGAGCAATGACACCTGCAACTGCAATGCAACGGATAGTTTTACCAAACCTATGAGTGCCCGTATAATCACGGTTTAGAATGGCGCGCTCCTGTATTTATGCATTTGCCACGAATTCGGTGCAGTATTATTGCACCGCTGGTGCCGGCCGGTATGCATTCAAATAAACGTATAGCGCGTTTTGCGTGTTCTCCGTTCCATCAATGTGACTAAACCAGTAAAAACCATTACGCCAGCTGAAACCGCGACAAGGACGCCATAGTCGTTTGCGTGGGCAACTTCGCTGTTAGTTGCATTTATTGCAGATATGTCCCTCCTGCATTCCTTTATTGCAACTGTATTTGACGGTTGGGTCAATTGCAATGCGATTAGGGTAGAGTTGTCCTTTGAAAGCAGGGTATTTTTTACCGCTGTGCTATTCTTCAGCGCCGTGGTCACTGCCTGCGTAGTCTGGTCTGCACTGCATGACAGTGAGACTGGTGCAGGAGCCTTTGTTGCCGCCTCTGCTGCCGCAGTTCCTATTGCAGCCACTCCGAATACGCTTCCTGCCGCAATCGCACTTGCGACTACAGCGCCCCTTACCGTGTTACTTATTCTGTGTGCGTTCATATAATCACATGCATATGGAGAATTTTCTCGTATATTAAGCTATGCCCGAGGCCAAAATTGTAGTGAACCTCTGTTATTTTGAGACTTGCATCCCGATTTGGCCTTTTGATGGCTTCGCCCGGAATGTGGCTTGGATTTTGGCATCAGGTTCGCACTTCTGGATTTTCTATCCGTTTTTTGGAGGTTAGGTTTATATAATTACCATAATCATGCTAAGTAATTATGGGGGGCATGAATGGTGGCCAATTCTTCTAAGGATTCCTTTGGCATACTCGTAGTTGCCGAGATAAACGGAGCTAAGAAGCACATGGACGTTGACAGCCTGATAGGCCTCGCCCATTATGCAAGGAACATGGAGTCGAAGCCGAAGCTTGTTGTGCTGAACGGCGGCATTCTTCCCGAGATGCCAGTGAACAGGGGAGGCGAAAGGAACAAGGACGCGCTCAGGGTCGCCAATGTTGAGGATCTGGAGGCTGCCGCAGCTGTAGTGAAGCCGCATATCGAGAGGCTAAGGAATGCACTGCCGGAAGCAGAATTCATATACGTGATGGGAAAGGACGACCAGAGCAACCTGGACACCATAAAGCTGGACTTTGCAAGGCTGTACCTCAGCGCTACAAGGCAGATAAAGCTGAAGAGGAACCCGCACAACCTGTTTGAGCCGAAGATAGAGGCGCTGGACAGGGAGATAGAGTCAAGGAAGGCACAGGTAGCGAGCCTTGAAGAGGCGAGGGCCAATATTCCAAGGAGGATAGACGGCGCAGCAAACGACGCTGAACGCGACAGCCTTGTGAAGGAGCTGGAAAGCGCGAAAACGAACCTGAAGGTGAACAGGGAGGAGTTGCAGGAATTTGTTTACAGGAAGGAACTGTTCGTTGAATTGAATACGTACATGCATACCTCGCTTGACAAGGAGTCCATAACCAGGCTCATGGATGAGACAAAAAGCAGGATGACTGAGGTGACAACTGCTCTGAACGAGGCTGTGCAGGGCACTGATGATTACGAGGAACTTAGGGCGGAGATAAAGAACCTTGGGAGCAAGCAGAGGGCGCTTACCAAGAGATACAACGAGGCAGTGCTCAAGGAGGCGTCGGAAGAGCTGCTCACTGCCAGCGCGCCGATACACATATTCACGAGCAACATACCTGTGCCAAAGCCCGTGAACGACATAATAGACAAGCTTGCAAACTCATACTACATGTCTACATTGAGGAACGCATTGGGGAGAAGGGATGAGGTTGAGATACAGGATGACTCATTCAAGGTGCATGAAGGCAAGAAGGCCGGAAGCTACGCCTTCAACGTGGTGCTTACCGACGGATTGGAGATTGCGTCAGGCACATACAAAAAGAGCAGCAACACTGCGCTCGTTACCAGCGCATGGATATTCGCGCAGAACCTCGGCGGCGAGGCGAACAGGAAGATAGAGAGCGCGCCTCTGGCCGTGCTTGTAGGGTCCAGGAATGGATACTCTTCGTTCTCAATGGAGGCATGGCAGGCGCAGTCAAATACGGTAGTGGCTACATTGGCAAAGGGGCCGTTCTTCTCGACAGAGCAGAATGCTGCAAGTTACCAAAAAGGCATAAAGACCAAGGAGTCGGAGAAATCCGCAAAGATGCTATTTGACCAGAGCGCCAGCATAGTGACTGTGCATGGCGACAGCACTGTTTCACACACCACGCTTAAATCGCAGCAGCTCAGGGATGAGAGGATAAAGGATGACATAGAGGAGAAGGCTGCGCTTGAAAAGTTGCTCAAGAGGAAGGAGACGCTGAAGCCGGAGCAGAATGAAGGGCATGATCCTGAGCTTGAGAGGGCGGTAGTAATGAGCATGAGGCCGTCCGAGATAGAGGACAGGAGACTTGCCTATGTAAGCGAGAAGCAGCTTAGGTCCACTGTACCGCACTCCGGCGACGCTGTGCCTGCAGACGCGGAGAGGATCACGTGCGCAGTAATCACTGACGCGCACATAGGGAACAACGGGGACACAAGGATGCTAAAGGCAGCGGCTAAAGACGCAATGGGCGCGCATGTGCTTGTGCTGGACGGTGATAACATAGAGGGGAACCTGGGCAACTTCAAGTATACGGCAAGGCCTGAAAACGACATGCGCATAATGGATGAGTACGAGAAGTGGCTCCAGGGAAAGGGCCTTGAGGAGGGGGAGGTGACAAGGGCAAAGCTGGAGAGATACGAGAGGCGCGAGAAGTCGGTCATCTCGAATATTGACGCACAGGCGGAGGTGTTCGTTGACGCGATCAAGGATCTCATATTTGACATAGCGTCAAGGGACGGATACGTCGCAATCATATCAGGGAACCACTACAACAAGACGCACCGCGACTCGCAGCATGATGAAGCTACCCTGATAAGGTCGCATATAGACATGCTTCTCGGCGGCTTTGCGCGAAGCGGGAAGATACCTGAGAACTGGAGCGCGGATCATGTTAAGATAGGAAGCGGAAGCGACATGGCTGCCGAGACATTCGAGCTCAACGGCGTGGGGTTCGAGGTGAGGCACGCGCATCCTGCAAAGGAGCACAGCATAGAGTCCTTCCTAGAGCACAAGAGGGACGGGGCGCAGGTGGTCCTGGGCGGGCACTGGCACGAGTCCAAGCAGGTTGTGACAAAGGGCAACATGGTGGGAGAGGGTCCGACAATGCAGGCAACTGCAACCAACCCGTACAACAAGCTGCTGCACATCCCGTACCCTGAAGAGGACAGGCTTAACGGATACCTGAAAGTTGAGCTGCTGGTAAAGGACGGCGAAGTCGTAGGGCATACATACGAGCCCAGGCTCAGGGACGCGCTAAAGGTCAGGGAGGAGCACTTCCCAGAGTTCCTTAAGGATAGGAAGGTAATGAAAGTCAGGACATAGATTATTGATCTTGTGCTCCTGCCTGTTCCGCTATTTCCTTATGCTGTGATGCAGGCCGAAGGGCCTGCCGAGATAGTAGACTATCATGGCGAAGTTGGCAAGTATCATTGCGGTTATTATCCACGCCTGGTAGCTGCTTATTATCGATACGATGCCGACTGCCTCAAAGGTGTTTATGCCCAGGAACAGCAGCACTGATGCGAGTATCGGGAATGAGCACCCGCAGCCTACCACAAACCCGCCTGCAGCCGGAAGCAGGGCGCTTGCTATGCCGCTCGCCGCGCCTGTCCGCCTTGATGCAAGCGAGTGGACTATGGCGAACGCGCTGATTGCAAACAGCACTCCTGAAGTGATCACCAGTGCGTATATCAGGTATATCGGCATGAATATGAGGAATATGCCGTTGTTCGCAGACGCTATCAGGTAATAGAATATGTAGAAGAAGGCCACTGCGCTAAGCGTGGCTATGGATATGTACAGGGGATGGCTGAATATGCGTATTGCAGTGTTGATCCTGCGCCTTACAGGGCCTGGCGCGGTTCTCTTTGTTTTCTTGGTCATGTGGAAGCCCGTGTCGCTTGAGTAGCTTGGGTCAGACCTGCTTCTCTATTGCGCGTATAGAGGTCAGTGCGCACACTGGCGCTGTGTTGTTTATGGACTGGCAGAGCGCTGCGGTATAAACGTCGGCTGCGGCATACTCGCCCCATGAGAACTGGTCGTTCGGATTCGCAAGCTGCGAAAACACCTGAGCATGGGTCATGTATGTCAGCGGTATAAACCCTGCAGCCGGAGTGGTATTTCCGAACACCTCTGCGTCAGCGCCAGAGAACTGGTGCGTGCCCCATATTGTGTAAGGGGTGCCCTTAAACGCTGTTGCATTCGCCTTGCTCAGGTTTACTATGTAGTTGAATGCGCCTATTGCGCTCTTGTTGCCAGTATTCTGCACGTTTGCAAGTATCTGCTGCGGAGCGTTAAGCACAAAGCCGCCCTGTATTGGGTGCGTGTCCTCTATCGATATGAAGTTCACGTAGCTGCTTGAGTAGTAATTCCTCACATCATCGCCTGAGGCGTTGTAATTGAGCGCTGACCAGTACAGCGTGGGTACGTCGCCGTCGCCTATGGATGAGTAGCCGTTGAACAGCTGCGAGAACTTTCCAAACCTTGATAGCGCCAGTGCCATGGCCCACCTGTTCTCTCCGCAGAATATGCACGTTATGGATCCGAGGTACACCACTGAAGGTTTTCCGCCAACGGTGAATGCGGCGACTGGATTATTGCTGACGAATATGGGATCGGTAAGCGAGCCGTTAAGGTACATCTTCCCTGCTGTCTGGAAATACGAGTCTGGCGCGTTGTTTATCACTGCGAGGTCTGTGCTGTTTAGCGGTGTGTCTATTCCCGCAATTGTGGAGCCAAGGCTTGACTGGACTGTGGTAGTTGCTGCAGGCGCGGCCCTGGCCTGCGCTGCATACATTACAGCCATTACTGCCACGAACATCGAGATGACTGCAAGTGCAAGAGCTGCAAAAGACGTGACCCTGAGGGTATGCAAAGATTGTTCAGTGTTGTTTTTTCTCTTCTGCGATGGCATATACTGCACCGTCTAACTTCTGTATTATATTGGAACAACGTTTTATAAGATGATTGTTGGTAAATTATGGTGGCCGATATATGAAAGTGAAAACCTGGTCGATATTATGACAGTGAACTGGTCGCTTCCGTTCGATGAGAAGCTTTATGCGAAGGAAGGCAGGACAGTGGAGCCGGAGGAGTACAGTAAGCTGCACGCGGCCACTATAAATGATTATAAGGGATTCTGGGCGGGAATAGCAAAGGAGATACCGTGGTACAGCGCATGGAAGGAGACTCTGGACGAGTCAGATCCGCCGTTCTATAAGTGGTTTGAGGGAGGAGAGCTCAATGCGTGTTATCTGTGCGTTGACAGGCATGCAACGGGCGCAAAGAGGGACAAGACTGCGATAATCTGGGAGGGAGAGCCGTACGATGGCGCGCCTAAGGAGGCCAGGAGGCTGACTTACGGGGAGCTGTACACAGAAGTCAATAGAGTTGCTTACCTGCTAAAGAACGTCTACAATCTCAAAAAAGGCGACGTGATAGGAATCTACATGCCGATGATCCCTGAGCTGCCGATAGTGATGCTTGCCGCCTCGAGGATAGGAGTCGTTTTCACTGTTGTATTCTCGGGATTCGCAAGCGATGCGATAACCGACAGGATGAACGACGCTGAAGCCAAAATGATAATCACTGCGGACGGGGGCTGGAGGGCAGGCAAGATAATCCCGCTCAAGAAGATAGTTGACGAGGTTTTGGATAAGGCAGTCACTGTGAAGAATGTGCTGGTTGTCAAAAGGACTGGATCGGAGATAGATATGGTGCAGCCACGTGACAGGTGGTACCATGAGGCGCTGGCCGAAGTGCCTGCCGATGCCTACGTAGAGCCTGAAAAAATGAGGTCTGAGGATCCTCTCTATATACTTTACACTTCTGGCACTACAGGCAAGCCAAAGGGCATGGTGCACGACACCGGCGGCTACATGGTGCTCCTTCACGCAACAATGAACTGGGTCTTCGATGTAAAAGACGATGATGTTTACTGGTGCAGTGCGGATATAGGCTGGGTCACGGGGCACTCGTATATAGTCTATGGGCCTTTGATGGAAGGCATCACAGGGATAATGTACGATGGCTCTCCGAACTATCCTGAACCGGACAGATGGGCGTCGATAATAGCGCGCTACCGTGTCAATAAGCTCTACACGTCCCCTACAGCGATAAGGGGATGGATGAAATTCGGCGACGAGATCGTGAAAAAGCATGATACGTCGTCAATAAAGCTGATGCATTCTGTAGGCGAGCCGATAAATCCTGAGGCGTTCAGGTGGTTCCACAGGGTCGTGGGAAGGAACACTGTGCTCTTCGGAAGTACGTGGTGGATGACCGAAACTGGAGGGATCATGATAAGCCACATCCCCGGAAAGGCCGCAATTCCCATGAAGCCGGGCACGAACGGCCTTCCGATATTTGGCATAGATGCTGATATCTTCGACGACAAGGGCAATTCACAGAAGGTTGGCGAGAGGGGCTACCTTGTGATCAAAAAGCCGTGGCCTGGAATGCCTTTGACAATATACAAGAATCCCGAACGGTATAAGGAGGTCTATTTCAGCAAGTTCCCGGGATACTATTATGCGGGCGACTACGCTGTCAGGGACAGTGACGGCTACTTCTGGATCCTTGGCAGGGCGGACGAAGTGATCAAGGTTGCGGGCCACAGGCTTGGCACATATGAGTTGGAGTCTGCGATAGTACAGCATCTGAGTGTTGCCGAGGCTGCGGTGGTCAGTGTGCCTGACGAGATGAAGGGCGAGGTCCCTGTTGCGTTCGTCATACTGAAGGTTGGCAAAGATCCGAGCGGGGAGCTGGGCAAGGAGATAAATTCCCTGGTAAGGGAGAAGGTCGGGCATATAGCGTCGCTGAAGGAGGTCTATTTTGTGACAAAACTGCCGAAGACGCGCAGCGCGAAGATAATGCGAAGGGTGATCAAGGCTATGCTTATGGACAAGCCGATAGGGGACACCACCACATTGGACGATGAGGCTTCCGTAGAGGAGGTAAAGAATGCTTATTCGGAGCTAAGGAAGGAGCTTTCAAAGGGCAGCGGGCTTTGATTGGCTGGCAGCGGCATTCCCTGGCAACACTTGCTATATGTTCCTGATTACGGAACAAATTGTTCCGTTTAAGGGAACGTTTAGTTCCCGAAAAGGAAACATGTATTTGTGACATCATCCTCGGGCTAAAGCCCGAGGCTTCCCTATTATTTGCCTATATGCTCTTGTCCTCGCTTTTCTTGTGGGTTATGCCCCTGTAGTCCCTGCCTATCTCCTGATATCCCTTGTTTCCGTCCGCGTCCTTGACTTCTATAACTTCCGTCCTGTAGGGCGTGTCGTAAACATCGCCGGACTTCTTCACCTGCACAGCCTCGTAGGGGACGTTCACCCTTCTCTTATACTCATCCTTTATGTCAAAGAGAGTGCCCACAAGCCCGTCAAGAACCCAGTCTATGTTGCCTGGCACCTTCCTTGTCCTTACTTCAAGCGCGCACTGCTCTATGGCGCCTACGGTCATTGCGTAGATGAAATACCTGAATTCGGACTGCCATTCAAGGTTCACGACCATGTTGCGCGGCACCATCTGTATAAGCCTGGTTATTGAGTAGTTGAAGTTGCCCAGCCATCCAACGCGTATGCTGCCGCCCTGCCTCTTTGCAACATCGAATATCTGCTGGCCGAGCCTCTGGGCCGGACCTGATGGAGGCGCGTCCTTTCCGCTCTCCCTGCCTATTATGGCGTCTGAGACCTCAATGATTGCGCGCTTGTAAAGCCCTGGCAGCTCCTCCTCCTGCTGCTGGATCTTCTTTCCGCCCTTATTGGGCTTGCTCGAAAGCTCCTTTGCAATGCTCTCAGCCAGATCGTTTATGTAGGGATCCAACTTCTTCCTGTCCGCTTTTTCAACGTATGGCATATTATCACATTTTACGCATTACAGACGTTTGGGGCGCAGACCTTTGTGCGCGTGATGAAGTGCTTGCCCTCCCTGCCGGCGGGCAGCGAGAATCCATCAGCCTCGCCGTCTTCTACATCTAGTATTATCTTGCTATTTTTATAAACCTCGCACTGGCGGAAGTCCATGTAATACGGGCAGCCTCCCACCTTTCCAAGGAGGATGTCGACCTTGCCTATTATCATTTCGCCCTCCTCAAAGCACATCGGCGCGCTGTTGTCGCAGCATCCGCCTGACTGGAAGAAGGCAAGGCTCTTGTGCTTTTTGAGCAACAGCGATATGGCTGAGAGCGCGGCTGGTGTAGCAGCAACTGTTACCTGTCCGCTGCTGGGTTTTGTTGCTGGCATATAATCATCTCAGAAGAAGCCGAAGGGCTTCTCGGAGTAGCTAACAAGCATGCTCTTTGTCTGTGAGTAATGCTCGAGCGCAGTCCTGTATGTCTCCCTTCCTACGCCGGATATCTTGTATCCGCCGAAAGCCGCGCCTGCAGGATATGCGTGATAGCAGTTTACCCAGACCCTCCCTGCCTTTATTGCGCGACCCATTCTGTATGCGCGCGTGCCGTCCCTTGTCCATACCCCTGCGCCAAGCCCGTACATGGTGTCGTTGGCAATCCTTATCGCGTCAGGCTCGTCCTTGAACGTCGTTACAGCTATAACTGGCCCGAAGATCTCCTCCTGAAATATGCGCATCTTGTTGTTGCCTTTGAAGACTGTGGGTTTGAAGAAGTATCCGCCTTCCAGCTCTCCCTCCATCTTTGCCCTTTCTCCGCCTATCAGCAGCTTTGCGCCCTCCTTCTTGCCTATGTCCACATAGGACTGGATCTTCTGTATCTGCTGCACTGATACCTGAGGCCCTATCATAGTATTGGTGTCGAGAGGGTTGCCCTGCTTTATCTTCTTTATGCTGTTCAGCGCCTTCTCCATGAACTGATCGTATATGCTTTCTTGTATGAGAGCCCTTGACGGGCAGGTGCATACCTCTCCCTTGTTGAATGCGTAAAGCACAAACCCCTCGACCGCCTTCCTCATGAAGTCGTCGTCCTTTGCCATCACGTCGTCGAAGAATATGTTCGGCGACTTGCCCCCGAGCTCCAGCGTCGCCGGTATTATGTTCTGCGCAGCATACTGCATGATCAGCCTTCCTGTGACCGTCTCGCCCGTGAACGCTATCTTGGCTATCCTTGGGTTAGTGGCTAGGGCCTTGCCTATCTCCGCACCAGGCCCTGTCACGACATTCAACACGCCGGCTGGCACAAAATCCCCTATTACCTCCATAAGCTTGAGTATTGACCATGGCGTTGCTGATGCTGGCTTTACCACAGTGCAATTTCCTGCAGCCAGAGCAGGCGCAATCTTCCAGGTAGACAGAAGTATTGGGAAATTGAACGGAACTATCTGCCCGACGACACCCAGCGGCTCGTGTATGTGGTAAGCGACCGTGTCCTTGTCTATCTCAGTAATCGAGCCCTCGAGCATGCGGGCAGCCCCTGCAAAGTACCTGAAATGGTCGGCTGCGAGCGGCACATCCACATTCAGCGTCTCGCGCACCGGCTTGCCGTTCTCCCAGCTCTCTGCCACCGACAGCATCTCCTCGTTGGCCTCTATGGCATCAGCAATCTTGTTCAGCACTTTGGCCCTCTCGGAAAGAGGCAGTTCTCCCCACTTCTCCTTTGCAGCGTGTGCTGCGTCGAGCGCAAGCTCCACGTCTTCAGGGGTGGATTTTGCAACTTCGCAGAACGGCTTGCCGGTGGCTGGAGAGATATCCTTCATGTACTGCCCGTTCACTGGCGCCACAAATCTGCCCCCTATGTAGTTGCCGTACCTCTTCTTCAGCGACACGATGCTCTTTGGCAGCCCGGGAGGTATGTATACCTTATTGATCTGCATTGCATTATCCCCATGCAAGTATACTGATATCTTGCCACCACCTTCTTATAAAACCTAGCTACAGGATACGTGGCCGCGCCTTCCTGTGGCCGCAGAATTGGTTCGCAGGTCGGCTTTATGATGATCTACCGTAGGGATATTTTATTATTACTTTGGTAAATCGATAACGCTGCTTGGAATGACGGGACAGCGGCAGGAGCTTAGATCTTATCGTTTTTTAGAATATTGACGTTCCAACTTCAAAACCGCCAATCTGGTTTTGACAGGAACTCGTGCCAGGTATTTTTTCATCTTTTGCCTATTTATTCTGCTGAATATGTTTTCATAGACATAATCCTCGACAACAAAATTGTAATATGCCATATCGATAATGGTCTTTTCAATATCGGAGATGTAGAAATGAAATTTGTCATAATTTACTTTGAAAAATCCAAAAAACAGGGCTGCGGGGATTCTTTCTATTACGATATTTAGGCCGAAGAAGGTTCTTACGCCGCGCCTTACGTTATTAGTTGTGATAATAGTTTGGTTTGATTGTTGCTCCCACAGATTATGGTAATTCAATGCTGTTCCGAGCCCATAATAAAAGGGCTTGAAAATGTACCCTGTTACGTTGATGTCTTTGTAGAGTGTGTAATTGCCCTTGTTTAGTCGGTATACGCTGCCGTTTTTAACCATTAAGCTTATGAATTTCCTTGCATACGCATACGAGGCGCCAGACTTAAGGAGAAATAGCTTGGCATCATTAAAAGTAAATAGGGGAAAATCTTTGAAGAATTCCAGAAACTTTTTTTTATATTTCATGGTAAGCACCATCTTTTAAGATATTCGGCGATGTCTTCAAATGTGGGGTGTATTCCGTCATAAATTAAACCGGACAGTGCCCCTTTGTCCTTTGGTTTGTCAAGATGGTTCAGGAATTCGTTTAGTTGTTTTATTATGTGGCTTTTGTTTTTGACGCTGTTTGTCAGTATCATTATGTCGTACAGGTCGCGCTCTAGCCGCCTGTCTTTGTATGCGGAGATTTTCTCGAGAATCAACGACTCTGGCGTTAGTGCGTATACACTAATTGCGGTTCCGTCAGTTTCAAGATATCGTGTGATTTCGCCTTTGGCCATGGTATTGTGAATCTGCAATGATACGTCAGTCGAATTATGCACAGTATAAAAAAAGGTCAGTCTTCTTTGTGTATCGGTCTTGACGTCAAACCCTTCTTGAATCAGCCTATTCAGAACTTTTTTTATTGAACTTTGCTTGGCTATGTATATGTCTATGTCCTTTGAGAATCTTTTCCCGCCATAGCATCTCCATATACATGTGCCGCCGTGGAACACAGCGTCTTTTACATTTTTGAATATCAGCTCGATGATTTTGTCCTGGAGCCTGGCTTTTTTAAGGTTATTTTGCTGCAGCAGGTCTTCGATATCAGCCATATTGATTTACCATAGTGATATTATTTTATCACTTTGGTAATTTATGGGCAGAGAGGATTTATATCCCTTTCCTATGCAAACAGTGATGACAATGCTGCCTTGATATAAATCTTTCGCGCAATTCATAATCGGTGCAGATATGTGGTTTGACATGATAGCAAAGGGCGATCCGGAGATCTTTGAACTTGTAAAGAAGGAGGTCGGCAGGCAGAGGAACGGGCTGGAGATGATACCTTCGGAGAACTTCGCAAGCAGTGCTGTGATGCAGGCGGTGGGATCGGTGCTTACCAACAAATATTCTGAAGGATACCCAGGCAGGAGGTATTACGGGGGCAACGAGTTCATTGACGGCATAGAGAGGACCGCGGTAGAGCGGGCCAAGAAGCTCTTTGGAGTGCCTTATGTCAACGTCCAGCCATACTCTGGGTCGCCTGCAAATCTTGAAGTGTACCTGGCGCTCTGCAAGCCAGGAGATGTGGTATGCGGCCAGAGCCTGACGGAAGGGGGGCATCTTACGCATGGATGGAAGACGAGCGTGACCGGCATGATATTCAAGAGCGTGCAGTACGGGGTAAAGGCAGACGGATATGTGGATACGGAGGGAATGAGGAAGATAATACTCGAGAACAGGCCAAAGCTCGTATGGGTGGGCGCAAGCGCATATTCGAGGGCGTTTCCCTTCAAGGAGGTATGGGAGGCAGCGAACGAGGTAGGCGCATATGTCGCAGCAGACATAGCGCACATTGCCGGATTGATTGTTGGAGGCGTGCACGAAAGCCCTGTCAATTACTCGCACATAATAACCACGACAACGCACAAGACGCTGCGCGGGCCTCGCGGAGCCATGATAATGGTCACGCAGAAGGGGATAGAGAAAGATCCAGACCTTCCGGAAAAGATGGACAAGATAGTATTCCCCGGTATGCAGGGTGGTCCGCATGACCACACTACGGCAGGCATAGCAGTTGCGCTGCTTGAGGCTTCGCGGCCGGAGTTCAGGGAATACGCGCAGCAGATAGTCAGGAATGCAAGGGCTCTTGCAGAAGGGCTGAAGGGGAGGGGCATAAAGCTGGTCACAGATGGCACAGACAACCACATAGTGCTCATGGACCTTACGCCGTTCGGCAAGGGAAGGGGGGTCTTTGTCCAGGATGCGCTGGATGCGGTAGGGATAACAGTAAACAAGAACACGATACCTAAGGAGCCTTCTTCGCCGTTCTACCCAAGCGGCATAAGGCTTGGGACTCCGGCGCTTACGACGCGCGGCATGAAGGAGGCTGAAATGTCAGCAATAGCCGGCCTTATAGCTGATGTAGTCGAGGAGGTAAAGGGAAACGAGCTTCCTGATGACAAGGCAGAGAGGGCGGTGCGTCTCAAGAAGTTCAAGGAGGGATTGAAATCCAACGAGAGGCTGGCGGTGATAAGGAACTCGGTGCTTGAACTGTGCGGCAGGTTCCCGCTTTATCCTGAGATAAGTTTCTAGGCAGGATAATAAGGGGCAGACTATACAGGGGGCAGGTTCTTCTGCAGCTCCTTTCTCTTCTGCACTATCCTTATCTCTGATTCAAGCCTTCCCAGCTTCTTCTTGCCCATGTCCACGAACTTCATGTACTTTGTCACTGAGGGATGAATCCTGCCTGCCTCCATATATACTTTTTGTGTCAGGTCCCTGTAGTCAGGATGCCCGCCAGGCCCTGTCCTAAGCTCGCAGAAGTGGAACATCTGCCTTGCGTTGAGGGTGTAGTACCACCTTATGTTGAACCCGAAAGTCACCACATATTGCGCCTGGTACGGCATCGTGGAGCTTATCTTGCCGAAAAGCTCCTTCACTTCCGACATCTTTGACCTGTAATCATCAGCTATGCCTATGTCCTCGAACTCCTTTCGCATGTTGTACCCGTGAGCAGTCGTGAACCTCTGCCGCTCCTGCGTGCCTATCCTGTGCCTGTGCAGGTCCCTGTACATCCCTATCCTGCTGCAGAAGTCAAATGTGTATGATATGTTCTCGAAGGCGCGGCCAGGCTTGTGCCTGCGGTTCATTCTGCTGCCGACATAGCTTGATATTATCCTGTCCCTCTCTTCCTTGGACATGGATCCGGCTATGTCCTTTGACTGGCTGAGCGAGAAGCCCTTGCCGTATTTGTATATTATGAACGACGCAAGTTCAACGCTCGCGTACATGTCAGGATCAGTGCTCTCTTTCCCAGTATAGTTGGACAGACGTATAAGGTCTGTATCCTCTCCTGCCTTTATTCTTTCAGTAAGTTCTGATACTGCATGCGCGGAGCCCTCCCTTGCACTTGTCATGAACTCCCTCTGCATGGTGCCGTGCCGCTCATCTATCCTGTTAAGCAATGACGGGACTATTTCCCCGATCTCAGCGTGCATCCTCCTTCCTATGTGATTGCACTCCTTGAGGGGGGATGCCAGAAGGCGGGTTATTGTATTCTCGTAAGACCTTGCATTCATGTTTATGCCGACGTGTGTAAGTATTGACATGGGAAGATAGTCCCTCATGAAATCAAGTGCGTTGGCCTTTATCGCATTCTCGTATGGCTTCTGAAGGTCCTGGACTGTGATTCCAAGGGCCTCTTCTTTTGCCTTGTCCATTTCCTGCGGGCTTACTACTGTGTTGCTTATGTTGAACTTCTGCGACCCGAATGGATTCTGTTCCTTTATGTATTCCGCCATCTTGTCAGTGTACCGCGTATACGAATCGAAGAGGCTGCGCATCAAGTCGACGTATGCATCGCCGTGTGGCGACTCCATTATGTCCCTGTCCTTGTAGAACATGTACTCCCCGTTCTTCAGCTTCTTGTCAAAATATACGTATCTCGTTGATTTCTCTATGTATGAGCCCATCCGCGAATCCTCTATCTCCTTTACCGCGACGTTTGACACGAATTCGCAGGACATCGGAAGCCCGCCCGCCATCTCCTGTATTGAATCGTCGCCGTAATCCACGAGCCAGGCCTTGAAGAATTCCCTGCCCCGCTCTTTGTTAGGAAGAAATTCCTTAAGGTAGAGCCTGCGGCCTGTAAGCGATGTCCTGCTGTACCTTGACAGGAGCGCGCCTGCCTGCTCTGGAGTAATGCTTTGGCCGAGCCTCCATGCGTATATGTTGCCTCCTACGTTTGTTACTGCCTTTTCCAGTTCTTCGCACTCTGAGTCTGTGAATTCGTCGGTCTCAACCCCTTCGTCCCTGTCGTCGAACTTCAGCATTGTTTTTTGCATTATCTCATGCCCCGGCGCAATGCTCTGCTACAGCTTTCCTATGTCGTTGACTATGTCTATGTCAAGGGTTCTCTTCCCAAGCTTCCAGTTTGCAGGTATTGCACAGATATGCCCTGCCTCTGCGGGAGTGTCCCTTACAAACTTCAGCCCCATGAACGACGTGTAGATGTGGTCTACGTCTTTCCCAAGCGCGTCATTGTGTATGGAGTAATACTGAAGCTTCCCGTCCGGGTCTATTATCACCGTTCCCCGCCTTGCCGCGCCGGTCTCGCGGTTTAGGAATCCGTAGTCCGTGGATATCTTCTTGTTGAAGTCGTCTATAAGCGGTATCTTGCTCTGCTTCACCCTGGGTGACGTCTCGCTCCATGCTTTGTGCGAGAATATGCTGTCGGTGCTTACCGCCACTATCACTGCCCCGTTCTTGCTGAATTCGTCGTACGACTCCATGAACGCCTCGATGTCAGTAGCGCAAACGAAAGTGAAGTCGCCGGGATAGAACGTCACTATCACCCATTTTCCCTTGACTCCTGAAAGCCTGAACTCCTTTATCTCTTTTTCAACTGGGAACCATGCCTTTGCCTTTATCTCAGGTGCGCTCTCGCCGATCGTAAGACTCTCCATGTAAACACTGTTGATTTGTGGTGCGCAAAACCTTAAAACGTTTGGTTGAGGCCGTGGGGGCCTGTGGTACTGGCATTTTCATAAAAACTATAGTAACTTACATGTTTTTTCTGAATATTCAACTTTTTGTTGAAAAAAAGCAAATATTTATATATTAGTTGCTGCATAAAGGGAATCATGAAGACTGAAGAGAAGATAGTCATAAGGCAGGTCAATAGGCCTGCAAAGGAGAATGTCGACGCGCTTGTTAACTGGTTCTGCGAATCGCTTGACCTTGGAAACAAGGACGCGCTTGAGCCGGTAATGCTCAAGGAGATAATAAACACGAGCATGTCGGGCAGCGGTGTCACCAGCAAGGAGCTAAACAGCAAGCTTGACACGCCAAGGACAACGGTCATATACCACCTCAACAGGTTCATATATTCAGGGATAGTGGTGAGGAAGGGTAGGAGGTATTACCTGAGGGCTGACGGCATGGCTGGCACAATGGAAGAGCTGCAGGCGGACCTGGAGAGGGAGTTCACAAGGCTGATAGAGTTAGCTGAGAAGATGGATGCTTTGTTCGAGTCGGATGCTTATGGGAGAAAAAGACCAAAAAAGTAGCAATGGCGCAGGCCAGGATGAGATAAAACAGGATGAAAAGCCATCCAAGCCCGAAGCCGATAGCGACGAATGCGCAGAGGTAAGGGACAGGCTGCTCAGGCTTGCAGCTGAGTTCGACAATTACAAGAAGAGGGTGGCAAAGGAGATTGATGGAGCAAAGGACATGGGCAGGGCTGACGTTATAGTAAGGCTGCTGCCAACGCTTGACGAGTTTGAGCTCGCGCTTGATGCGTTCGGAAAGGAGGATGAGCATATGAAGGGCGTTGCACTGATATTCTCGAACTTCATTTCGGCATTGAAGAGCCAGGGACTTAAAGAGATAGACGCGGCGGGCAAATTCGACCCGTACAAGCACGAGATAGTGATGGGCAGGAAGAGCGACAGGCCTGAAGGCGAGATACTTGAAGTGGTGAGGAATGGATACATGCTGAACAGCATAATGCTGAGGCCTGCATCCGTAATAATATCGAAAGGCGATGACGGAAAAGAGGGAGAACAGAGCGAATGATTTATGGCATCATGTTAAAAAAGTGATAAAATGACAAAAATAATAGGAATTGACCTTGGGACCAGTAACTCCGCAGCATCTGTACTTGAAGGCGGAAGGCCGGTATTGATACCGAGCGCTGAAGGGACCTCCCTTTATGGGAAATCATTCCCTAGCTTTGTGGCATTCACAAAGGACGGGGGCAGGATAGTAGGTGACCCTGCAAAGAGGCAGGCAGTTGCAAACCCTGAGGGAACGGTTAACGCGTTCAAGAGGAAGATGGGCACAGACTACAAATATAAGATACTCGGAAAGGAATATACCCCACAGGAACTGTCGGCAATACTGCTGCAGAAGATAAAGAAGGACGCTGAGGCGTTCCTTGGCGAGGAGGTTAAGAAGGCAGTCATAACTGTGCCGGCTTACTTCAACGACAACCAGAGGCAGGCCACAAAGGACGCGGGAGAGATAGCAGGGCTTGAAGTAGTGAGGCTTGTGAACGAGCCAACTGCCGCAGCGCTTGCGTACGGGCTTGACAAGCTGAGCAGGGAGATGAAGATACTGGTTTACGACTTCGGCGGCGGAACCCTTGACGTGACTATAATGGAGTTCGGCAACGGAGTATTCGAGGTAAGGTCAACAAACGGCGACACGCAGCTCGGCGGCACTGATATGGACAAGTCAATAGTAGACTTCCTACTTGCTGAGATAAAGAAATCCACAGGCGTGGACGTATCAAACGACAAACAGGCGATGCAGAGGATAACCGAGGCTGGGGAGAAGGCAAAGATAGAGCTTTCCACCACGCTATCGAGCGAGATAAGCCTGCCGTTCCTTACGATGGGGCCGGGCAACGCGCCCGTGCATTTCACGTACAAGCTGACCAGGGCAAAGCTTGAGGAGATAGTGCTTCCGATAGTGGAGAAGACCACAAAGCCCGTGGTGACTGCACTCAAGGATGCACATCTTGAGCCCAACCAGATAGACAAGGTTATACTTGTTGGGGGTCCTACAAGGATGCCAATAGTCCAGAGATACGTGGAGCAGCTGCTTGGAAAGAAGATAGAGCGCGGAGTTGATCCTATGGAGGCAGTGGCATTCGGAGCCGCGATACAGGCAGGGGTGCTGACAGGAGAGGTGAAGGACATAGTGCTGCTTGACGTTACTCCGCTGTCACTCGGAATAGAGACGCTTGGCGGAGTTATGACGAAGATAATAGAGAAGAACACGACCATACCGATAAAGAAGACCCAGATCTTCACAACTGCTGACGACAACCAGCCTGCGGTGGACATACACATACTGCAGGGAGAAAGAGGCTTCTCGAGGGACAACGTGGCGCTCGGCAAGTTCGACCTTACTGGCATACCCCCTGCGCCTCGCGGGGTGCCGCAGATAGAAGTCACTTTCGACATAGACGCGAACGGCATACTGCACGTAAGCGCAAAGGACAAGGCTACGGGAAGGGAGCAGCGCCTGGAGGTCATAGCGCCGAACAAGATGAGCAGGGAGGACATTGAGAAGAAGGTGAAGGAGGCGGAGCAGCATGCTGAGGAGGACAAGGTAAACCTTGACAATGCGCAGGCGCGCAACGAGGCTGAGAGCCTTGTCTACACGACGGACAAGACGCTGAAGGAGTTCAAGGAGAAGATACCGAAGGAGGTGTACGACAAGGTGGAGAAGGCCAGGGCGGAGGTGGAGGAGTCGCTCAAGGGAGAGAACTACGAGCAGATAAAGTCCAGCACCGGCAGGCTCAAGGACACGCTGCAGGAGATAGGCTCGAGCATCTATGGAAAGGGTGGCACCGGCACTGCGCAGGGAGAGCAGCCTGGGTCCGAGGGCGGAACCGGATCTGCTGGAGGAAGCGGAGGCGGCGAAGGTGGAAGTGGAGGAGCAGGCGGCGGCCCTAATCCTGACGGTACAGTGAACGCCGATTTCAAAGTGGAGAAGTAGTGCGATAAATGCCTGATTATTATTCAGTATTGGGTGTGCCAAAGGACGCCACTACTGACCAGATCAAGAAGGCATACAGGGAACTTGCACTCAAATTCCATCCTGACCGGAACAAGGATAAAGATGCCGAAAATAAGTTCAAAGAGATAAATGAGGCATACGCTGTTCTCAGCAATGACGAGAAGAGGAAGCAGTATGATGCATACGGACCTGAGGGATTCGGACAGAGGTATAGCGAGCAGGACATATTCAGGGGCTCGAACATACAGGACATACTCAACGAGATGGGCATAAACCTTAACTTCGGATTCGGAGGCCAGGATCTCTTCGGAGGCATGTTCGGAATGGGGCAGCAGCGCGGAGACGTCGGGCAGAGCGTACTCTACAGGATGGACGTTACGCTCAAGGATGCGGCAAACGGTGCGACAAAGGAGATAATGGTAAAGCACGTCAAGGAGTGCAGTGCGTGCGGAGGAACTGGAGGAGACCAGGGATCAAAGCTCACAAAATGCAGCGAGTGCAGGGGCACTGGATACAGGACAGTGACGCAGAATTCCTTCTTCGGAAGGATACAGACCACTTCAGTGTGCAACAGGTGCATGGGAAAGGGAAAGACGTACGAGAGACGGTGCAGGGCATGCAACGGCAAGGGAGGGGTTGTGGCGAATGAGAAGGTGCAGGTAAGGATACCTGCGGGGATAAAGAGCGGAATGAGGCTTAAGCTTGAGGGGATGGGAGACTTCGGCGGGGACGGAAGCGGCGACCTGTACATAGAGATGAACGTGCTAAACGACAGGACATTCAGGAGGGACGGCGACGACATAATAACCGAGGTAAGCATACCGTTCTACACCGCAATACTTGGAGGGGAGGTGACTGTACCTACACTTGACGGCGACAGGAAGATACATATAGGCCCAGGCACTGCGCCAGGATCAAAGGTGGAGATAAATGGTGCGGGCATGAAGAGGTTCAACGGAAGCACGCATGGCAACGAGATTGTGATAGTCAAAGTGGATATACCAAAGTCGCTGTCTGCAGGAGAAAAGGAAATGATAGAGAAATTTAGGGACATGAATGCAGATGCGTCTTCACAGGGCGGAAGAAGGTTCGGAATATTCTAGCAGTTTAACTGGTATTGTTCTGATATGATCCAATACGCTAGTAGAAACAACGAGTCGGTATCTATGAATTTCTCCTGTTTCTCAATGCTTCTGCAACAAGGACTCTTAGTTCCTCATTATCAATTCGCAGAGCGATTGATATAGCAGTTGGCCCTCCAGAGACTTCCTTGATGTGGTTTGACAAGACGTTCCTTACTTCAGTTGTGCCGTATCTCAACGCGTTTTCAACTACCGTGCTGCCGGCTTGGGCTTGCTCGACAACCACCACCGACGCGGCATCGTCCAGCCTGTCGTCGCCGTTGACGCCCACGCGCCCGACGTTGACGCCCGGCCTCCAGACGATCACGGACAGATAATTAGAGCCTTTGAAGAAATGTGCCAGCTCCTCCTTTGGAACT
>VFSW01004467.1_pt1 | contig 20851 bp, 19 predicted proteins | sample 5358111 | NCBI WGS metagenome assembly VFSW01 (sample SAMN11554181, study PRJNA540505) | mine drainage metagenome | isolation source: sediment from site ElyBrook_90M | place: USA: Ely Copper Mine, Vershire, VT | collected 2017
GAGAGACTGAATCATGCCGAAATACGCCGCCCTTCTGGCTGCCGTCGGCGCCACCATCTTCGTCACCGCCTCGGCGCTCGCTGCACCCGCCCTCCCCCCGCCCGGTCCAGGGGAAATTGTTCTCGCCCCGCTTCCCGCGCTGTCCCTTCCGGCCGCGGCGACGCCCCATGATTATCTCGCCGCCGCGCAAACGGCGCTGGCGGCCGGGCGCACGGCAGAGGCGCAAAACGCCCTGGAGCATGCCGAGACCCGCGCCCTTGCCCGTTCAGTCAGGCCCTCGCGCGCCGGCATCGCGGATGCGAACCCCCTGGTTGCCACCATCGCGCATGCCCGCGCAGCGCTGCGCGCCGGCGACAAGACCGCTGCCGCGGCGGCGATCGATGCCGGCCTGCGGCTGGCGAAATAGGCTGAAACCAGGATGGTTTGAGGGCGATCAAGCCGGTCCGGTTCGGTTCTTCGTTGGGGCGGGCCACCTTATCCGATCGGGTGAATGCGCCTGATCGGATGCTGCTCCAGAGCGTGATCGTTTCGGATTGAATCGATCCCGCTCTGCAAGGCTTTATGTTCAGAGCGCGATTCACGTTGTCCGACCTTCGGCCTCAAGCGATCGCGCTCTAGAATTTCCGCCCCGGCATGCGGTGCCGGTAGGCGAGCGCCTCGGCCACGTCCTGCCGCCGCACGCCCTCCGCACCGGCGAGATCGGCGATGCTGCGTGCCACGCGCAAGGTGCGTGTGAAGCCGCGGGCAGACAGGCGCAACCGTTCCGCCGCCTGTTCGGCCAGGCCGCGGGCCTCGGCCGAAAGCACAAGCCTGTCCGGCTCGGCCTCGGCATTGGTTGAAGGGCCGGTATCGCCGAAGCGTGCCCGCTGTCGCGCCCGCGCCGCCGCCACGCGCGCCGCGACCTGCGCGGACCCCTCGCCCGCCGGCGCACGCGCCAACTCCGCCGGCGCCACCGGCTGCACCTCGATCACCAGATCCATGCGGTCGAGAAGCGGGCCGCTGATCCGGGTCTGATACTCCTCGCCGCAGCGTGGCGCCCGACCACATTCGCGCGAGGCATCGCCCAGATGCCCGCAGCGGCAGGGATTCATCGCTGCCACCAGTTGGAAACGCGCCGGGTATGTGACATGGGCGGCGGCACGGGCGACGGTGGTGCGCCCGCTTTCCATCGGCTGGCGCAGCGCCTCCAGCGCGGGCCGCGGAAATTCTGGCAGTTCATCGAGAAACAGCACGCCCCGATGCGCCAGGCTCACCTCGCCGGGCTTGGCGCGATGCCCGCCCCCGGTGATCGCCGCCTGGCTCGCGCTGTGATGCGGCTCGCGGTAAGGCGGGCGGCAGACCAGGCGCCCGCCATCGAGCATGCCCGCCACACTATGGACCATGCTCACCTCCAGCGCCTCGCGTGGGGCAAGGTCCGGCAGCAGCCCCGGCAGGCGCGCCGCGAGCATCGACTTGCCCGAGCCCGGTGGGCCGACCATCAGCAGATTATGGCCACCGGCCGCGGCGATCTCCAGCGCCCGCTTCGCGGTCTCCATTCCTCGCACCTCGGACAGATCCGGCGCGCCTTCCGGCCGGGAGAGCCCCGCCGGCGAGGGCGGGCCGATCACCTGGGTACCGCGGAAATGATTAATAAGCGTTAACAGATCGGGGGCCGCGAGCACCGTCAACTCTCCCGCCCAGGCGGCCTCCCCGCCCTGTGGTGCGGCGCAGATCAACCCCAGATCGCGCGCCGAGGCCGCGATGGCCGCTGGCAGCACGCCGGGCACCGGGGCCAGGATGCCATCGAGCGACAACTCCCCGAGTGCCGCGAACTGGCCGATCTCCTCGCGCGGCAGGACCTCCATCGCCGCCAGCACCGCCAGCGCGATTGGCAGATCGAAATGACTGCCTTCCTTCAGCAGATCGGCTGGCGCGAGGTTGATGAGCACCCGTTTCGGCGGCAATGCGAGGCCGATCGCGGTGAGCGCCGCGCGCACGCGTTCGCGCGCCTCCCCCACCGCCTTGTCCGGCAGCCCGACCACCAGGAAGGCGGGCAGGCCGGGTGCGATCTGCACCTGCACCTCGACCGGCACCGCCTCGATCCCGGCAAAGGCAAAGGATTGCACGCGGGCGATGCTCATGGGCGGGTCCGGAAGGGGGGTGATCCAGGGATTGCAGGACATTGGCTTCCGTGAAACAAGCGGTCGCGTCAACGGTCGCGTAACCGGCGTCGTGCCAGCGTCGGGTCCGAGGGGATACCGATGCTCTATAATGTGTATGCGTGGCAGCGCGCCGCCCTGCAGCCGCTCCGGCTGGCGGCGAGTGGTGCGCTCTCCGTGATCGATCACCCGCTCAATCCGATGCGGCCACTGCCGGCAACCCGGCTTGCCGCCGCTGCGCTCGACAGCTTCGAGCATTCGACCCGTCATTTCGGCAAGCCTGCCTTCACCCTGCCGACCACGATGATCGACGGCGAGGCGGTCGCGGTCATCGAGGAGGTGGTGGAGTCGCACCCCTGGTGCGACCTGCTGCATTTCCGCCGCGCCGCGCGCCGCCCCGACGACCCGGCGGTGCTGCTGGTGGCCCCGCTCTCCGGCCATCACGCGACGCTGCTGCGCGGCACGGTGGCCGGGCTGCTGCCGGGGCATGACGTGTTCATCACCGATTGGCGCGACGCAAGGGAGGTTCCGTTCACCGGCCCGGATTTCACCCTCGCCGACTACATCGACCAGGTGCTCGGCTTTCTCCGTCGCTTCGGCGGGGACGTGCACGTGATTGCTGTCTGCCAGCCCGCCGTGCCGGTGCTGGCGGCCGTCGCCCTGCTCAACGCCCACGAGCCCGAAGCCGCCCCGCGCAGCATGACGCTGATCGGTGGCCCGATCGACACCAGGGCCGGCGAGACCGAGGTGAACCGCTTCGCCAAACGACACAGCCTGGGCTGGTTCGAGCGCAACGTGATCCACCGGGTGCCGTTCGGCCATCCCGGTGTGCTGCGGCGGGTCTATCCGGGGTTCCTCCAGCTGGCCGGCTTCATGGCCATGAATCTCGATCGCCATATGGAGGCGCATTGGGAGATGTTCCTCCATCTTGCCCGCGGCGACGGCGAACCTCTGGCCGCGAAGCGGCGCTTCTACGAGGAATACCGCGCGGTGATGGACCTGCCCGCCGACTATTATCTCGACACCATCCACGCCGTCTTCCACGAGCATCAATTGCCACGCGGCCTGCTGCGCCATCGCGGCCTCGCGATCGAACCGGCGGCGATCACCCGCACCGCGATCCAGACCATCGAAGGCGAGCGCGACGACATTTCGGGCCTCGGCCAGACCCGCGCCACCCACGACCTGACGCCGCATCTCGCAAGCGCGAAGCACGAGCATATCGAGCAGGAGGGGGTGGGCCATTACGGCCTGTTCAATGGCCGCCGCTTCCGCAGTGAACTGGTTCCACGCATCGCCGCCTTCGCCCGCCGCCACGGCTGACAGCCCCGCCGCGGGGCGCTACCCTCTCCGCGAGCCGGATGGAGAATCCGGCCGGGAGGACGCGACAATGTTCGGCTTGATGCAGGATCAGCCGCTGCTGGTGGCCTCGATCATCACGCATGCGGCGCGTCATCATGGCACCACCGGGGTGATCTCGCGCAATGTCGAGGGTGACATCCACCGCACCGACTATGCCGGCATCGAACGCCGCGCCCGCCGCCTCGCCAACGTCCTGATCGGCCTCGGCGTGAGGACGGATGACCGTGTCGGCACGCTGGCCTGGAACGGTTTCCGCCACCTCGAACTCTACTACGCGATCTCGGGGATGCAGGCGATCTGCCACACCATCAACCCTCGCCTGCCGCCCACCGATATCGCCTTCATCGCCGCCGATGCGGGCGACACGGTGCTGTTCGTCGAGACCAGTTTCGCCGCCATCGTCGCGGCGATCGCGCCGGCCCTCGCCGGGCGGCTGCGCGCCGTGGTCTTCATGACCGACCGCGCCAACATGCCCGATATCGCGCTGCCCGGCGGCATGGACCTGCTCTGCTATGAGGAATTGATGGCCGCCGCCGACGAGGACTATGCGTGGCCGGTCTTCGACGAGCGCCAGGCGGCCAGCCTGTGCTACACCTCCGGCACGACCGGACGCCCCAAGGGGGCGCTGTACAGCCACCGTTCCACCCTGCTGCACGCCTATGCGCTGAACGGGACGGACACGCTGGCGCTTGCCGCCGCCGACCGCATTCTGCCGGTCGTGCCGATGTTCCATGTCAATGCCTGGGGCACGCCCTATGCCGCGCCGATGGCTGGCGCGGGGCTGGTGATGCCGGGTCGGCATCTCGACGGTGCCTCACTGACCGCGTTGATGAATACGGAGCGGGTCACCATCTCGGCCGGTGTGCCGACGGTCTGGCTCGGCCTGCTCCAGCATCTGCGCAACTCCGGCGAGCGTCTGACGAGCGTGAAACGCCTGGTGGTCGGCGGTTCCGCCTGCCCGCGCATGCTGATGGAAGCCTTCGCGGACGAGTACGGCATCGACGTCCAGCATGCCTGGGGGATGACCGAGACCAGCCCGGTCGGCACCTTCAACCGCCCGAAAGCCCATCAGATCGATCTGCCGCGCGAGGCGGCGCTGCGGCTCGGCGCAAAGCAGGGCCGGGCGCTGTTCGGGGTCGATATGCGCATCATCGACGATGCCGGCACGCCCCTGCCCTGGGACGGCACCGCCTCCGGCCACCTGCAGGTGAAGGGGCCGTGGGTGTGCTCGGCCTATTTCGGCAACGATCCCGGCACTGCGCTCGATGCCGAGGGCTGGTTCACCACCGGCGATGTCGCTTCCATCGATGGCGACGGGGTGATGGAGATCACCGATCGTTCGAAAGACGTTATCAAATCGGGCGGCGAATGGATCAGTTCGATCGCGCTCGAGAACGTCGCCATCGGTCACCCCGATGTCGCCGAGGCGGCGATCATCGCCGCGCGCCACCCGACCTGGGACGAACGCCCCTTGCTGCTGGTGGTCGCGAAGACCGGCCACACCATCGAGCCCGAGGCGCTGCTCGGCTTCATCGGGCAGCATGTCCCGCGCTGGATGGTGCCGGACGCGGCGGTGGTGGTGGCGGAATTGCCGCACACCGCCACCGGCAAGGTCCACAAACTCAGCCTGCGGGCGCGCTACGGCGACTACCTGGTCAGCAATCGCGCCGCGTCGAGCGCGAAATAGCTCAGCACCCCGGCCGCCCCGGCGCGGCGGAAGGCGATCAGGCTTTCGAGAATGGCACGATCGCGGTCGAGCCAGCCGCGGTCGATCGCGCCGCGGATCATCGCGTATTCGCCGGAGACCTGATAGGCGAAAACCGGCACCGCGAACCGCTCATGCACCCGGCGGACAATGTCCAGATAGGGCATCCCCGGCTTCACCATCACCATGTCCGCGCCCTCGGCGAGGTCCATCGCCACTTCGCGCAGCGCCTCGTCGGCATTGGCGGGGTCCATCTGGTAGGTCTTCTTGTCGCCCTTGAGCGCAGCACTGGAACCCAGCGCATCGCGGAACGGACCGTAGAAGGCCGAGGCGTATTTGGCGGCGTAGCTCATGATGCGGGTATGGATCATCCCGCGCGCATCGAGCGCGGCGCGGATGGCGCCCACGCGCCCGTCCATCATGTCCGACGGCGCAATGATATCGACCCCGGCCTCGGCCTGGTTCACCGCCTGTGCGGTCAGGATCGCGAGGGTTTCATCGTTCGCGACATAGCCATCGCGGATCACACCGTCATGGCCATGATCGGTGTAGGGATCGAGCGCGACATCGCCGACCAGGCCAAGGTCTGGAAAGGCACGCTTGAGCAGGCGGGCGGCCTGGCAGATCAGGTTGCCGGGGTTCAGCGCTTCGCTGCCCTCGGCATTCTTGAGCGCGGCCGGAGTGGCCGGGAACAGGGCGATCGCCGGAATGCCGAGCGCGACCGCCGGCGCCACATGCGCCTCCAGCCGATCAAGTGTGGCTCGCTGCACGCCGGGCATCGAGTCGATATCGGTAAGAGCGTTCGTCCCCGCGGCGACGAAGACCGGCCAGATCAGGTCATCGACGCCCAGCCGCGCCTCGGCGACCAGCCGGCGGGTCCAGGCATCGTGACGGTTGCGGCGTGGACGGGTGGTGGGAAAGCGGCCGATCTCCATGCAAGCCCTCCTGAGGATCGCACCGAGGAATAGGCCGGAGGCGGCGCGGAGGCAAAGTGGACACGAATTCGCGGCCGGTGTCGCCGTGCCGCAATTGTCGTTCGCCGCGAGGTGCATAGACTGTCCCCATGGCCGAGCGAACCGACAGGCGGGCCGACCGGGGAGGCGAGAGGGGGATCGATGCGACAGGCACCGGCCTGCCGCGCTTTCCGGTCAACATCACCCCGCCCGATCTCGCGCCTTGGCGCGCCGAAGGGAGCGGCGTGCCCGGCCTGGTCACGCGCGAGGGGCCGGCGCCCGGCCCGCACGTGGCACTGCTCAGCCTGATGCACGGCAACGAATTCGCCGGCGCGATCGTGCTCGATCGGCTGTTGCGCTCGGGCTTCGTGCCCGCCCGCGGAAAGCTGACCTGCTGCTTCGTCAACCTCGCGGCCTTCGATCGCTTCGATGCCGCCGACCCCACGGCCAGCCGTTTCGTGGACGAGGATCTCAACCGGCTCTGGGATCGCGATCTGCTGGATGGGCCGCGCCGCTCGCTCGAACTCGACCGTGCCCGCACGCTCCGGCCGCTGATCGACGATGCCGATGTGCTGGTGGATCTCCACTCGATGCTCTGGCCCTCCGAACCGCTGATCCTGTCCGGGTTGCAGACCAAGGGGCGGGGGCTGGCGGAGGCGATCGGCATTCCCGCCCTGGTGGTTGCCGATGCCGGCCATGCGGCCGGACCGCGCCTGATCGATTTCGGCCGCTTCGCCGACCCCGCCGACAGGGCCGCCGCCGTGCTGATCGAGGCGGGCCAGCATTGGGAGGAGGAGACCGTCACCACCAGCCTGGCCGCGGTCGCTTCCCTGCTGCGTCACCTGGAGATGGCCGGCCAGGCGCGCGGCCTGCCGCCGGCCAGCCGGCCTTCGCCGCCGCGCTATGCCGAGGTGACCCAGGCCATCACCGCCGCCACCGGGGCGTTCGCCTTCGTGCAGCCATGGCAGGGCGGGCAGATCGTGCCGCGACGCAATACCCTGATCGCGCTCGATGGCCACGCCGAGATCCGGACACCCTACGACGATTGCCTGCTCGTCATGCCCAGCCTGCGCCCGGGCCGTGGCCATACGGCGGTCCGACTCGCCCGGGTCCACCGGAGGTGAGCGGCGACCATGGCGCCTGGGTGCTATCCCGGCTATGTTGCACTGCAACATGACCCATTATCTCGCCGCGGCGCGCGCTGGCCGGTTTCGGCCCGAATTATTGTTCCGCCCGCAATCAGTGGCGGTGATCGGCGCTGACCGTGCCGATGGCGCCGGCTTCGTCGCCGCCCTGCTGGCGGGCGGGTTTGGCGGGCCGGTCCTGCCGGTTGCGGCCGGGCGCCCCTCCGTGGCCGGCGTGTTCGCCTATGGCGATATCGGCGCCCTGCCGCTGGCGCCCGATCTGGCGCTGGTCTGCGCCGAACCCGACGCGGTGCCGGAGGCGATCGCCGCGCTGGCGGCGCGGGGCGGCCGGGCGGCGATCATTCCCGGCGGCATCACCGGCGCGGCCGGGAGTCTCGCCGGGCTGGCCCGCGCCCATGGGATGCGGATTCTCGGCCCAGAGGCGTTCGGGATCGCGGTGCCCGCCTGCGGCCGCGAGGCGCGGCCGGGCGCCGGCATATCGCATCCGGCCCCACGCCCCGGACGGGTGGCGCTGGTGTCGCAATCCGGCGCGCTCTGCCGCGCCGTGCTGGACTGGGCGGAACCCCATCGCGTCGGCTTCAGCTACGTGATCGGCGGCGGCGCCCATGGCGATATCGGCTTCGGCATGATCCTCGACTGGCTGTCGCGAGATTCCGATACCGGCGCGATCCTGCTGGATATCCGCGGCATCAAGGATCGGCGGCTGTTCCTGTCGGCGGCGCGGGCGGCGGCGCGGCTGCGGCCGATGGTGGCGTTGCACGCGGGCGGATTGCTGATGGACCCGAGCGGGGCGGCGGAAGCCGTGTTCCAGGCCGCGCTCGGCCGTTGCGGCGTGCTCAGCGTGCGCACGCTCGGCGAGTTGCTGGCCGCCGCCGAGACACTCACCCGCGCCCGCCCGGCGCGGGGGGAGACGGTGGCGATTGTCGCCGACGCGCTCGGCCCGGCACGGCTGGCCGCGGATGCCGCATTGCGGGCGGGGTTGAGCCTGGTCGGGCCAGACGCGGCAAGTGACGGTATCACGCTGGTTCCGCCGGAGGCCGATCTCGCCGCCTCGATCACGCGGATGGCTGCCGAAGCCGGCGGCGTGGTGGTGGTCCATGCGCCCTCCGCTCCCGCGGCAAGCGGCGCGACCACGCTGGCCGCATTGGCGGCGGCCGTGAAGGCGGCGCCCGCGCCGGTGCTGGTCTGTGCCCTCGGCGAGACCAGCGGCGCGGCCTGGCGCCGTGACCTCGCCGCCAGCGGCGTGCCCGTCTTCGCCGAGCCGGAAGCCGCGCTCCAGGGCTTCCTCCATCTCGTGCGCGACCGCCGCAACCGCGCCGCGGCGCGCGAGCTTCCCGCCGCGAAAGTGCTGACCCTGGCGCCCGATCTCGCCGCGGTCAGAAGGTTGATCAACCGCGCGCGTATCGCGGATGTCGATTACCTCGATAACGAGGACGCGCTGGCGGTGATGGCGGCCTACGGCCTGCCCACCCTTCCTACCCGCGCCGCCGAGGGCGTCGAGGACGCGGTTTCAGCGGCGAGCATCCTCGGCTTCCCCGTCGTGCTGAAGCGCCGTCGGGCCGGTGGGCCACGCCTTGGCCTCGCACTCGACCTGGCCGACCCCATTGCCCTGCGCGACGCCGCGCGCGTGCTGCTGCGCCGTCCCGGTCCGCAGGCCGGGTTGCTGGTGCAACGCCAGGCCGGCCGCGCGCGCGAAATCGCCATCACCGTGCGCGAAGACGCGATTTTCGGCCCGGCCATTTCCCTCGGCCCGGGCGGCGTGACCGCCGAGGCGCGCGACGCGGCGATCGAGTTGCCGCCGCTCAACCTGGCGCTGGCAGCCGGGCTGCTTACCCGCAGCAGCCGCGCCACCGCGCTGCTTGCCGCCCAGCCCGATCTGCCGGCCGCCGATACACCCGCGCTCGCCGAGGTGCTGGTGCGGGTCAGCCAGATGATCGTGGACCTGCCCGAGATCGACGCCCTGACCATCAACCCGCTCTTCGTCGATGCCGAAGGGGTCGCGGTGGCCGATGTCATGCTCCGCCTGCGCCCACCGGGCGCGGCGGCGCGACTCGCTCTGTCGCCCTACCCCGCCGAGCTTGCCAGGCGCATCACCATTCGCGGCGCTGCCTACACATTGCGGCCCATCCGCCCCGAGGACGCCGAGGAGCATGGCGCCCTGTTCAGTCGCCTCGCCCCGGACGATATCCGCTACCGCTTCTTCACCCCCCTGCGCAGCCTGCCGGCGGAGCAGCTCGCCCGACTCACCCAGGTGGATTACGAGCGCGAGATCGCCTTCGTCGCGGTGCGCGAGGCAACGGGCGAAACCGTCGGCGTGGCGCGGCTGGTGCACGAGACCGACGCGCCGGACGCGGAGTTCGCGATCGCCGTCCAGCCCGACGCGAAAGGCGCGGGCATTGGCCGCGCCCTCATGGAGCAGATCTTTGCCTGGGCGCGGACACGCGGCATCAGCGAAATCGCCGGCGAGGTCCTGGCCGAGAACGCGCCGATGATCGCCTTCGTCCGCCGGCTCGGCTTCACGATCGCGCGCCTGCCGGGCGAAGCCGGCGTGATGGCGGTGCGGATGGCTCTGGAGGCATACCCGCCGTGACCACGCCACGCTACGATCTGTGCATCATTGGTGGCGGCATCAACGGCACCGGTATCGCGCGCGATGCGGCTGGCCGCGGCTGGTCCGTGCTACTGGTCGAGCAGGGCGATCTTGCATCCGCCACCTCCTCGGCCTCGACCAAGCTCATCCATGGCGGGCTGCGCTATCTCGAATATTACGAATTCCGTCTGGTGCGGGAGGCCTTGCGGGAGCGCGAGGTGCTGTGGGGGATCGCGCCGCACATCATCTGGCCGCTGCGTTTCGTGCTGCCGCACCATCGCGGTTTGCGGCCACGCTGGCTGCTGCGCACCGGCCTGTTCCTGTACGACCATCTGGGCGGGCGCCGCCGCCTGCCGCCAACGCGCACGCTCGACCTGCGGCAGGACAATGCGGGCATCCCGCTGCGCCCTGAATTCACCGTCGGGTTCGAGTATTCCGATTGCTGGGTGGAGGATTCGCGGCTGGTGGTGCTGAATGCCCGCGACGCGGCGCGCCATGGCGCCGTGATCGCGCCGCGCACGCGCTGCGTCGCCACCACCCGCACCGCGGAGGGCGGGTCCGTGACGCTGGCCGATGCGCTCAGCGGCCCGCGCCGCGAGATTCGTGCCGGCGCGCTGGTCAATGCCGCGGGCCCCTGGGTCGCCGATGTGCTGGGCGGCGTCCTGCATGCCGATGCACCGGCCAGGGTGCGCCTGGTCCAGGGCAGCCACATCGTCGTGCCGCGGCTGTTCGACCATGACCGCAGCTACATCTTCCAGAATGCAGATGGCCGGATCTTCTTCGCCATCCCCTACGAGCAGGATTTCACCCTGATCGGCACCACCGACCGCGACTATCGCGGCGATCCCGGCGCGGCGCATATCAGCGCCGAGGACGTGACCTATCTGTGCGCCGGCGCCTCCGCCTATTTCCGCGCGCCGATCACCCCCGAGGATGTGGTCTGGAGCTACTCGGGCGTGCGGCCACTCTATGATGACGGGGCCTCGGCCGCCCAGGAGGCGACGCGCGACTACGTGCTGGTGCTCGATGCCGTGGGCGGGTCCGCCAGCCTGTCCGTGTTCGGCGGCAAGATCACCACGTATCGTCGCCTTGCGGAGGCGGCGCTGACCAAGCTTGCCCCCCATCTGCCCCCGGCCTCCGCCGAGCGGGCCGGCTGGACCGGGCGCACGCCACTGCCGGGCGGGGATTTTCCGCCTGACGGGTTCGGCCGCCTGGTGGCGGAAACCTCCGCCCGCTTCCCCTTTCTGCCCACGCCGCTCGCACGGCGGCTGGTCCGCGCCTATGGCACCGATGCCGCGCACCTGCTCGATGGCGCGACCAGCCTGGCCGATCTTGGCCGCGATTTCGGCGCCGGGCTGACCATGGCGGAACTGCGCTATCTCGCGCGCGAGGAATGGGCCCTGACCGCGGAGGACGTGCTGTGGCGACGCAGCAAACTCGGCCTGCGCCTGCCGCCTTCGGCCGGTGCCGAGATCGACGCGGCCCTGATCGGGCTGGGCCGTGGCTGAAAGCGCGGCCGACCCGACGGCGGAGAATGCGACCGAGGCCGCGATCCTGTCCCGCCGCTCCGTGCGCGGCTTCCTGCCGACACCGGTTTCGCGCGATGTGGTGCGCCAACTGCTCGGTGTGGCCGCCCGTGCGCCCTCCGGCACCAATATGCAGCCCTGGCAGGTGGTGGCGTTGGCCGGTGCGCCACTCGCACGGTTCTGTGCGGGCGTCGCCGGGGCTTTTCTGTCCGCCACCGAAGCGCCGGCCGGCGAACGCGCTTACTACCCGGTGCCATTGTTCGAACCTTATCTCGCCCGCCGTCGCCGCATCGGCTGGGATCTCTATGGCCTGCTCGGCATTGCCCGCGGCGAGCACGACAAGATGCGCGCCCATATGGCCCGCAATCTGCATTTCTTCGATGCGCCGGTCGGCCTGATCCTGACCATCGATCGGCGGCTGGAGATCGGCAGTTGGCTCGATGACGGGTTCTTTCTTGCCAATCTCGCCACCGCCGCCCGCGCCCGCGGTCTCGATACCTGCGCCATGGCGGTATTCGCGGAGTTTCCGCGCACGGTCTCCGCGCTGCTTGGCCTCGATGAATCCCAGGCGATCGTCTGCGGCATGGCGCTCGGCCTCGCCGACCCCGATGCGGCCGCCAACCAGCTTGTAACGGAGCGTGTGCCGGCGGAGTCCTTCACGCGGTTCGAGGGATTCGAGACATGAGCTACGAGGCGCGGGAAGCCCTGGCGCCGGAGAGGAGAGCGTTCAGGCAAGGGGCGGGCCTGGCACGCCGGGAGGATGTGCATCCCGCCCGTGGACGCGCCGCCGACCGCGCCACATTGCCGAACATTGGGGTGGGCGGGACGGATTATCCCTGCTCGTGCCGCCCGATGCCAATACCATATCTGTTTGAATCTGTTTGACGGAGGTTCAGATGACCGACCCGACCACCCTGCCCGATGACGAGTGGCGCTCGCGCCTGACCGAGGAGCAGTACCGCGTGCTGCGCCGCCACAGCACCGAGCGTGCCGGCACCTCCCCGCTCAACGCCGAGAAGCGGACTGGCACGTTTGTCTGCGCCGGCTGCGGGCAACCCCTTTACGACTCCGCCACCAAATATGAGAGCGGCAGCGGCTGGCCGAGCTTCTTCGCCCCCAAGGAGGGTGCGGTCGGCACCACCGCCGACCATAGCCACCTTATGGTCCGCACCGAGGTACATTGCGCCCGCTGCGGCGGCCATCTCGGCCATGTCTTCGAGGACGGGCCGCAGCCGACCGGGCTGCGCTATTGCATGAACGGCGCGGCGATGCGCTTCGAACCGACCGACAAATAGAATGGTTTCACGCTGGGCTTAAGTCCGTTCCGGGCGGCATGAAACCGCTCCGGCGGCTACCGCGTCCGCGGATCAAGCGCGTCGCGCAGCCCGTCGCCGACCAGGTTGAACGACAGCACGACGAGGAAAATGGCCAGGCCCGGGAACACCGCGAGCCAGGGCGCCTGTTCGAGGAAGCGCTGCGCCGAGTTCAGCATGCTGCCCCAGGACGGGGCGGGGGGCTGCTGGCCGAGGCCAAGGAAGGACAGGCTCGCCTCGGCAATGATTGCGCCGGCGATCGCCAGCGTGCCCTGCACCATCACCGGCGGCACGATGTTGGGCAGGATGTGCCGCACCGCCACCCGCCAGGCCGGATTACCCAGCGCGCGCGCCGCCTCGACATAGTCGTTGGTGGCGACATCGAGCGTCGCGCCGCGGGCGACACGCAGGAATACCGGCGAGATCGTCACCCCGATCGCGATCATCGCGTTCTGCAGGCTCGGGCCGAGGAAGGCCGCCAGCGCGATCGCCAGGATCAGGAATGGCACCGCCAGCATCGCATCCGCGAGGCGGCTGATCAGCGCATCGGTCACGCCACCGGCAAAGCCTGCGATCAGGCCCAGCGGGACACCGGCCGAGGCACCGATGGCCACCGAAACGACCCCCGCGAGCAGAGAGGCGCGGGCGCCGAAAATCACACGGCTCATCAGGTCGCGCCCGTTCTCATCCGTGCCCATCCAATGGGCAAGACTCGGCGCCTTGCGGATCAGCGACCAGTTGGTGGCGATCGGGTCATAGGGCGCAACAAGCGGGGCAAAAACAGCGATCAGGATGAAGACCACCACCACCACCAGGCCGAACACGGCCGCCGGGCGCGCGGTGAAGCGGCCGAGCGCCAGACGGGCCGGGCTGTGCGCCACCGGCGCACGCGGTGCCGCCGGGGTGGCCATCACGCCGCCGCTCATGCGCCCCTCAATCGCGGATTGATGAAGGCGTAGAGCATATCGGCAAGCAGATTGAGCAGCACATAGACGGTCGCCGTGACCATCACCACGCCCTGCACCACCGGATAGTCACGGTTGAACACGGCATCGACAATCAGCTTGCCAAACCCGGGAATACTGAACACCTGCTCGGTCAGCACAGCGCCGGAGAGCAGCGTGCCGAGTTCGAGCGCGCCGAGCGTGACCACCGGGATCAGCGCGTTGCGCAGCGCGTGGCGCATGGTCACCACGATCTCACGCAGCCCCTTGGCACGCGCGGTGCGCACATAGTCCTGGCCGAGCGCGGTCAGCATCGCGCTGCGGGTGTGGCGCATCAGCACGGCGGCAATGGCGTTGCCCAGCACGAAGGCGGGCATGATGGTGGTGGCCAGCGAACGCTGCAAATCCCGCAACGGCGAAACATAGCCCGACGGTGGCAGCCATCGCAGTTGCACCGAGAACAGCAGGATCAGCATGATCCCGAGCCAGAAAGTGGGAATCGACAGGCCGGCCAGGCCGACGCCATTGGCCACGTAATCCCAGATCGAGTTCTTCTTCACCGCCGACAGCGCGCCCAGCGGCACCCCGATCACCACCGCGATCAGGAACGCCATGGCGCCAAGCTGGAGTGTCACCGGCAGCTTCTGTGCCACCAGTTTCGCCACCGGCTCGCGCAGCCGCCATGAATAGCCAAGATTGCCGCGCGCCAGATTGCTGATCCAGTGGAGGTACTGAACCGGCACCGGGCGATCGAGCCACAGTTCCTGGCGGATCTGCGCGATGACGTGCGGATCCTGCTCCTCGCCGGCCAGCAGCAATGCCGGGTCGCCCGGCATCAGCTGCTGGAGGCCGAAGACCAGCATGCTGACCAACAGCAGGGTGGCGGGCACCTGTGCGAGGCGCACTCCGAGGCGGCCCTTCATGCCACGCTCCTCATGGCGTCATCTGGATGCCCTGTGGTCGGATCAGCCCGTCCGGCACCGGAACAAACCCGCGCAGCCTCGAACTGGTCGCGAAGACCAGTTTCGGCGCGTAGAGATAGATGATCGGCAGGTCCTTCTCAGCCTGGCCGATCGCGGTCGCATAGAGGGCGCGGCGCCGCACGACATCGCTGGTCAGCCGGGCCTGGTCGAGGGCGTTGTCCACGGCCGGATTGGAGTATTTCGCGTCGTTCAGCGGGGTATTGCTGTGGAGGAAGTTGTAGAGGTTGCCGTCCGGGTCCGACCGGCCCGACCAGCCGATCAGGAAAGCCTGAAAGTCACCATGGCGGGCGGCGGCGAGCGCGGTGCCGAACTCGGTGGCCCGCAATGTCACCTTGAATCCCGCCGCTTTGGTCATCGACTGGATGATCTCGCCGATCTGTCGCGCCACGGGGTCGTTGGTGGTGGTCAGTGTCACCGCCACCGGGCCCTTCACCCCGGCCTGATGCAGCAGGGTCTTGGCCATCGCGATATCCCGCGGCTGCGGCTTCACCGCCGTATCGTAGAACGGGCTGGCCGGTGTCAGCCCCTGGGCGACGGCGGGAAACAGGCCGTTGAAGACCACTTTCACCAGCGCATTGCGGTCGATCGCCAACTCGAAGGCCTTGCGGATGCGCGCATCCTGGCCGAAGGGCGTCTTCGCCCCCTTGCCGTTGCCGACATTGATGGTGATGCCGTTATAGCCAAGCCCATCCGCCAGAATCACCCGCAGGTGCTTGTCCTTGCGCATCGCCGGAATGTCGGAGGGCAGCATCCGCTCACCCATCTGGATCGCCCCGGCCTGGAGATTGGCAAGGCGCACCGAGGGATCGAGGATGGGGTGGAATACCACGCGATCGAAATGGATATTCTTCGCATCCCAGTAGCCCTTGAACCGGTCGAGCACGATGCGGTCCTGCGCCACCCGCTCCTTGAACGAGAACGGTCCGGCGCAGACCGGATGAAGGCCGAAATTCTTGCCCTCGGCGGCGATCGCCCTGGGCGAGAGGATCATGCCGGCGCGGTCGGTGAGGGCGGCAAGGAACGGCGCGCTGGGCGATTTCAGCACCAGCTTCACCGTGGTCGGGTTGATCACCTCCACATGGTCAAGGCTGCTGATCTCGGCGCGACGGGCGCTGCCGGGCATTGTCAGATGCCGCTCCAGGCTGATCTTCACCGCGTTCGCATCGAGCTTGGTGCCGTCCTGGAACAGCACACCCGGGCGCAGATGCATGATCAGCGTGCGGTCCGACGTCCATTGCCAGGAGGTCGCCAATTGCGGGACGATGTTCAGTTTCGCATCGATATCCACCAGCTTGTCGCACAGGCTGGCGAACACGATCCGCCCCACATAGCTCTGCGCCAGGGTGGGATCGAGGATGTCCGGATCCTCGGCGAGCCCGATGCTCAGGGTGCTCGGCGAGGCCGCGTGGGCGCGGATCAGCGCGGGGGCGAACGAAAGCGCCGCAACCGCGGCGAGAAGCAGAGATCGCATCGAAGATGACTCCCAAGGGCGGCGTGGCGGCCTTCGGCCGGCGTTCTTCCCAGGGGGAACACTACCGGCGGAGCGGCTCCGGCGGCAAGGGTACACCGTCGCGCTGCACGGCGGCGTCGATCACCGCGCGGTCGAGTTCGCCGACCGGGTCGTCCCGACCGGCAAGGAAGCGACGAAACACCACATAGCGCTCCAGGCTGATCCCACGCAGCCGGCGCAGTTCCGCCAGCGGGTCCGGATGGTCATCGGCACGGATATCGAGGTCGGTGTAGGGGTCACGCGTGCAGACCGCGAGCGCGGCCGATTGCTTGCCGCGCTTGTCGCCGCCGGCCGCCTCGCCGGCTTCCATCGCCGCCAGCAACCGTTCCACCATCGGGCCGCGCGCGGCGAGGAAGGCGTCGCGCGTGCGCGCCACCACATCCGGGCCGGCCAGCATGTTGCCCGCGACCGACACATCGGTGCCTGCCACATGGCCGGACCAGCCCACGCACTCCGGCCCGGTATGCTGGAAGATGCTCCCCCGAGCGTCCAGAATATGGAATTGCCGCTGCGCCGCACCAGGATCGGCCGCGATCAGCGCCGCGCCCACGGCGCTGGCCGGCTCCCCGGCGCGCAGGCGGGGCGGGGCATGGACACGATACATCGGGTTGACCAGCGCCTGGGTGCACAGCGTCGCCACCCCACCCTCAATCCAGGGGCAGATGGCGCCGACGGCAAAGAAGCGCGAGGCGACGGCAACGCCGAGCGCGCCGCTGTCCGGATCGCGGGCGAGAATGGACCAGGTCATGAGCGATCATCCGCCGCTTCGGCGCCACCGGCAAGCCACACCCTCAGCGCATCGCCGTCCGCTCCGGGCTGGTGGCGACAAACACACGCTGGCGGGCAGCCGACAACCACAGCCGGTGATGGCCGATCCAGTCCATCCCGATGATCACATCCGCGGTCGGCACGCCCCGCGCGGCCACCATCAGAACCGGGTCGTGCACGACGAAGCCGCCCACCGCGAAACTGGCGAAGCGGTGCAGTCGCGCCAGGCCGGCCTGCGGTCCGGGCCCGACCAGATGGGCGATCTGATCGTTCTGCATCATCGCCATTGTCAGCCCGAGTCGGCCGGCCGCCTGGGCGGAGACCGTGGTCACCTGCGTGCCGGTATCCAGCAGCCCTGTGAACTCGTGGCCGTCGATCACCACCGGAACGATGAAATAGCGCTGCGGCGAGGGCAGGATCGGCACCGACGTATAGCGCCCACGCCACGGCGGCACCTGGGTGGTGGGACAGAGCAGCCCCGCATAGAGTGTCATGCGCCCATGCGGCAGATCGAGATCCACCTCGAAGCGGCTCAGCACAGTTTCGCCGAACAGCCCGTCGAGCGGGCCGGTGCCCATGTCGGGCAATGCGCGCGGCAACACCGGCACGGGATGATCCGGCACGTTCAGCGTGTCGAGCCGCAGCCCATGCAGCCGCGCGATCGGCACCGTCTCCTGCCCCTGCATGGTGCCGACACTGGCGCTGACGCGCGCATCGAAACCGAGGCCGAACCGCGCCACCGCCGCCTCCGTCAGCACGATGCCCTGGGCGCCGGTATCGAGCAGGAAATGCGCCGGCCGACCATTCACTTCGGCGGCCATCACCGGCACGCCCTGGGTCACGGCGACCGGCACCGTCGCGCGGGGCGAGATGCCACAGGCCCGCTGCGAGGAGGGTGCGGCGCAGGCGGCCAGCGAGAGCAGCGTCACGAACGCGGCAAGACGCCTCATTTCTTCGCCTTGGGCGGCGTGGCGGCGCAGAGCCTCACGTCGAGGGCCTGCTGGATCGGCTTGCCCTGGGCGAAATCGGCGAGGCTCTGCTGCTGGCCGAGAACCTGGTCGAACAGGCCGACATTGAAATGGCAGAACTCGACGCCTGACTGCACGCCAAGATCGGATTGATCATTGGCCAGCTGGGTGATGTAGCGATCATATTCGCGCTGGCCGCGGGCGGCGCCATAGGCGCGAATGAAGAACGCCTTCAGCACCAGGTCATCTTGCGCCAGTTCGGGCCGGTAGCGGGTGATGAACGCATCGTACCGCGTCCGCGCGTGGCAGTTGATCGCCGTCACCATCAACTGGCTCTTGAGCGCCGTGGCCGCAAAGGCAGCCTGTTCATCCGGGCGGGCGCAGATCGGCGCGGTCAGGCTTGGCGCGCTCGGCGCCGGCGGCACGAAGGCAGCCTGGGCGGCCGGCTTCGGCGGCGGCTTCGCGCAGCCGGCGAGCAGGGCCAGCAGCAGGATCGGCAGAAGGCGGTTAGGCGGAAAGCGCATGCGCAACTCCTCAGGCCGCGACTCGGCGCCGCCTATGCAGTCAAACCGCGCCGCGCCGATGAATGCAACCGCCGCCGGCGCTCAATTGCCACCGAAGACCGGCCGCTCGCGCGCGGCGAAGGCATGGTAGGCACGCGCGCAATAACGGGTCTGCATGCAGATCGCCTGGGCCTGCGCCTCGGCCTCGATCGCCGCATCCACATCCATGCTCCATTCCTGATGGAAGCAGCGTTTGGTCATGGCATGCGCGAAGCCTGGGCCGGCCGCGATCTCCCCCGCCAATGCGGCGGCGTCCGCCGCCAGCGTCTGGGACGCGCAGAGCCGGTTGAAGAACCCCCAGCGCTCGGCCTCCTCCCCGCTCATCGAACGGCCCGTGTAGAACAGTTCCGCCGCCCTGCCCGCGCCGATGATGCGCGGCAGGATGGCACAGGCTCCCATATCCGCGCCGGCCAGACCGACGCGGGCGAACAGGAACGCCACCCGGGCCGCCGCCGTACCGAGCCGCAAATCCGACGCCATCGCCAGGATGGCCCCCGCGCCCGCACACACCCCATCGACGGCGGCGATGATCGGCTGCGGGCAGGCCCGCATCGCGCGCACCACCTCGCCGGTCATGCTGGTGAAATCGAGCAACCCCTGCATGTCACCGGCTTCCTGCATCGCCACCAGCGGGCCGATGATCTCGTGCACATCGCCGCCGGAGCAGAAATTGCCGCCCGCGCCGGTGATCACCACCGCGCGCACCCCGTCGGCGAAGGCAAGCTCACGGAACAGATCGCGCAGTTCGGCATAGCTGTCGAAGGTCAGCGGGTTCTTCCGCTCCGGCCGGTCGAGGGTGATGGTCGCCACCCTCCCCTCCAGTGCGAAGCGGAGATGCCGCGCCTGCCAGGTGGTGAAGTCGCGCCGCGTGCGGTCGTGGGCCAGGGCCATGAGGTTTCCTCCGTTCCCTGCAACCTCGCCCAGCCGCCCGCCCCGTTCAATCCCGCCGCTTGCGCTGCCGGCGGGCCGCCGCCACGCTGGCGGGAAAGGAGCCCGCATGTTCGTTCTCAACCCCCTGCCCCCACCGCTCGACCCGGCCCTGCTTGCCCATCTTGGCGAGGCCGCACCGGCCCCGCTCGGCCATTTCCTGGATTTCGGCTTTGTCGATCCGGCGATCCACGCGCTGTGGTCGGTGCCGCGCATCGCCGGCACGGCCGTCACCGTTCGCTGCACCGGGAGTGACAACACCATGGTCCATTACGCGCTCGGTCAGGTTCGGCCGGGCGATGTGCTGGTGATCGACCGCCTGGGCGATACCAGCCACGCCGCGGCCGGCGGCGGCATCGCCTTCGCCGCCCGCGCCGCCGGGTGTCGCGGCATCATCGTCGATGGCGTGGTGACCGACATCCAGGAGATCCGCGGCTACGCCATGCCGGTCTGGGCGCGCGGTCTGTCCGTGCTGACCACCAAGCGGCGCTTCGAGAACGGCGAATTCGGCGTGCCGGTCTCGATCGGCGGTGTGCCGGTGCAGCCGGGGGATGCGATCCTGGCCGACGAGAACGGCGTGCTGGTGCTGCCCCCGCATCTGGCCGCCGACGCGGCGACCCGCGCCATCGCCATGCACAAGGCCGAGGGGCCGCGGCTGGCCGAGGTGGCACGCGGCGCGCGCCTGCCCGACCTCAACGGCACCAATGCGCGCCTGGCCGAGATCGTCGCCAACCAGCACAACGCTGCGCCGACCTCCTCGATCTGATGTGGAAGCCGCCCGAACGCATCCGCCACACCTCCAGCCCCGGCCGGGTGCCAAGCGCCGTCGAGGCCGCCGCCTCGCGCCTGTTCAACCCGGTCGCACTGGGGCCGGTGGAGCTGGCGGCCCGCAGCTGGGTGCCGGCGATGGTGCCCTGGCGGGCGAGCGCGGAGGGGTTTGTCACCGAGGATGTGCTCGACTGGTACGCCCGCCTCGCCCATGGCCGGCCGGGGGGGCTGGTCGTGGAGGCGACCGGCATCCGCGACATCCCCTCCGGCCCGTTACTGCGCATCGGCCATGACCGGTTCCTCCCCGGCCTCGCCCGATTGGTGGACACGGTACGCCGCGAAAGCGGCGGCGCGACGCGGCTGTTCATCCAGCTGATCGACTTCCTCGCCATCCGCCGCCGACCCGACCCCGCCGTTTTCTTCGCCCGCCACCTTGCCATCACCGACCATCACCGCGCCGCGCTCGGCCTGGCGGAGGCGCCCGAAAGCGAGGTCCGTACCCGCCTCGCCGCCCTGTCCGATGCGTCACTGGAGGCAGTGCTGGCGCCGCGCGAGCGCGAGGCCCTGCGCTTCGGTCTGCGCGAGCGCGTCACCGATACGCATCTGCCGCACATCGCCGATCTGCCGCGGGCGCTGCCGGGGCTGTTCGCCGACGCGGCGGCGCGCGCGGCAGCGGCCGGCTTCGACG
>VFSW01004468.1_pt1 | contig 20846 bp, 25 predicted proteins | sample 5358111 | NCBI WGS metagenome assembly VFSW01 (sample SAMN11554181, study PRJNA540505) | mine drainage metagenome | isolation source: sediment from site ElyBrook_90M | place: USA: Ely Copper Mine, Vershire, VT | collected 2017
GCCGCAACGTGGTGCTGGAGCGCTCCTTCGGCTCCCCCACCGTGACCAAGGACGGTGTGTCCGTGGCCAAGGAAATCGAGCTCAAGGACAAGTTCGAGAACATGGGTGCGCAGATGGTGAAGGAAGTCGCCTCCAAGACCTCCGATGTCGCCGGCGACGGTACCACCACCGCCACGGTGCTGGCCCAGTCCATCGTCAAGGAAGGCATGAAATTCGTCGCCGCCGGGATGAACCCGATGGACCTGAAGCGCGGCATCGACAAAGCCGTGGTCGCGATCACCGATGAACTGAAGAAAATTTCCAAGCCCTGCACCACCAGCAAGGAAATTGCCCAGGTCGGCGCCATTTCCGCCAATGCGGACGCCTCGATCGGCGATCGCATCGCCGAAGCCATGGACAAAGTCGGCAAGGAAGGCGTGATCACCGTCGAAGACGGCAAGAGCCTGGCTGACGAACTCGAAGTCGTCGAAGGCATGCAGTTCGACCGCGGCTACCTCTCGCCCTACTTCATCAACAATCCGGACAAGCAAATCACGCTGCTGGAAAATCCCTACGTGCTGCTGCACGACAAGAAGATCTCCAACATCCGCGACCTGCTGCCGGTACTCGAAGGCGTGGCCAAGGCCGGCCGGCCGCTGTTGATCGTCGCCGAAGACGTCGATGGCGAGGCGCTTGCCACCCTGGTGGTGAACAACCTGCGCGGCATTCTCAAGACCTGCGCCGTGAAAGCGCCGGGCTTCGGCGACCGCCGCAAGGCCATGCTGGAAGACATCGCCGTTCTTACCGGTGCCACCGTGATCGCCGAGGAACTGGGCCTGACTCTGGAGAAAACCACGCTGAAGGACCTGGGCCAGGCGAAGCGCATTGAAATCGCGAAAGAGAACACCATCATCATCGACGGCGCCGGCGACACCAAGGCGATCGAAGCGCGGGTCAAGAACATCCGCACCCAGATCGACGAGGCGACCAGCGACTACGACAAAGAGAAGCTGCAGGAGCGCGTGGCCAAGCTCGCCGGCGGCGTGGCGCTGATCAAGGTCGGTGCCGCAACCGAAGTCGAGATGAAAGAGAAAAAAGCGCGCGTCGAGGACGCACTGCATGCGACCCGCGCTGCGGTCGAGGAAGGCATCGTCGCCGGCGGCGGTGTGGCCCTGATCCGCGCCCGTTCGGCGCTGAAAAATCTGAAAGGCGACAACCAGGATCAGGATGCGGGCATCAAGATCGTGATCCGCGCCCTGGAAGAGCCGCTGCGCCAGATCGTGGCCAACGCGGGTGACGAGCCCTCGGTGGTGCTGAACAAGATCATGGAAGGCAAAGGCAACTACGGCTACAACGCCCAGACCGGCGAATACGGCGACCTGGTGCAAATGGGCGTGGTCGATCCGACCAAAGTCGCGCGCACCGCGCTGCAGAACGCGGCCTCGATCGCCGGCCTGATGCTCACCACCGATTGCATGGTGGCCGAACTGGTCGAAGACAAGCCTGCCGGCGGCGGTGGCATGCCCGGCGGCATGGGCGGCATGGGTGGCATGGGCGGCATGGGCGGCATGGACATGTAAGTCCAACGCCCAACAGCGGGGCGCCCCGGTGCTCCGCGATTGGAAACGGTTGCGTCATATCCCGAGCGTTCTACTCGGGAATGATCGCCACTCGAAAAGCCCCGCCTCGGCGGGGCTTTTTTTGTCTGTCGATCCCGCATTTCGCCCGGGACAGCTTTCACCGCTGCAGTCCGGTGAGCGGTTTGCTACACTGGTCCGTGTTTGGCAGGGGAGGGGCGGCATGAGCAGGGAGAGGGGTCATGCTGGGATGCGACCGCCCGCGATTGCCGCCGGACGCCGACAATACGAACGCGAAGCTGCGGCACCGGTGAAGGAGGCGGCTGCATGAGAATACTCGTCGCCGAGGACGATGCGAATCTTGCCCACGGCCTGAGGCATTCATTGCGCCAGGCGGGCTACGCCGTGGATTGCGTCAGCACCGGCGAGGAGGCCGATAGCGCGGTCGCGGGCAGTGCGTTCGACCTGCTGATACTCGATCTCGGGCTGCCCAAGATGAGCGGGCTCGAGGTGTTGCGGCGCCTGCGCGCGCGCCAGTCGCGCCTGCCGGTGCTCATTCTGACGGCGTTGGACGCAGTCAACGACCGCGTGCGCGGCCTGGATCTGGGGGCAGACGATTATATGGCGAAGCCGTTCGTGCTGGCGGAACTGGCGGCGCGCGTGCGCGCGCTTGTCCGGCGCGGCCAGTCAGGCTCGCCGATGCTGCGCCACGGCACGCTTTCCTATGACACCGTGGGCAAGGTGGTGCGCATCGGGGGCGCCGCGATCGAGTTGTCGGCGCGCGAGCTGGCGCTGCTGGAGATCCTGCTGCAGCGCCCCGGCTGCATGGTGAGCAAGGAGCACCTGGTGAATCACGTTTGCGAATGGGGAGAAGAGGTGAGCACCAACGCGATCGAAGTGTACATTCACCGGCTGCGCAAAAAGCTCGAGTGCGGCGGGGTGAAGATCGTCACCGTTCGCGGACTGGGATATTGCCTTGAACGATCACAGGCGAATTGAAACGCGGCCGTGCCGGGCGTCGCCCTCCGGCGCGAACGCCTGCGCCGTGTCCGGCCCGAATTGATCCGGCCGTTCCCTCAGGAGAAGCGGATGGACAAGTTCGAAGTCAAGGCGCAGCGTCTGGTCGCGCTGTGCCTGCTGGGCGTCCTGCTGTTCAACTATCCGATGCTGGCGCTGTTCAACGTGGCGGCGACCGCGTTCGGAATCCCGGTCCTGTACCTCTACATTTTCACCGCGTGGAGCGTGTTGGTTGCATGCATGGCGTACGTGGTCGAGACTAAATCCTGATGCGGTGAGAACGAGAGGCGGCATCCCCGCATTTTCGAGCAGCTAAACGACGGAGCACGGGAAGCCACCATGCTGCAGGGTTGGGTCATCGTCGTAACCGGTTTCGCCTATCTCGGGCTGCTGTTCGCGATCGCCTACTATGCCGACCGGCGCGCCGACGCCGGCCGCTCGGTGATCGCCAGTCCCTACATCTACAGCCTGTCGCTCGGCGTCTACGCCACCGCGTGGACTTTCTACGGCAGCGTCGGGCGCGCCGCCGCCGACGGCGTCGGTTTCCTGCCGATTTACATCGGCCCGACGCTGATGATCGCGCTGTGGTGGGTGGTCATGCGCAAGATCATCCGCATTTCCAAACGCAACCGGATTACGTCGCTGGCCGACTTCATCGCCTCGCGCTACGGCAAGAGCGCGCTGTTGGGCGGGCTGGTCACCGTGATCGCCGTGGTCGGCATACTTCCCTACATCTCGCTGCAGCTGAAGGCGGTGTCCAGCAGTTTCACCATCCTGCTGCAATATCCCCGGGTCGTCGTGCCGGCGAACGTCGGCGCCATGCCGGTGCTGCAGGACACTGCGCTCGGCGTCGCCCTGATTCTGGCCGCATTCACCATCGCGTTCGGCACACGCCACCTCGACGCCGCCGAGCACCACGAAGGCATGGTCGCGGCGATCGCGTTCGAGTCCCTGGTGAAGCTGCTCGCGTTTCTGGCGGTGGGCGCGTACATCACCTTCGGCATCTATGACGGCTTCGGCGACGTGTTCGCGCGCGCCGCGGCCGTGCCCAAGCTGCGCGCGATGATGACGCCGCTCGAAGGGGTCGCCGGCAGCTATGCCGGCTGGATGTGGCTCACCATCCTGTCGATGCTGGCGATCATGTTCCTGCCGCGCCAGTTCCAGGTTGCCGTGATCGAAAACGTCGACGAGAAGCACCTCAACAAGGCGATCTGGCTGTTCCCGCTGTACATGATCGCGATCAACGTGTTCGTGCTGCCGATCGCGTTCGGCGGGCTGCTGCACTTTCCCACCGGCAACGCCGACGCCGACACCTTCGTGCTGACGTTGCCGATGGCTGCGCACCAGGAACTGCTCGCGCTGCTGGTGTTCATCGGCGGGCTGTCGGCCGCGAGCGGGATGGTGATCGTCGAGACGATCGCGCTCTCGACCATGGTCTGCAACGATCTGCTGATGCCCATCCTGCTGCGCCTGCCGTGGCTGAAGCTGAGCCAGCGCAGGGACCTCAGCGGCCTCTTGCTCGGCATCCGGCGCGGCGCGATCGTGATGGTGCTGTTGCTCGGCTACGTCTATTTCCGGTTCGCGGGCGAGGCGTATGCGCTGGTTTCGATCGGGCTGATCTCGTTTGCCGCGGTGGCGCAGTTCGCCCCGGCGGTTCTAGGCGGCATATTCTGGAAAGGCGGCACGCGCCGCGGCGCGTTGTGGAGCCTGCTCGCCGGATTTGCCGTCTGGTTCTACACGCTCCTGCTGCCGGCGATCGCGCGCTCAGGATGGCTGCCGATCGGCCTGCTCGAGGACGGGCCTTTCGGCATCGGGCTGCTCCGGCCGCAGCAGTTGTTCGGGCTCAGCGGTCTCGATGACATTACGCATGCGATGATCTGGAGCATGATCGCCAATATCGGCGCCTACGTGATCGGGTCGCTGTCGGGCACGCAGAGCGCCGACGAGCACCGCCAGGCGAACCTGTTCGTCGATGTGTTCAAGCGCGGCGGCGCGGGCGGCGAGGCCCGCTTCTGGCGCGGCACCGCATCGGTGCCGGATCTGCGCGAACTGCTCGCGCGCTTCGTCGGCAGTGCCTCCGCCGCGAGCGCTCTCGACGACTATGCGCAGTCGCGCGGCTTGCAGGTTCCGGATGATCCGCTGCAGGCGGACGCCGAGTTCGTGCACTACGTCGAGACGCAGCTCGCGGGCGCGATCGGGGCGGCATCGGCGCGCGTCATGGTGGCCTCGGTGGTGAAGGAGGAGGCGCTCAGCCTCGACGAGGTGCGCGAGATCCTCGACGAGGCGTCGCAGGTCGTGGTCTACAGCCACAGGCTCGAGCAAAAATCGCGCGAACTCGAGGCGGCTACGGCGGAGTTGCGCATCGCCAACGAGCGCCTGACCGAACTCGACCGGCTCAAGGACGATTTCATCGCAACCGTCACCCACGAATTGCGCACGCCGCTCACCTCGATCCGCGCTTTTTCGGAGATTCTGCTCGACGATCCGGACATAGAACTGGCGCAGCGCAAGAATTTTCTCGGCATCATCACCAAGGAAACCGCGCGGTTGTCGCGCCTGATCAACCAGGTCCTGGACCTGGCCAAGATCGAGTCCGGCGCGGCGGAATGGCGGGAATCGCGCATCGACATGAAAGAATTGATCGCCGACACCGTCGTCGGAATGAGTCAGCTGTTCAAGGAGAAGAATATCCAGCTGGACGTCGATCTGCCTGAACACGTGCCCGCGGTGAGCGCCGACTTCGACCGGATCGTCCAGGTGCTGCTCAATCTGCTGTCGAATGCAATGAAGTTCTGCGACCGCGACCATGGCCGGGTTCGCATCGGACTGGCGCTACAGGGCGCGTACCTGCAGGTCGCGGTAAGCGACAACGGACCCGGCATCGGTCCGGAAGATCAAGGCGCAATTTTCGACAAATTCCGCCAGGGCGGCGATACGCTAACCGGCAAGCCGCAAGGCACGGGTCTGGGCTTGCACATCAGCCGCTACATCGTCGAGCGTTTCAGCGGGAGGATATGGGCGGAAAGCCGCCGCGGCGCTGGCGCATGTTTTTGCTTCACGCTACCGATCGCCGCTACGGTGGCGCCGGTACCGGCGGTTCAGGCGGTGTGACAGTCTTCGCGCCAGCGCAAGGAACAGGCCAGTGACCAAGAAGATACTGATCGTCGATGACGAACCGAACATCGTGGCCGCGCTCGAATTCCTGCTGCAGCGCAGCGGTTACGAGGTGCTGTTGGCGCAGGACGGCGAAGCGGCGCTCAAACAGGTCGAACAACACCTGCCGGATCTGGTGCTGCTCGACGTGATGATGCCGCGAGCGAGCGGTTTCGAGGTGTGCCAGCGCATGCGCGAACGCGCCGACTGGCAGCACATCAAGATCATCATGCTGTCGGCCAAAGGGCGGGACGCCGAGATCAACAAGGGCTTGGCCCTGGGCGCCGACTTCTATGTCACCAAGCCATTCTCCACCAAGGATCTGGTCGCCAAAATCGGCGAATTGCTGGGAGCGGCGGCGGCAACTGGCGGGACATGAATGCGTGCGTGAAAGTCTCGCTTTGGCTCGCTGTATTTTTTGGCGGCATTGTGGCGGTGGTGGTGGCGGTCGTCATGATTGCGGCCGGATTGCCCGACGCGGGCTATGCTGCTTTGCTGCGCATCATCGAAGTACGCGCGCCTATGCTCAGCCTAGCCGGCGTACGGCTGCTTTCGCATCGATCCGGACAAAGTGAACGAGCTACAGCGGAACATCCCGATAGAATCGCTTCGTCTGGCGCGCAAACTGCAGCAGCGGCTTGACCTGGACTATCAAGTGTGAGCTAGTCGGAAACGGCGGTCTGTTGGCTATTGCCCGGTTTCCCCTTATAATTCGCGCTCCTTCCAATCACCGGTGTTCCATTTCTGTGCCGGTGGTCGACGCGTCAAAAATGGCCAAGTAGCTCAGTTGGTAGAGCAGCGGACTGAAAATCCGTGTGTCGGTGGTTCAATTCCGCCCTTGGCCACCATCAATTCAAGCAGTTACTGCGCAATGGACGAGGCGGCAACTGCGCTCTGTGTAATTCCTGTGTAATCGTGACAGGAAGTCAGGCGACCTTTTTGTAGCTCTCCTCCAGCTTATCCAGCGCGATCTGGATGTGTGAACCGCTCTGGTGAGCGTATCGCCCGACCATGATTAAGGTCTTGTGGCCGGATATCCGCATCACGGTTGGAAGGTCAACCCCGGCCTGCACGAGGTGTGTGATTGCGGTGTGCCGCAAGGTGTGCCGGACTACCTCCTCGGGATCAAGCCCTGCCGCTATCACCGCACGCCTGAACGCTTTTCGGATGTCAACGGTTCGTCCACTGCGTGAAGTCGGGGATGGGAACAGCCATTCCTGATCTGAAGGCAACCCATTGAGGTAGCCTTCCAAGTAGCTGGCTAGGGGCTTCGTGATCGGTTGCTGCCGCGATCCTGCCTTCGCTCTGGGGATGTGTATTTCCAGCTTCTCCAAGTCGATGTGTTGTCGCTTGATGGACAAAATCTCCGTGCGGCGCATCCCGGTCTTGAGGCCGATCATGATGAACGCATGCACATAGGGATTAGCGTCTTCCATTGCGGCGGCAAGAAGCCGCTCGGCTTGGTCGGCGGTCAAATAAGATAGCCGCCCCCTATCTTCTGTAAGGCGGCGAATCACCGCTGGCTTGCGATCAATCCATCCCCACTCCATGGCTTTGGTGAACAGGTGGGAGAGTGCTGCCAGTTCACGATTGATCGTTGCTGGCTTTATCGTGCCCACTTTCTTCGCGTTGGGGCCGCTCGGTACATCGACCTCACGTCTGCCGCCGCGCCTCGCTTCCTCCTGAAGGCGATGCTTTTTATACCGTTCAATATTAAAGCTGGTAATTTTCGACAAAGGGGTGCCGGTGAAGAAAGGCACGAGGTGCATGCGCAGGCGCATCACTTTCATCTTGATGTCCTTGCCACCTTCGGCCATTGATCGCTCGATGTATTTCTCCGCAGCTTCGTTGAAGCTCAATGCAGTCTTCCGACCTTTTGTAAGGTTCAGCCGCCCCGTCTTAGCATCCTGCCGAGCTTTCGCAATGAACTCCTCGGCCTGAGTGCGGGTGGTACCGTCTGACTCGTGACCTATGACACGGTGAATGCGTTGCCTGTCCACCATGAAATTGGCGCTGTATCTCCCGTCCCCGTTTTTAAGCCGCTCAAACGTAATGCCGTGCTCTTTGATGCAGCCGGACTTCAGGTTTCTGATTGCTTTGCGATGCAGCTTTGAAAATTTGAGGGCCATAGTCATATCCTCTGTATCAGATATCTAAGTTGTATTCCTTCTTGAACCAAGGCCAGCGATGCCGGAGGTCTTGAAGTTTCAGTTTCCTGCCGTCATCCCAGAACGCCGCGTTCTCCTTGATGTCCTTCCAAGCCCTCTCCTCGTCATAAGTGAGGAATCGAGCGTATTTCGTTGCGAGGTTCACAAAGCGATCTGCCTGCTCGGGGTCCCATGTCTCGTCAAGAATGCTTCGGTACTCCGTAGCTCTCTTGCTTGTGACCGCCTCGAACAGACCACTGTTGTGGTCCTTCATGGCTTGATCAATCAGCATCTCGACTACTGACGCCATCGGGCGTCTGCGAACCCTCGCAAGCAGACTGAGCGCGAACCGGTACTTTGGTTCGAGCCGAACTGTGATGAGGGCTGTTTTTGCAGATAGAGAACGCGATCTGGGCATTGCTTCACTCCTTTGTGAATCCACTTGACATCTTTGCGGAAACAGTATTCAATAGCATCATAACGCGTCTACTAGGATCAGTCAACATGAATTTAGAACTTGAAACGGTGCGAGTCAGGGTACTGCCAGATGGCCGGGTTCGTCCTGCCGATGCGGCACGGTACTTGGGATATTCGGTTCAGACCTTAGCAAATTGGCGGTACTCGGGAACAGGACCCAAGTGCATTCGCCGGAATGGCCGGATTTTTTATCGCATCGAAGACCTTCAAACGTGGGTAGGCCAAGGCGAGTAATCCGTGAACTCAAGTTCACTTCCATTGCGGCCCAGCAGGACTGCCAGTCCTCCGAAATCACTACGAGCACACTAAAGGAGCAAACACCATGAATGCACTTGATGACGTAACGCTTGAAGATTTGAGGGAGCAAGCGCATGAAATCGCCCGTGAGGAGGCTGACGAAGTAGCGAAGGATGCAGCAAACGATGCGTACAAGGAAGCCTATGACGAGGCTGACGAAGTAGCGAAGGAAGCAGCCAACGAGGCTTACGAGGAAGCTTACAACGAGGCTGACGAATTATCGAAGGAAGCAGCGGGTCGGGCTTACGAGGAAGTTTACAACGAGGCTTTCAATGACGCCTACAAGGATGCCTTCGATGAAGCGTTGGCCGAGTTGATGGCCGAGTAGCGAGATTACAGGTGTTTGATAGATAGATGGCGAAACCGTGAACATTGATGCAAACCTATCGGGCAGCAAGCTTATATGGAAGCAGGCTATCCATGTACGGCTGCCCTCGCATCAGGTCTGCGTTCGGATCGCTTCTAAGTAGAAGGTAAAGGAACGAATGAGCAACAACAATACGCATATGAACAGGACAGTACAGATATGGATTACCTATGCATTACCTGTTTATAGACCGTATTGCTTTGGTGTATTCACCATCTTCATCGGAAGAGTACAGCCTGTTCTGGAACTACCTATGGGGTTTTCAAGGTGAACCCCAACACAAGTTCGTCACCACCACTCATGAAACACACGTTAGCGTGAAGCTGGCAAACAGCAGGCTAGTTCTTCAGTTGGGTTACAGCCATCATAAAAGCTACTTCAAGGTTGAATTTAAGCCGCATGAAATGGCCGTTGAGGACTGGGAAGCCCTACACGACAATCTCGACAACATCTTTGAGTCGGGATATCAGACTCTGCTTGAAAAGGGACGAGTCTCTTGCATAGAGATAGCCACCGACATTCCCGGCATCACACCGGCAGGACTTTTTCCCTTCGATACGCGATCCACGAATTCGTTGAGGTATCCGCTTCCACCCGCGCCGCCCGACTCCCCGGCGCCGTGGGAGACTGTGTATCTCGGTCACAGGACAAGTGGGCGGTCAACCAAGGTCTATGACAAGGTCAAGCAACTCAAGACCAAGGGCATCAAGAAGAAGGGCCTTCTCACCCGCATCGAGGCAAGGAGGAGGAGGACGAAACTTCGTGTGGACGAGCTAATGAAACTGCCGAATCCCTTTCTCAGCGTGGGCATCTGTCACATGTCAGTTGTGCAGTCTGCATCAACTGCCCCGCATTGGCAGGAGTTTCTCGCCAATGCGCTTCAGCACGGCCCTCAGCTTGCGCTAGGCATGGCTGGCAAGCGCAGGAAACAATACAAGACTCGGCTGAAGCAGTTGCAGTGCGACTGGTGGCATCCCACGACCCTCTGGAAGTCATTCCCGGCTGCGTTGGATGTTTTGCTGCATCCCCCCGCAGAATCCGCAGTGAATGGTATGGGTCAGATTGTTCTGGCCGCCGCATGATTCTCGCCGCCATCGCGCCAATGGTCGCGTCAGTGAACTTGAGTTCAACGCTCAGGCATATGCTGGGCAGCATTGATGCTCGGGTCAAGACCGTGTGCCAGACCCCTCAGATGGCCTCGCAGGACGTGTTGCGCCACCTGCTATACCCATTCCTCCGGCTGCCCCGGCGCGGCCCATAGCCCCGGATACCGGCGCCATGACGTGCGTCCGGCTGGAGCGGCCATCAGCGACTGCCGTGTGAACTTGAGTTCAAAAAAGCAGAGGGCATGAGGCATGAATGCGCTGCGCTACCGGGGCAGGTGGTCATGATGGTGATCAAATACTTGAAATAGTTCGCCGGAGGTCGCAAGCTACTTGTGTGTGAGCAGGAGCTATCGTGAGGAATAACCTGAGCATTGACATGCTGCGCAGGAACAGCACATTCAGCAGTGGCGGCGACATTCACGGTCTGCCCCGCCGCGACACCGCGCCGATCCGCAAGCCTATCTCGGGGCATGGCAAGAACACGGCGCAGGCTGCGGAAAATTCGTGTGCGGTGCGCGAGAGTAATGTTGCCAAGGTCGAAGCCATGATGTTGAAAGGCTTCAGCGACTCACTCATGGCCGGTGCGCTGGGCGTTGCCGTAAGCACGGTGAAGCGATACGCAGAGAAGATCAATATTCTTTGGGAAACCCTTGGCCATCCAAGCAATCATCGCAGGGCGCGTGGTAAAGCATTACGGCGACTCGACCTCATCCAGCAGAGGCTGTGGTCACTAATCGACAAGGATTCAGATGATCAGATCACGCTTGAAGCCGTAGATCGACTCTTCCAATGTCATGATCGAATGCTCGTGCTCGATGGCCTCACTCCTGAGGTGGTGAGAAAAATCGATGCGTCTGGTGGGCAAAGCCAAGTGGTAGAGGTATAGCAGAGCCAGCGATAGGTCTGAGAGCTTCCAGATCGGCGCGTAGGACGTGTTGAGCCGCTCGGAGTGCCTACCCCCTATCCCACGCCTCAATAGCGCCTTCATTGCCCTTCAAACCGCTCCTGATCCGTGTCACATGCGCAGCCTCGGCGGCAACGAGAACAACATAACATCGAGACTGGCACATGACTACGCGAACTCACGTTCACGACACTAAAATTCACGCACAATAACGCGACAGTTTTTGAGCGCGAAACACGGTTTGTGTGTAGGTGGGGAAGGTGGTGCAGCGGGTATCGGCATCTGAGCTTTTTGTACTAGCCTCTGCCAAATTCGTGATGGCCATGCATCATCCGCCGTTCCATTGCCCGAAGATGCCGATTCAGCACCACGTCCGCCACCTTCTGCTGCTCGGGCGACAGGGCCGCGTAAAGGGGCTTCTCTACGGCCACGAGGTCGTTGAGTTGCGTAACGCCCTCGGCAAGGAATGTCTGCGCTCTTTCAAGCCGTTCAATTGCATTAGGCCGTTGGTGTTTGGGATGCTCCTGCTTATCGGATCGCATCGACTTGAACCGTTGTTCCCTGTCTTGCGCATACTTCCGGGCGAAATTGGCGTAAGCATTCCATTGCGGTTGTTGTGCATCTGTGATCTTCAAGGCTGTCTTCTCGTAAGCCAATCGCGCCTCGACACGCTCGGTGGGCCGGGAAAAAGGATGCTCCCAAAACCAATGCGCAGGGCTGGAAGCCGATGGGGCATTTGCAACCGGAGCAGTTTGCGCGATTGCCATCGAAGCAGTAGTCACCGCAAGAAACGCGGAAATCACTGTAGTACTGAGTAGCTTATTCACTGTTACCTCCAAAGTTCACAAACAGGATGACCGGATGATCAACGTGATCAGGTTAGCGAGTCCGCGTTGTTAAAGAGGTAAGGATTTGTATCAAAATGCTACAAGCCCTTCGCACAGGGGGGGGTGGCAACGCACAAACCGGTGTGTGGCGAAGCGAACCCTCATTGCATCCGGCGCGTATGACTGGTGGTGAACTAGAGCATCGAAGAGAACATCAAAGACCAACTTTGCACTTGAGTTCACGCATGGAATTGCAAAATCCAGTCACCCCATTCGAGCCGAGCGAAGTAGAGAAACATACGCAATAGGTACGCAATAAAATCCATGTTTTCGACCCTTTTTTTGAGTCCACCATCAAGCAGCGTCCCCTCTATGCGCGGCGGGATGGCGGGTGCGCTAGTAAATGGTAAGCTGTCCTTTCATCTGTTTGACTATGTGAACCACATTGATTGAATCCCAAGGCAACGCTGCCGATGTCGTGGGCACTTGGCGGCTGGTGACGGTAGAAACGATCTTGCCAAATGGCGAGATTTCCACCGCATGGATGGGCAAGGAACCCATCGGAATAATCATGTACCTGCCCAATGGACTGGTGGCGGTGCAGATCATGCGCGACCCCAAGCCCACCTTTTCTAGTGGATCGCGGCTGCTGGCAACCTCGGACGAAATTAGGGGTGCGTACTTCGGCTACTACGCATACTGGGGCACCTACACCGTGCAACCCAGTGACAACGCGATCACACATCGATTGACAGCCAGCCTGTGGCCCGAGGAAGTCGGCATCACCTACAAACGCTCCTATACTTTTGAGGGCCGGCGACTGATACTGACCACGCCCCCATTCGAGCACGAGGGGCAGGAAGTGAGAAACCAACTGACGTGGGAGCGCCTCAAGGAGTAACGGTAGCGGTCATAAGGCGGATTTTTTTGCAGCGTCCTAATATTTGGCGGTCTGCACTAATGTCCTCGAAGATAGGCAAATCCAAGAAGCATTTGCTCGTCCGGGCGTAATGGACATTGAGTGAACTCAAGTTCACAACCTACACAATAACTACACAAAGAATCGAGACTTTTCGCAGTCTGTGCGTAGGCGGGAGCCTATGTGACGTGTCGGTTATGGTCATTGCAGGATTTCGCGCAGGGCGTACACTCACCGCCAATCAAACGGGGGGAATGCATGGCCATCGACACCATCGCCACTTGGCACAAATTGCTTGCGACAAAGGATGTCGGCGGCCTTGATGCGCTGCTTGCCGACAATGCCGTTTTTCATTCTCCAGTAGTGCATGCGCCGCAAGTTGGAAAGGCTTTGACGCAACGCTATCTGGCGGCAGCCTTCGGCGTATTCGGGAATGCGTCGTTCCGCTATGTGCGCGAGGTCGTGGGCAAGAGTGACGCGATGCTGGAATTTCAGGTCGAAATAGACGCGATAACCGTGAACGGCGTGGACATGATCAAGTGGGATGGCGACGGGAAGATAACGGATTTCAAGGTGATGATCCGCCCACTCAAGGCGATCAATCTGATCCACCAGAAAATGGCGGCAACGTTGCAACCGATGCATTGATCTGCGACTTAGGCATCGAAATTGGCATTCATCGCTAAATGAAAGGAGTCACAAATGTCTGCATACATGATCGTGAACCTCGATGTGAAAGACACCACCGCATACGAAGAGTACAAAACGAAGGTGCCTGCTTTAATACACAAGCATGGCGGCAAGTATCTGGTGCGCGGCGGTAAATTTGACGTTGTCGAAGGCGACTGGAAACCGACGCGGCTCGTTCTGTTTGAATTCCCCAGCGGCGCCGCAGTAAAGGCATTTTTGGATGACCCGGAATATCAGCCGCTAAAGGCGCTGAGGCAGCGCGTATCCAAAACCGATATCGTAGTTGTTGAGGGGCTGTGACAGGCGGATTGCGAGGGCTGAGTAATGCTGGAAATCAACATCCCCGAAGTGGTAGCCGAGGTCAGCGCCGCGTTCGAACGCTACGAGAAAGCACTGGTGGCGAATAATGTTGCCGTGCTGAATGAACTCTTCTGGGCGAGTCCACTCACCCTGCGCTATGGCATAGCCGAGAATCTCTACGGCCACGAACAAATCGCCGCCTATCGCGGCACTCGGTCAGCCCTTGCACGTACCCGCAGCAACATTGTTATCACGACCTATGGCCGCGACTTCGCCACGGCCAACACGGAATTCAGGCGCGATTCAATGGCGGGTAAGGTCGGGCGGCAGAGCCAAACGTGGGTAAAAACAGCAGATGGCTGGCGCGTGGTCGCGGCGCACGTCAGCTTGATAGACGTGCCTTCGTAACGAACTGCCAGCATCCGGAGGGCGGTGGCACTTATCGGAGGCGGGGGGCTGCGCGGCGTGTCGGCTACCCGCAGCGAAAACCCTAGTGTGGCTCTGCCTACCCACTAAACCCTTTGTCGAAGCGATCCATGTTCGGCGGGAATGCCATCCAATGCTGCGCCGAGCGAGTCCAGATGTTGCTGGTGAGCTTCAGCCAGTTTGGATCATCAAAGGTGCCGCCCGAGATGACACAAACGCCGGGGATGTGCTCAAGCGTGGCCGCTACCGTCGTGCCGCAGCGGTTGCAGAATTGAAGGCGTATCCAACGGTGGCTCTCGTCAGATTCATGCTCGTATTCGGTGAGCAGGTTCCTATTCATCGTGACCTGATCGTCCCGAAAAACAGTCACCTGAGCGAATGCTGTCCCAGTGCGCCGCTGGCAGAAGGTGCAATGGCAATTGAACGCTTTCGCTGGGGTACCTTCAACGCGATACCGCACGGCCCCGCATAGACAACCACCCTCATGAAAGTCAGCCATTGGATTGATCCCTCCTTAGTAGTTTCCCTTGCCGGGAATGATATGCCTAACCCCGCCTCGTGGATCGGGTACGTCACCGCCTCGCCGGGGAATGAGATGCACATGGCAGTGCATGATGGCCGGACTAAGCGGTTGAAATCAGTTGCTGGTGGTTTCGATCAACAATATCGACGGCCCCCCAGATTCATCTTCCGGCATATCTGGTACATCCACGTTACTCGGTGGGCCGTCACCTCCATTGGATGCGATCCAGTTTTCAAATGGACGCCCAAACATGTTTGCAAATACACCAGACGCGGAGGCTAATTGCCCCGCAACCCGGAACTGCATAAAGGAAGAGACTAACGCAAGTGGTACGTCCTGCTGGCGGCGCTGTCCCCGAATTCCAACCCGCGTTTGATTAAACGCTTTTGCAGCGCCGTATCTGAGCAAATCCCAAACCATTTGTGAGAATCCATTATCGGCTACGGCGGCCTGCTGATCGAGGAATCTACCGCCACTACTTCCTACGAGCAAGCGTAGAACCACGATAGCTAGGGAATCCGTGGCCTGCATAACAAGGGACGGCATGCTGACCGCCATTGAAAATGTACCTGCCGCACCGAGTAACCCAGTGCTCGGGAGCGCGGGATCGGAACTATCAATCAACAAATATTGCGCTCCGCTATGTCGATGGTGAGGCCGAATATCGCGAGATTGACCATTCAGAGAAGGTGCTGTTCGTACATACTTGAAGTGACCCCAATTGGTATAGAGCGCCAGTTGGTGCTTCTCGTTGACGCCGACCCGAAGTGCTCTTGTTGCGCTCATCTTCGCTTGAAGCAACATGGCGTTCCTGTGAACCGCACCTGTCGAGTCAGTATGAAAGTGTGCAATTAGTAGATCACCAAGCTCGCAGGTGCCACCCGAATGTGTGACCTGAGGATAACGGTGGCAAAACACACTGGATATGCGCGCCGAACCCCCAAACGCGGAGCATATGGCGTTAAGGTCGTTGCCAAATCTGGATATTCCGAATAACAGCAACATTCCGACGAAATCCGGCTCGGTGGGCACCTTCCCTACATGAGCTGCTATTCGATACGCTTCCAGCATTGACGAACGAATAGAAGATTCTAGTGAATCGCGCAACGTTAGAAAGTATTTCGTGACGGCTGACTGGAGGATAGGGGTCATTAGCTAGCTCCTTGGATAAGCTCGGGTTTGTTACGCTAGGTAGGCCATACTTGATTGCGCTCGATAATGCCAAACTGGAGCAACACCTTCCCCGGCATGTTCTTGGTGATCTCCTCGTAGTACTCAAGCTGGCTGGCATCCTTGCTGCGGAACATGGACGCGATCTGTCGGATGCTAGCGCGTCCCCCATGGGTCAGCAGGGTGCGGATCATCAGGGGCTGGTAGATGTGGGACATCCGCATCCGCTTGGTCAGGAAGTCCCGCAGCGTCTTGAAGGGAGTGGAAGCCATCGCGGTGCCCCGGTAGATCGATATCGAGATGATAATCCAGTACCCTCACGGAGGCGATCTTGTGCGGTGGAACTGCTCCGTGCACTAGTTGAGGAACCACCAGCATGAGCGTAACCTGACTAAGACAGGCCGTTGCATTTGCGGTTTTGTGACTCACGCCTAAACATTCGTTAAACGGACACCGATGTTCAAATTGCTCTTTGACACCAGCTACGTGCGTGGCGAGTCTGACGAATTCAAAGCGAAGTGGTGCATGTTGAGAGCTATAGAATGGGGTCAGTGGCCCCTGTTTGTGGCGCAGCCCATAGCGCCGCTTGTTCTTCTTTACATGCCTGCGGCATGGCTATCGCTGGTAATCCTCCTTGTTGTTCTTTCATGGCTGTGGGCGGTGATTCGATATAGGTTCGTTAGTCTGCCACTCGCGCAGTTTGCAACGGTGTTTGTTGGCAGTAAGTGGTTCACTGCGATAGGTGCCGGTGCGTACCTTGCCTACCATCATCAATATGAGGTGGCAGGACTTGCTGCACTTTGGCCAGTGGTAACGGTGGTACTACAATCTCTTACCCCTTCGACCAAGATCGGGGTCTTGGAGCAGATGTTTGCCAACCGAATTCTTACGCTCGACCCACAGACGTAGGCTGGGATCGGCACGATCTTCGGCGGCGGCATGCATCACTGGGAAATGGGTAGATGGTGGGTGAATTAGGACACGGATACTCATGACAAAATTGGTACACGAAGAGCACCCGGAACTGTATCACTACACCACTGCGGCTGGTCTCAAGGGCATAGTCGAGAGCCAACAGCTTTGGGCAACGAGCATCTCCTACCTTAACGACGCTGAAGAGCACATTGGCTTTTTTGACCGGAGACTCTCGACCATATTGGAGGAACCTATTCGTGCTGCCGTGGCGGAAATAGCCAGTACTGAGTCGGGCCGAGGACATGTCGAGGCCATCGGTGGCATAGAGAAAGTTGTGGAAGGGTTACGAGGTGATCTTCACAAATCAATCCGATCAAGCACGTTGCAATTCAACAACCCCTTCGTCACATCGTTCTGTAGTCCGTTGTCCAGTGCCTCACCAAACAATGGACTCCTTAGCCAATGGCGTGGATACGGATTGGATGGTGGTTATGCAATTGTGTTTGAGACTTACCCGTTTATTCAACTGTTAGAGCAGGAGTCGCAGAAGTTTAGCTATCAGTCGTCGTTTTGGGGCGATGTGGAGTATTTCGACCAGAATTCGAATCCGGGTGCGGCTCATCCAGAGACTCTCAAATTCATTGCTATAGTGCAGGAGGCTGTCCGAAATTTCATCTTGACGCAAAAGCCTGATGCATTTGATCCGATGCATGAGGCAATTTCGATACTTTCCTGTCTTCATAAGCACGGCGGTTTTCGAGAGGAAGCCGAAGTACGAATTGTCGCGGTAGTGACTAACGATGAGTTGCAAAAGGTGGTGCAGGAAAGCGACGAGAAACGATCACGGAAACCTGTTCTCTTCTTAGAGAAGAAAGGTGTGCTGGTACCCTACATCAAACTGTTTGGTCACGAGGCTAACGGTAAATCTAACAGACTGCCAATTAGCAAAGTAATTGTCGGGCCGCATCCAGATAAGCTGAAGCGCCAGAAAGCAGTTGAGGTGCTTTTTGAGCAACAAAAAATCGATGCGCAAGTAGTGGTGTCGGATATTCCATATCTGGGTCGCTAATTCAAACACAACGACCCGAGCAGCATTACATCGTTGCCTAGCGTCCATGAATGTGTATTGAATTGCGCGTGCAGGAAACCTTAACCGAGAAAGAATATCCATGAGACAGATCATCATCGTTATTGCAGTCGCCGCACTTGCTGGCTGCGGAGTCGAAACCGCTACTACCGCCGCGACTGTTGCAGCGGCCAAGAAGCAGGAAATCGAGCAGGGCAAGAAGACCATGGAGCAGGTACAGCAGAATGTCGGAAAGGCGATGGAGCAGACCAAGCAGAGCGCGGAAAAGACGGACGAAGACGTAAAATATTAGTGTGGATTGACCGCCAATTCGCTGGAGTATAAGTAGGCGATTTGGTATAATTCTTATGTGGCGATTTGAGCAGAAACAGCTTGCGGCCACTGGGGCAAAACCCAAAAACAGCTAAAGCGGCGCACGTAGTTTTTATATTGAAACCCGTTTTGGCTTGCCACTGCGGGTTTTTTATTGCCCATTGTTTGTGAGCACTTTGGGAAAGGATGCAGAAGCGCAGCAACATTGACTAGATGCACTCGCCGTTTTAAGCGCGACAACTTGCAGGGCGAGCAACAAATTCTGCTAAAGCGTTGCCGACCTCCGCCCCGGGGCTGGCTACGGCCAATTGTTGGGGTATTGGAGGTTCGATCATGACGCAAGCATCAACATCACTCAGCGCGGAACAGGTTGTCACTCCCTCGGCTGAACCCGCATCCCCAGAATCGCCAGAAGATCGGTACGTGAGGCAGTTCAATCTCATGCTAAAGGATGCCATCGAGTGCCACTCGGTGGAGTCACTCACTGACACTCTCGCGTGGGGCCTAGCAATTATCGCAACTCAGTGCGGGATCGAAGTTGCCGGGGACATCGTAAGGCGACTCGGTGGGCACATCGGCAGCATTGCGGCGCGGGACAGGGCCGAGGCCGAAGCGGAACAGGCTCGAATGCAGGGCCGTGCATTCCAATGAGGGCGAAGGCCACACCAGCCGATGCGGCGATGGCTCTGACCTTCAATAACGTGCAGTTATCGAAGCCCAGCGGAGGCGTGAACTCAAGTGCAATCCGAGCGCCCCAAAGCACTGATTTGGTACCGGCGACCACGGTCAGCGAATATGTTTCGGCTGCCACGGCCCACAACACGCGCCGCGCCTACCGATCCGATCTCGCCCACTTCATGGCGTGGGGCGGTTCCATCCCTTCCAGCCCCGAGCAGATCGCCGCCTACCTCGCCGCGCATGCTGGGATGCATCGAGCGGCCACGTTGAAGCGCCGTGTAGTTGCCATCGGACTGGCGCATACGGCACAGGGATTGGGGAACCCCTGCGCTTCCGAGCTTGTGCGTGTGACCATGAGGGGCATCTGGCGAGTGCATGGCATGGCGCAGGCGCAGGTTACGCCAGCGGTGCGGGAGGACATTCTGGCGATGGTGCAGGGCCTCACTGGACTCAAGGGTTGCCGGGATCGCGCCCTCCTGCTCGTTGGCTTCGCCGGAGCATTCAGGAGGTCTGAATTGGTGGGCCTGAATGTCACCGATCTTGAGTTCGTGGATCGGGGCGTGATCGTGCACCTGCGCCGCTCCAAGACCGATCAGGAGGGCATCGGCAGGAAGGTGGGCATACCGCATGCCCGAGGCAAAGTGTGCGCCGTGCAGGCGGTCAAGGACTGGCTGGTGTCATCCGGCATCACCGATGGGGCGCTATTTCGTCCGATCACGCGGCATGGCCATCTCGCACAAGCGCGGCTCTCTGGCCATGCGGTGGCGCAAGTGGTGAAAGCCTGCGCGGCGGCGGCGGGATTGGATCGAGATCGCTACTCCGGCCACTCCCTTAGGGCTGGATTGATCACATCAGCGGCGATGCTGGGAGTCTCAATCTGGAAGATCAAGGCGCAGTCAGGGCACCGCACTGACGCGATGGTGGGGCGTTACGTGAGGGATGCCGATCTCTTCACCGACAACGCAGCCGGAGCAATCCTGTGAACACGCAGGCGGTGCAATACGCCCACCTGTCGGATGCGGCGTTGCTCCAGAAGCTGATTGGCACGCGGCAGTCACGCAAGCTCTACCGGGGATCGCTGCAACCGCTTTTCTCCTCCACCCCGGAAGCCGGGAGTGGCCACGAGAAATGCGCCGTGGCGAGGGAACTGGTCAAGCGGTGGCTGGGGGAGGAACTGAAGCGCGAGTGCGTCTTCTCCTCGCCATCAGCGGTGCGGGACTACCTCAAGCTGCACTTCGCGGGTCGGGAGTACGAAAGCTTCGTGGTCTTATACCTCGATGCACAGAACCGACTCATCAATGGAGAAGAACTTTTCCGGGGAACGCTGACACAGACATCGGTCTATCCGCGAGAGGTGGTGAAGTCGGCGTTACAGCAGAACGCGGCGGCAGTGATCTTCTCGCACAATCATCCAAGCGGTGTTGCCGAGCCAAGTCGTGCTGACGAACTCCTCACACAAAATCTTAAGCAGGCGCTGGCGCTGGTGGATGTGAAGGTGCTCGATCACTTCATCGTGGCCGAAGCCAGCATCCTGAGCTTTGCCGAGCGTGGGCTGCTATAGCTCCATCGCCAGAACCATTCAGAATGGTCACGCTATGGGTCTGAACGCTGATCTCTTCACCGACAATGCAACTGAAGCGATACTGTGAACACCGATGGAATTGCCCGTCTATTCGAGAGAGATGGCGAAGGAGGTCTAAAGCACAATTGGCCGACGGAGCCCATTGTAGTCAACCATCAAGTCTGGAATTTGACATCTATCACATTTCAATCTGCGAATGGACTACAATGATGTGAGCAGTGCCATGTGCATTGATCAAGGAGCAGCGTCCATGCCTCCGCCTTCCCAATACGACAAGCGGATTGCGATCTATCAAAAGATAGAAAAGGTAGTGTGTTGAGTTGTGTGCAAAAGTGTCTGTAGTGCAAAGACGGGGGTGGTCATGGTAAGAGGTTGATTGTCTAGACCGACCTT
>VFSW01004469.1_pt1 | contig 20843 bp, 16 predicted proteins | sample 5358111 | NCBI WGS metagenome assembly VFSW01 (sample SAMN11554181, study PRJNA540505) | mine drainage metagenome | isolation source: sediment from site ElyBrook_90M | place: USA: Ely Copper Mine, Vershire, VT | collected 2017
TGGTCATCCCACGGGCGCATGGTCGAGGCTTTGCGACCCGCGTGAGCGAGCTGAATCCCCACCCTGGTGGACTGCGAATGGACAAAATCGGTCACGGCGCGCCACGCCAGGACGTGCTCGTCATTCCACAATCCGGGACAGGCCACGGAGATCCGCCCCTCACGATTGATCGCTGATGCTTCGGCGAAGACGAGACCCGCCCCACCGGTCGCGAAACTCCCTAGGTGCACGAGATGCCACGGACCCACCACCCCCTCGACTGCGGAGTACTGACACATGGGACTCACCCAGGCTCTATTGGAAAACGTGGTCGACCGCAGTGTGAGGGGGCTGAAGAGCAGAGTCACAACTTTCCTTTCGTCGTCGCGACCAATGTAGAGGGTCGAAGCGAACGGCGAAGCCGAGAAAATTTCACCCCACCTTCGACCGCGCGGTGAGACCTCTCGGGCGTCATCGCCGAGGACGCGGCCACCCGGGCCTCTCAAAGACCACTAGGTCAATGGTCGGGCTGGGGAGATTTGAACTCCCGATCTCTCGGCCCCCAGCCGAGCGCTCTAGACCAAACTAAGCCACAGCCCGCGAAGAATCAATGTTAGCCGCTCGGCTCACCGGTCCCGGGTGTCAGAGCACTCGTGGCGACTCATCCACCCGCCACGGCCGTAACGATCTCCACCACATCGCACGGCTGCACCAAGGTATCTTCCCACTCGGAACGCCGCGCGATTTCGCCGTTTATCGCTACGGCGATACCTTGAGGGGCAATCGCCATTTCCGTCAGCAACTGACGAACGCTCTTCGGTACCGCACTTTCGTGGACGACGCCGTTGACAATCACTCGGTCACCGCCGTAACAAAGTCGACGGCGGACTTCGACGTCAGTGGCGCGAGGGTTACGCCATGACGAAAGTGTCCCGACGACCACGCCCAACGTCGATCTGGCCACTCCTCGAGGAATGGTTCGAGATTGGCCGAGGCGGGGCGCAGACCCACTCGAGGTTCCAATATCGACGAGGGGTCGAGTTCGGGCACGACCTCGAGGGCGTCGCGCAAGAGGCGCTGATATTCGCCCACCTCGACGAGCGGTCCCGATCGCTCCTCGCTCGACGCGCCAATCACGCAGTAACCGCCAGGTCGTGACACCATGTAGAAGGGACGACCGCGCACCAAACATCGCAGAGTCGGCGCCCCCGGACGATCGATGCCATCAACGCGAACCGTCATTCCCCGAACGGGGCGCACCGCATGCTCCCCGGTGGGCGACGCTCCCTGGGGTAGCCCGAACGCCCCCGTCGCCAGGATTCCCGCGTCGGCGCGGAGCGAGCCCCCGTGATGGTGAACCCGCCCCCCCCACGCGTCACCCTCAATGGCCTCCACGCGTTCGCTAACGAATTCCACTCCGACGGCCACCAACCCTTCGTGCAGAATTGACATCGCTTCGTCAGGGTCCAGCCACGCGTCGCCGTCGAGGAGGAGTCCACTCAAAATCCGGTCCGATAGACCCGCAAAGAATGACTCGTGCGACTCGCGACGAACAATCGCGGAGTTGACACCGAACTGCGTCGCCACGATTCGAAATTGTTCGACCAAGCGCCGATCGCTCGTGTCCCATCCCGTCAACATCGTGCCCGTGACGCTGATACGGACGCGGCGCGCCACGATGGCGAGAAGTTCGTCGGCCAAAAGCTGCCACGACGTCAAAGCTCGCCGTTGAAGTTCGAAGTTCGAACGTTCCCCGGGTGCCACTTCGGCGTGCGGCGCGATCATGCCGGCGGCGGCCCACGTCGCCCCACGGCCTAGCGCAGGATCGAAAACCGTTACCTCGAAACCACTGCGGGCGAGGCGCCACGCCGTGGTGAGACCAACGATGCCACCGCCGACCACGATGGTGGATTTTCGAGTGACACTCACGCCTCCACAGTACGACTTCCCCCGAGTTAATCGCCGCCGCTATAATGACGTGCGGGTCAGCGTTGCCCCGGAAGGTGACGCACATGACAAAAATCCCAACTCTCTACGACCCCGCTTTCGAGCACGACGCCTGTGGCGTGGGTATGATCGCGGATCTGACCGGGCGGGCCACGCACACCACCGTCAGTGACGCACTGACTATCCTCGAAAATCTTGAACACCGAGGAGCCACCGGCGCGGACGCCGATTCGGGAGACGGTGCCGGGATCTTGTTGCAGATGCCTGACGCCTTCATTCGCGCCGTCTTCGGTGCCGAAGTTCCCGACCCTGGGATGTACGGCATCGGTTTCTGGATGATTCCCCGAGATAGTGACCGCGACGAGACCCTCTCGGGTATCGCCGAGCGATTCGAACGACTAGGATTGTCCACCCTGGCGTGGCGCGACGTGCCAGTGACGTCGAGTCTGTTGGGACCAACGTCCGCTGCTTCCGAACCCCGATTCATTCAACAGCTGGTCACGGCTAGTACCGCTGACCACCTCGAACGCTCCATGTTCGCGGCGCGCAAAATCGTTGAACATGAGCTCGACGTGTACGCCGCCTCGTGCTCACCCACCGTCGTCATCTACAAGGGGATGCTTTCCTCGCCACAATTGCGCTCGTATTTCGCCGATTTACGTGACGATCGCCTCACGTCGGCGATTGCCGTGGTGCACAGCCGTTTCTCAACCAACGTGATGCCCCGCTGGGACCTGGCCCAGCCCTTTCGCTACATCGCGCACAATGGAGAGATCAATACGGTGCGGGGCAACCGCAATTGGATGACGGCGCGTGAGACGACACTGTCGAGTGACACGCTGCCGGTCGCCGTGGCCGACCTGACCCCTATCGTCACCCCCGACATGAGTGACTCCGCGAGTTTCGACGAAGTCGTCGAGTTACTGGTGCAGTCAGGGCGCTCCCTGCCCCACGCCATCCTCATGATGATCCCCGAGGCTTGGGAGCGCTCCACAGCGATGGATCCGCGGCGACGCGATTTTTACCGTTACCACGCTGCCTTGATGGAGCCGTGGGATGGTCCCGCCTCCGTCACTTTCTGTGACGGCAAAGTAGTCGGTGCGGTTCTCGACCGCAACGGCCTGCGCCCCGCGCGCTACTGGGTCACCAAAGACCAGCGCGTGATTTTCGCCTCCGAAGTCGGCGTGTTGGACATCGACCCGGCGAACATCGAACGCAAGGGCCGGCTCCAGCCCGGAAGAGTTTTCCTAGTCGATGTCGAGCAAGGTCGCATCATCGACGACGAGGAGCTCAAGGCTGGTCTGTCCGCGCAGGCGCCCTATGGTGCGTGGCTCGCGGAGCAACAGGTCTCCCTCGACGAGCTCGAGCCGCGCACCATGCTCACTCCGAGTTTCGCCTCGGTCATCGTGCACCAACGTCTCTTTGGCTACAGCGAAGAGGACTTGCGCATGATCGTACGACACATGGCTCAGGTGGGCGAGGAGCCCATTGGATCCATGGGCTCCGACGCCGCGCTCCCCGTCCTCTCGCAGCGCGAGCGGCCGCTCTTCGACTTCTTCACCCAACTCTTTGCCCAGGTGACCAACCCGCCGCTCGACGCCATTCGCGAGGAGTTGGTCACGTCGACGCGCGTCACTATGGGTGGCGAGGAGAACTTGCTCAACGAGACGGCGAAACATTGTCATCAGATCGTGCTGGCCTCGCCAATTCTGAGCATCGACGAACTGGCCAAGATTCGTTATATTCACGAGGCCCACACCGAGTGGGATTTCCACAGCGAAGTGGTCGATGGGCTCTTCGCGGCGAGCGGAGAGGCCAGCGACGCCGAACGGCTCGAGTCGGCTATCCAGAGCATCTGCGACGAAGCCGTGGCGCTGGTTCGAGCGGGTACCAACATTGTTATCATCTCGGACCGCAACACGTCGCCCGAGTGGGCACCTATTCCCAGTCTCCTATTGACGTCCGCGGTGCACCATCGATTGGTCGATGAGCACCTGCGCACCAGTGCGGCGCTGGTGATCGAGTCAGGTGACGTGCGAGAGGTGCACCACGTCGCATTGTTATTGGGCTTCGGCGCGTCGGCGGTGTGCCCCTATCTCGCGTACGAGAGCATCGATGCCCTCGTGGAGACCGGAGAGATCTCTAGTCTTGAGGCGGCGGAGGCGCGCTACCAGTATGCGAAAGCTCTTACCAAGGGCATCGTCAAGGTCATGTCCAAAATGGGCGTGTCCACCGTCGCGAGCTACGTCGGTAGCCAGCTCTTCGAGGCCGTCGGTATCGACGCCGACGTACTCGCGAAATACTTTCCGGGGTTCTCCTCACGCGTGGGGGGTGTCACCCTGGCCCACATCGCTCGCGCCACCTTGAGTCTGCACGCCCACGCCTATCGACCCGCGGCCGCAGAACGAGTCGAGATCGTGAATCGTGGGGAGTACCAGTGGCGTCGTGACGGCGAGGCCCACCTCTTCAACCCCCGTACAGTTCAGAAATTGCAGCACGCCACTCGCGACAAGCGCTACGACATCTTCAAGGAGTACACCACCCTCGTCGACGAACAGGCGGATGCCGCCATTACCCTACGCAGCCTGTTGCGGCTACGGCCGGCCGCCACGGCGATACCCCTCGAGGAGGTCGAGAGCGTGGCGTCTATCCTGCGACGCTTCTCCACGGGTGCGATGTCCTACGGATCGATCTCCGAAGAGGCGCACACCACTCTCGCGATCGCCATGAACGCAATCGGGGGAAAGTCCAATACCGGTGAGGGCGGCGAAGACGAAGACCGCTTCGACGTCGACGACCCTCAGGGCAATCGACGTTCCGCGATCAAGCAAGTCGCGTCGGGGCGCTTCGGGGTGACTAGTCGCTATTTGGTGAATGCGGATGACCTGCAGATCAAGATGGCCCAAGGTGCGAAACCGGGGGAGGGTGGTCAGTTGCCGGGCTCCAAGGTGTATCCCTGGATTGCCAAGACTCGTCACTCGACCCCCGGGGTGGGTCTGATTTCGCCTCCGCCGCACCACGACATCTATTCCATCGAGGATCTCGCGCAGCTGATCTACGACCTCAAGAATGCCAACGACCAAGCACGAATCCACGTCAAACTGGTGTCCGAGCAAGGTGTTGGCACGATCGCCGCCGGCGTCGCCAAGGCTCACGCGGACGTCATCCTCATTTCCGGCCACGACGGTGGCACGGGTGCCGCCCCGCTCACGTCATTGAAGCACGCCGGTACGCCGTGGGAATTGGGCCTCGCCGAAGCACACCAGACGTTGGCCCGCAACGGTCTACGTAGTCGCGTCGTCGTCCAGGTTGACGGCCAGCTCAAGACTGGTCGCGACGTCGTCATCGCCGCGATGCTCGGGGCGGAGGAGTTCGGCTTCGCCACCGCACCTCTCGTGGTCTCAGGTTGCGTCATGATGCGGGTCTGCCACCTCGACACTTGTCCCGTGGGTATTGCTACCCAGAATCCCGTGTTGCGCGAGCGCTTCACGGGCAAACCTGAGTTCGTTGAGAACTTCTTCGAATTCATCGCGGAAGAGGTGCGGGAGTACATGTCCATCCTCGGGGTGCGTACGATCAACGAACTAGTGGGCGACGTCTCACGTCTAGAGGTCACCGCGCTCCAGGACGAGACGAATTCTTTGGATCTGCGCGCGCGGGTGGGGGCCACCGACGTCGAACTGCGGCACCAGAGCGTCAAACAAGAGCACGGACTGGACGAAGCGCTGGACTGGCGATTCATGAACGAAGCGCTGCTGGCTGCCGAGTCGGGTGTTCCCGTCGGTGTGTCGTTGCCGATACGCAACGTGAATCGCGCCGTCGGCACGCTCACCGGAAGTGCGATCACTCGGACTTTGGGGGCGACCACTTTGGGTGCCGACCACGTGACCGTGAATCTCGAGGGTTCGTCGGGTCAAAGCCTGGGCGCGTTCATTCCCTCGGGCCTGACGCTTCGCCTCTGGGGGGACGCCAACGACTACGCGGGTAAAGGTTTATCGGGTGGACGTATCGTTATTGCCCCGTCAGCGAATGCCACTTTCGCGAGCAACGAGAACATCATCGCGGGCAACGTGATTGGCTACGGCGCGACGAGCGGCGAGATCTTCATCAGCGGAGTAGTGGGGGAGCGTTGCGCGGTCCGTAATTCCGGCGCCACCATCGTCGTCGAAGGCACGGGAGACCACGCCTGCGAATACATGACTGGTGGGGTGGTGGTCATCCTCGGTGGCGTTGGACGTAATCTGGCAGCGGGGATGTCCGGCGGCACGTTGTACCTCTACGATCCCAACGACGAAGTCCACAATCACCTCTCGGCCGGGGTCTACGAGATCGACCCATTGGAATATCCCGACGAAGACATTCTTCATCCTTTGCTCGAGAGATTCGCCGCCGAGACGGGCTCCAAAGTAGCGGCGAGAATCTTGGAGGCGTGGCGTATCGAACGCATGAATTTCATCCGCATCGAGACGTCGGAGTATCAGCGGGTACGAGACGAGACGCGCAATGGGTAAGCCCACGGGGTTCCTCGAATTCGAGCGCCGAGGGCCCTCCCTGCGGCCGGTACCGGTTCGTCTACGTGACTGGCGCGAGGTCTACGAACCTCAAAGCGATGAGGATGTTCAGGTTCAGGGGGCCCGTTGCATGGACTGCGGCATTCCCTTCTGCATGCAAGGATGCCCCCTCGGCAATCGAATTCCCGTCTTCAACGACCTGGTCTATCGCGGACGATGGGACGAGGCGGCCGAGCAATTGCTCGACACCAACAATTTTCCGGAGTTCACCGGACGACTTTGTCCCGCACCGTGTGAGTCTGCGTGCGTCTTGGGCATCGGTGCCGATCCCGTCACGATTGAGCGACTCGAGTACGAAGTCATCGAACACGCCTTCGCCCGCGGCATCGCCGTACAACGCTCCAGCCCGAGCGAAAGTGGCCAGCGCGTCGCGGTAGTGGGTTCGGGTCCGGCTGGACTGGCCGCAGCCTCACAGCTTCGCGCCGCTGGCCACCACGTCGAAGTATTCGAACGCTCAGATGCCATTGGCGGACTCCTGCGCTACGGCATCCCGGAATTCAAGTTGGAGAAGAGGGTACTCGAGCGTCGTCTCCAGGCCATGGTGGCCGCGGGCATCGAGTTTCACACTTCGGCGAACATCGGGGAGGATGGCACCGCACTGACGACTTTGCGATCGCGATTCGACGCCGTTGTGCTGGCGCTAGGTTCGACGCGCCCGCGCCTCATCGCGGTACCCGGAGCCGAGTTGACTGGGGTCTACCCGGCAATGACGTACCTCGAGGCGGCCAACCGTGCGGTCGCCACGAATAGCGTCGCCGCAATCGACGCCCACTCTAAGCACGTGATCATCTTGGGCGGCGGCGACACCGGAGCCGACTGCCTGGGCACCGCGCATCGACAAGGCGCCGCCTCGGTCACCCAGATCGAAATCATGGATGAGCCACCCCACGAGCGACCGGCGGACCAGCCGTGGCCGACGATGGCGCGCTTGTTCAAGGTGACCTCCGCCCACGAGGAGGGTGGCGAACGTCGCTTCGCCACCGAGACTCTCGAATTTCACGGCGACGGTGTCGTCGACGAAATCGTCCTCAAGTACCACCGCGACGGGAGTGTCACCAGGGCTCGCGCCGACCTTGTTCTCATCGCCGCTGGATTCGTGGGGCCCGAACTAGAAGGTCTGGGGCTCGATGCGCCCGAATTGCTCTCGGCCCGCGCGACGCTAGCAGTGGATCCGCAGTGGCGAATGAATTCGCTCCCGGGAGAGTCCCCGGTGTTTGCGTGTGGCGACGCCGTGCGGGGACAGAGCTTGATCGTCTGGGCTATCGCCGAAGGTCGCTCCGCGGCGTCCGCCGTCGACGCCTTCTTACGCGCGGGCCCGTCGGCTCTTCCCGCCCCCGTGGAGCCCTACAGCCTTTCCTGGTGAGAGCCGATCAGCGCTACCACGGCAAGACGAAGAGACTCTCGGTCACCTTCATAAGGAGTGCGAGGGCCTCGTCCTCGCTCAGGCTGCCGTCCACGACAAGGTCCCACGCTCCCAGAATCGCGTATATGACGATTCCCATTTTCGCGTAACTCAGCGGAGACGGGGTATTGCGAGGATCGATCAGGCTCGCCCACCGCATTACGAGGACGTGTCGAATTTCTGACATGGTGGGCCAGAGATCGCGTGGCAGTGCCGTGATGTCGCCGAACAGATTTCTCACCAATTGACGATCACGATTGGGTAGGCGCAGCGCCCGCAGAAGTTGCCGCCGAACGAGGTCGCGGATCTCCAGACCATCGGCCCCCTCAGTAAGGGCCATGGTGTGCTGCACCTCAGCGAAGCGCATCCGAATGACTTCATTCAACAAAGTATTGAGATCGGCGAAGTGCTGATAGATGAGTTGACGAGAAATGCCCGCGCGGCGCGCGACCTCGACGATGCTCAAGTGTGCGATACCCTCCTTGGAGAGGACCTCGTCGGCGACACGCAGGATCGACTCCCGGCGCGATTCGGCCGATAGGTATTGGCGCTTGGCGGGTGCTTCATAACTGGCGGGCACGAATTCAATTGTACTAAATTTGACATGGCGTAAACTTCTAAGTTTGGTTCAGGAACGTCAGAACAGCGAGAAGCATCCCGGATACCTATGAGTACCGAACGAACCACCGAAGTGACGTCACCTCCAACGGGAGGTTTGACGCGACTCGGCGAGTGGTGTGCGCGTCGAAAGTGGTGGGTGGCCGCGTCGTGGTTGGTGGTTCTGGTCATGATCGCCGGACTGGCCGGCAGTTTGCACGCGACGTTCAGCGACAACGTCACGCTCAGCGGCACGCAGTCGAACACCGGTCTCACACTGTTGACGGCGAACGTTCCGGACGTCGCGATGTCCTCGGGCCTCGTGGTGTTTCATTCCGCGACGCCGTTGAAGAGCCAGCGATCAAGGATCGTAGCGTCTCTCGATCAGCTGGCCCGGGTGACCGACGTCACGCGAGTGAGCGATCCCTGGAACAGCCGATCAGTGTCGCCCGACGGACTCACCGCCCTTAGCACCATAGATTTCGATGTCAGCTCACGCGCGCTACCGAGCTCTATCGTGGCGGAACTCGATCGCGCGACGGCGGGGGTACGCGGCGCGGGAGTGAGCGTCAACTACGGCGGTGGGCTCGATCTCGTCACCCAACCCAAACTCTCGGACATTAGATCAGAGGAGATCGGCTTCGCGGTGGCCCTGCTGGTATTGCTCTTCGTCTTCGGTAGTGTCCTCGGCGCCCTACTGCCCTTGCTGACCGCGCTCGTGGGCATCGGCGCCGGAATCTCGCTACTCGACGTCGTTGGCGCGAGTACAACCTTCAGCGCGTCCGCCCCCAAACTCGCCATCATGATCGGCCTCGGCGTGGGCATCGACTACGCGGTCTTCTCCACGACCAGATTTAGGCAACAGATCATTGACGGATGTGACCCGGTGCGGTCCGCTGGGCGCACCACGAACACCAGTGGACGTGCCATTCTCGTGGCGGCAGCGACCGTGTCAATCGCGATGCTCGGACTTTACGCTTCGGGTATCGTCTTCATCGGCAAGCTCGGTCTGGCTGCGGTCTTCGGCGTGCTCACCGCCGCCCTCGGCGCGATCACATTCGTGCCGGGCATGTTCGGCCTCTTCGGACGGCGCATTGATCGAGCGCGGGTACGTACCCCGGTGGCCGAGTCCGGCACGAACGGCGACGGTTGGCATCGCTACGCGAGCGCCGTTGGATGCCACCCGTGGTTCTATTTGACCTCGGGTCTCGCGGTCCTGCTGCTGCTCGCCACTCCGATGTTGTCCCTTCAGATGGGTCACGTCGGCGACGGGGCCAGCCCGGCCACCTTTACGAGTCACGTCGCGTATGACGAGGTGGCGAAGGATTTCGGGCCCGGCATGAATGGCCCGTTCACGATAGTGGTGCGGCTACACGCTTCGAGTTCGCCGGTGAAAAGTCTTGAGTCATCGTTGACCCGGGCGCTCCGGGCGACCCCCGACGTAGCGCACGTGACGCCGTTCACCTCCAGCTCCAATGGCAAGGTGCTCTACGCGACACTGGTACCTCGTACGGGGCCCCAGAATGCCGCCACCGCGACGCTCTACTCACGGCTCGTCAACACCACGTTGCCCCGGGTCCTCACCCCCTCGGGGGACCAAGGCTACGTCACCGGGGCCAACGCGTTGCAGATCCAGTTCGACCAGATCATCGCGAGTCGGATCCCGCTTATCATCGCGGTCGTCGTCACGCTCGCCTTCCTACTCATCATGACGGTGTTTCGCAGTCTCCTCCTCGCCGTCAAGGCGGCGTTGCTCAACCTCTTCAGCATCGGCGCGGCCTACGGTGTCCTCGTCGCCGTGTTCCAATGGGGCTGGGGTCGCTCGCTCTTGGGCATGAACGAGAACGTACCGATAGAGGCGTACGTGCCCATGGTGCTCTTCGCCATCGTTTTCGGCCTCTCCATGGACTACGAGATCTTCTTACTGTCGAGGGTGAAGGAAGCGTGGGACATGTCCCACGACAATCACCTCTCCGTGGCCGAGGGCCTCTCGCGCACGGGGCGCGTCATCACGGCGGCGGCGCTGATCATGGTGGCGGTGTTCCTCTCTTTCGTAACGTCCGATCTAGTGGCCATCAAGCAGTTGGCGCTGGGTCTGGCCGCGAGCGTCGCCATCGACGCGACCCTGATTCGCCTACTCCTGGTGCCCGCCACCATGTACCTCTTCGGCGACATGAACTGGTGGCTCCCGGCGCCGCTCGAACGTCTCCTCCCGCGTATCAACGTCGACTGACCAAATCCTTATCTTCGTTATGTTTCATCGACGCGCACGTGTTCTGTAGCATCGAGGCAGACGCGTTTTGAGGGGAACTATGCGAAGCACAATGCAAGACGCACCGCTGCTGATACGCGACATCGTTCGGCACGGCCAATGGATGTACGCCGATAAGCGGGTCTTCACCGCCACGCCGACGGGCATGGTCAGCGCCACTTTCGCCGAGATCACCCAGAGGGCCGAGCAGCTCGCGTCTGCCCTCACCCGTCTCGGCGTGCAGCGAGATGAGCGAGTTGCCACCCTGATGTGGAACAACCAGGTTCACATGGAGGTCTACCTCGCCGTGCCCAGCATGGGCGCGGTTCTCCACACCCTGAATGTCCGGCTCTTTCCCGACCAACTCGCCTTCATCATCAATCACGCCGCCGACCGGATCGTCGTCGTCGATCAGAGTCTCGTGCCGCTGCTGGCACGGATCAAGGATCAGATCCCGACGGTCCAGCACGTGATCGTAAACGGACCTCTCGACGCGGCGCCCTTCGAGGTACTCGACTACGAGGAGTTCATTGGTGCCGAGGTGCCAGGATTCGATTGGCCCGACCTCGACGAAAAAGACGCCGCCGTGATGTGTTACACCTCGGGCACCACCGGCGATCCCAAGGGCGTGGTGTATTCGCATCGCTCCACGTGGCTGCACTCGATGGCCTCGACGAGCGCTAATTCGATCGCCCTGAGCGACCATGACCGTTGCCTGCTGGTGGTTCCGATGTTTCACGTCAACGCCTGGGGCGCCGTCTACACCTCGTTCATGGCCGGCAGTGAACTCATCATGCCTCAGATGCTCCTGCAGGGTGAAGCACTGCTCGAAATGATCATGGAATTGAGGCCCACGCTGGCCCTGGGCGTGCCCACCATTTGGAACGATCTCCTGCGCGCCGCGGGTGGGCGCAGCGACGCCGACCTATCGAGCCTTCGCACGATATTGGCCGGGGGCGCGGCGGTGCCACGATTCCTGATCGAGGCCTTCCGCGAACGCCATGGTGTTGACGTCCTCCAGGGCTGGGGAATGACTGAGACGAGCCCCCTGGTTGCGGTGTCCACGCCGCCGACCGGCGTCAGTCGCCAACACGAGATCGACTATCGCGTCAAGGCCGGCCGCGTGATGGCCGGGGTCGAGATTCGTCTGACCAATGACGAGGGCGAGGTATTGGCCCGCGACGGGATCGCCGTTGGGGAATTCGAACTTCGCGGCCCCTGGATCACCGCGGAGTATTACCGAGCCGAGGCGCCCGAACTTTTCCGCGATGGATGGTTGCGCACTGGCGACATCGGGACCCTCGACCCCCACGGCTTCATGGTCATCACCGACCGGGCCAAGGACATGATCAAATCCGGTGGCGAGTGGATTAGCTCCGTCGAACTCGAAACCACGGTAGTGGGCCACGACGGCGTATTCGAAGCGGCGGTGATCGCCGTACCCGATGACCGGTGGCAGGAGCGTCCCTTGTGTGTCGTCGTTCGCACACCTGGATCCGACGTGAGTGCGCAAGAATTGAGAGAGTACTTGGGAGCCTACGTCGCCAAGTGGTGGTTGCCCGAGCATTGGAGCTTTGTCGAGAGCCTGCCCAAGACCAGCGTGGGAAAATTTGACAAGCGCGCGTTGCGTCGCCTCTTCTCCGATGGACACCTCGAGGTGCAGACCCTTGAGTGAGTCGCTCTCGAACTTGGCCGAAGAGGTGAGTGCACTTGAGCGGCGGGTTTCCGATGCGATTTTCGACGCGGTACGTGCGCAGCTACGCGACGAAGGGGCCGACGAGGCGCACGAACTAGAAAAACGACTCGCGAAAGTGCGTCGCAGCCTGCAAAAGGCTGAGGTTCTCTTGCGTGGTTACGACCGCGACTGACCCCAGTTATTGACATCTTTATTGACGCGACGCAGCGTCGCGTAACCGCGGCCGTTGAAATCAAAACGCACCGTGGTACCCCGCGCGCCCGTTCCCACCGTGAAGTCCAGTGGGGCGAACTGCGCAATCAGATGCGCGAACTCTTCCTCGCTCGGGGCGAAGCGCACGTCGACGAGGGCCTCACCCTGGCCGATGACACAACCGAGATAGTTGAAGTAGAAGGAAGTGACCTCGCGCACCGCGTCCTCCACGTTGTCACAGAGGTAGTACGTCACGTCGTCACCCGGAGAGAGGTAGCCATCGCCTATTACCTCCTCCACCATGAAACGATGCCACGCGTGCCAGAAGCTGCCACCAGGTAGATCCATGAGTACCACGGGCACCGGATCAGTCTTTCCCGTGTGCAGCAGCGTCAGGATTTCGAAGAGCTCGTCCATTGTCCCTACGCCGCCCGGGAACGCGACGAAGGCCTGGGATGAACGCGTCATTATCACCTTACGGGTGAAGAAGTAGGAGGTCGCAATATGGCGGTGTTCGACATCCACAAATGCGTTCGTGCCGTGCTCGAAGGGCAACTCGATGTTCACCCCAATGGTCTTGTCGCGCCCGGCCCCCATCGAGGATGCCTCCATTATGCCCGGCCCCGCGCCCGTTATCGTGAACCAACCTCGCGCCGCCAGTTCCTCGGAGAACGCGGTGGCCAATCGGTAAAGCTCGGTATCTGGTTTCGTTCGCGCCGATCCGAACACAGTGGCCTTCGGTGTATCGCGATAGGGCTGGAACAGCCGCGAACCGTCCAACAATTCCTCGAGTGCGGTCACCGCGCTCTGGAGGTCGCCCAGATTGCTCTCGTACTGCGCCAGGCTCAGCGCGCGCGACACCAACGCGCGGATGGCCGCGATGTGCTCCGGCGGCGTCACGGTCCCCGCGGTCGCCTCCGCAACGACTCTCTCGATCGCGTCTGGGGTCACGCGAAGGCCTGGTAGAGCGTGGTGCGTTGGCGCAGCGGACGTCCCAGCGGTTGCACCAGCTTTTCGAGCATCTCGACGTCCATCGCCTGCCCGTGTACGGCCCCCGCCGCTCGCGAGATATTCTCGTCCATCAGTGTCCCGCCCACGTCGTTCGCCCCCGCCTGAAGAATGCGGCGCGAGCCCTCGACCCCCATCGTCACCCAACTGACGTGGATGTTATTGATCCGCGTCGCGTAGTGCAGGCGGGGCACGGCGTGCATTAAGACCGCCTCGCGGAACGTGGGGCCTTTGCGAGATTTGCCGCGAAGGAACAGCGGCGTGGCCATGTGCACGAAGGGCAGCGGAACGAATTCGGTGAAACCGCCCGTCTCCTCTTGCAGATCTCGCGTGCGAATCAGGTGCGTCGCCCACGAACGCGAACTCTCGATCGCGCCGAACATAATGGTGATGTTGGAGTTGAGGCCGATCGAATGGGCCGCACGGTGCACTTCGAGCCACTGATCCGAAGTCAGCTTGTCGGGACAGAGAATTCGTCGTATGGAGTCGTCGAGGATCTCCGCCGCGGTGCCGGGGAGGGTCTTGAGTCCGGCTTCCTTCAATCGCGTCAAATAGGCGGTCAAGTCAACCCCACTTCGTCGGGCACCCTCGAATACTTCAAGAGCGCTAAAGGCGTGGATGTGGATCGAGGGTGAACCCGCCTTCACCGCCGCGACAACATCGACGTAATAGTCACCATCGAAGTTGGGATGGATGCCACCCTGCAAGCACACCTCGGTCGCCCCTCGCTCGGCCGCCTCGCGCACTCGTTCACTAATCTCTTCGAGCGTCAACAAGTAGGGGTCGCCGCGAAGGTTGAGTGAGAGAGGACCCTTGGAGAACGCGCAGAAACGGCACTTAAAGGTGCACACGTTGGTGTAGTTGATGTTGCGATTGATCACGAAACTGATCGGTTCACCCACGAGGTCACGACGCACCTGGTCGGCCGCGTCGCCGACGTCGTTGAAGTCTCGACCCCGCGCCTCGAATAACGTGACCAGTTCTTCGTGATCGAAGCGATATCCCGGCTCGAAACGTCGCAGGATCCCCGACACGGCACTCGAGCGCGACCGACCCGTGGGCGCGGGTGGCGGTGCGGCGTCGGCTCCTGAGTACCACTCATCGTGGCGTCCGAGTCCCGAGGCGTCGCTGTGCGCCAGGACGTGGGGACGTACGGCGTCGTCGAGGAATCCCTCCATCGCGAGGTGGCCGGGGTACACGGTCAAGCGAGCGGCGAGCACGAAGCCGCGGTCGTCGCACTCCGTGGCCAGGGTCTCAATCGCGGGCCACGCCCGCTCAGGATTCACGTGATCCTTCGTGATCGCGGAGATGCCGCCGAAGTCATCGATACCGTACGCGATCAGACTGGTGGGGGCGGCGCTCAGGTTCGGGCGGGCTTGGAGGTGGATATCCTCTGGCAGGATCAGACGGGCCGCCGCAATGGTCCAGAAGAACTCCTCATTCGTCGCGGCGGGGGATTGAGCCATCGCGGTCCGCGCCTTCGGCAAGAAATTCTGGATGATCACTTCTTGGACGTGACCGAACCGCGCGTGGCTCGCGGCGATGGCCTCAAGGGTATCGATACGCTCTTGTCGGGTCTCACCTATCCCCACCAACAATCCAGTGGTGAAGGGAATCTTGAGTTCGCCCGCCCATTCCAACGTCGCCAGGCGACGCGTAGATTCCTTATCGGGTGAGAGTCGGTGCGCGTCGAGTTCGGCCAAACTTTCGAGCATCATCCCTTGAGACGCCGACACCGCCCGCAGCTGTCGCAACTCGAAGTCGAAGAGTGCGCCGGCATTGACGTGGGGTAGAAGTCCCGTGGACTCCAGCACCATTTGCGCCGCGTTGGCGACGTAATCGACCGTGGAGCGGTACCCGCGCGCGGCCAACCAGCGCGCGGCTTCGTCGTATCGAAGTTCCGGTCGTTCTCCGAGCGTGAACAGGGCCTCGGTCGCTCCGACCTCGCGCCCGCGCACAGCGACCTCCATCACCTCGTCGAGGCTCATGTAGGGCGCGGCGACTCTCGCCGGGGCCTGAGCGAAAGTGCAGTACCCGCAACGGTCACGGCAGAGATGGGTGAGGGGGATGAAGACCTTGGGCGAATACGTCAGTACATGTCCGTACATCGCCCTCGCGCGCGCGAAAGCTGCTTCGGCCAGTTCATCGAGGCTCATCTCTCGAATTTCCTGTACAGAGGTCACGGAACCGGAAATTGTCATGACCCCGATACTACGAGGAACATCACAAAATGGTGGCCACGACCACCGTGGGCGTCGCCGAAAATTCGCCGAACGCGATCTCGGGACGCCGCTTCTATTTGCCCGTGAGCTTCGAAGAAACGATCGCGAGCAGTTCCTCGTACGAGTTCACGAAGGAATCGACCCCTTCGCGCTCGAGCTGTTCAGTGACGCGCGCCAGAGAAATCTCCGCCGGCAGCAATGCCAATAGCCCCGCCGTGGCGCTGAGCGATCCGGGAGTGCTCAGCAGGGACCGCTCGAAGTGCCCGTGATCGAGCGCGGCGTTAAGGGTCGCGTCGGGCATCGTATTGACCGTCTCGTTGGCCACGATCGGGTTGACGTAGAGCAAATCGTCATAACTCGGATTCTTGGGCGACGTGGATGCCCACAGTGGCCGTTGCACCTGCGCACCCGCTTCGAGCAGAGCACCTACGCGAGAATCAGCCATCCACCGCAAGTAGATTTCGTACGCCGCAGCGACTTGAGCGTTGGCAACGTGGCCCCGTAGAACGTTGCCCTCGTCGAGGAGTTTGTCCACTGCGGCGTCGACGCGCGAAACGAAGAACGACGCCACACTCGCGATACCCGAGAGGTCGTGTCCCGCCACCTTCGCCGCTTCGAGTCCCGTGCACCACGCCTGGAGAACCTCGTCGTAACGCTCGAGCGAGAAGATCAACGTGACGTTCACATTGATCCCATCGCTGAGAACCCGGGTAATGGCCGTCAGCCCCTCGCGCGTCGCGGGGATCTTGATCATCACGTTAGGCCGTTCCACTTGCTGCCACAGCCTTCTGGCCGCCTGCACGGTGCCCTCGGTGTCGCGCGCCAATCGCGGCGAGACTTCCAGGGACACGTAGCCGTCACAATAGCGTCGCCGTCCCAGCGAGAACTCATCACGACTCGACGCGTGCAACGTCCCCAATACGTCGCAGGCGTCACGCACATCGGCAGTGGCGAGGAGCTCGAAGACGGTTTCGGCATCATCGGACGCCGCGGCGGCGAGCAACTCGTCGTAGGCGTGCGAGGTGGCGAAGGCCTTCGCGAAAATTGCGGGATTCGACGTAACACCACGGACCCCGTTGGACACCAGGGAGGCCAGGGTGCCGTCCTCCAGCCAGTCTCGACGAATATTGTCAATCCACGGGCTCTGTCCGAACTCGTCGAAAAGTGTGTGCAATCTGGTCATGACGAAGTCCCAACTCGAGAAGTGACGAAATCGACCAAAGCCTCAGCGCTGATGTGGAAATGGTCGAAGATGAACGACGCCGGGGCCGACATGCCGAAGGTATCGATTCCCAGTGCGTCGTCGACGTACCGATGCCAGCCAAGCGTCGACCCGGCCTCGAGCGAGACCGAGGCGATATCGCGGCGCAGCACACTCGCGCGGTATTGAGCATCTTGTTCTTCAAAACAGGTCCAGCACGGCAGAGCCACTACCCGGGTCGCAATACCCCTCGCCGCGAGTTGATCATTCGCGCTGAGGCAGTACTGCACTTCGGACCCCGTGCCCGCGAGTGTATAGATGGCGTCCTCGTTCTCACGCACCACGTAGCCGCCGCGCGCGGCGCCGCGCGCCGAGGCGCGGGCGTCGTCGCCACTCATCACGGCCACGTCTTGACGCGTGAGGACCAACGCCGTGGTCGCGGGGGCGGGGTGACGAAGGAATGCCTCCACCAGCTGCAGCGTCTCGTTGGCATCGCTGGGGCGAACGACGTGCAGTCGCGGCATGGCGCGCAGTGCGGCGAGGTGCTCGATCGGCTGATGGGTGGGGCCGTCTTCGCCGACACCGATCGAATCGTGGGTGAAGACGAACAGCACGCCCGCGTGACTCAGGGACGCCAGGCGAATGGCCGGCCGAGCGTAGTCGGAGAATACGAAGAAAGTGGACCCCGCCGGACGCAGCCCCCCGTGCATCGCTTGGCCCACCAGTACCGCTCCCATTGCGAACTCGCGCACGCCGTAATGAATCTGTCGTCCACCAGGATTCTGCTGGCCCTGGGCCACGGTGTGCTTCAAAACCACCCCCGTGTTATCGGTCAGGTCGGCCGAACCGGCGCTGAGTCCGGGGGTGTGCGCCGCCCAGGTGTCCATTGCGCGTTGCATCGCCTTGCGCGTGGGCACCATCGTGCCACCCTCGTAGGCCTCCGCCTCCACCTCATCGACCAATTGTCCCGCGTGCGCGAGTTGGACGAGTAATGCAGCGCCACGGTCGCCCGCCGCCGCTACGCGCTCGCGCCAAGAACTGGCCAGATCACCGTGAGACAAGATCTCCGCTCGATTGAGCGCCGGAAGTTCTTCGTCGAGAGCGAAGGGTTCGTCAACCATGCCCAATATCTCTTTAGCTTCAGTAATTGCCGCACGAGAAAAGGGTGAACCGTGCGCTTCACGGCGGTCCATCATCGTTGGAGAGGGGAATCCAATGTGTGAGCGCACCACAATCAGACTGGGACGAGTGGTCTCGGCGATCGCCGCACGTGCCGCGGCCTCCAGTGCATCGAGGTCGTTGGCCTGTTCTCCCAGATTGATGACGTGCCACCCATAGGCGGCGAACCGTGCGGGAGCGTCGTCGCGAAGTGCCAGTTCGGTCGCACCGTCGATGGTGATGTGATTGTCGTCGTAGAAAACCGTCAAGCGATCGAGGCCGAGTGAGCCCGCCAGGGAGGCTGCTTCGTGACTGATCCCCTCTTCGAGGCAGCCGTCGCCCGCAATCACCCACGTACGGTGGTCGACCAGGTCCGCACCGAAGTCGTCACGGAGCATTCTTTCGGCGACGGCCATGCCCACCCCGTTGGCAATGCCTTGTCCGAGCGGCCCGGTGGTCACTTCAACCGTGGGTGTCAACCCGCTCTCTGGATGGCCCGGGGTGCGCGAGAGAGGCTGGCGAAATTCCTTGAGGTCACTCACGCTGAGCTCGTAGCCAAAGAAATGGGCGAGTCCGTACTGCAGCATCGAGGCGTGACCGCAACTTAGGATGAAGCGGTCACGATCCGGCCACGAAGGAGTGCTGGGATCGTGTCGCAGCACGCGCGAAAACAGCGTGGTGCCCAGTGGCGCCAGCGCCATCGCGGTGCCGCTGTGGCCCGAATTTGCCGCCGCCGGTGCGTCCATGGCGACGGCCGCGATATTGCGAATCGTTCGCCCCTCAAGTTCGCTCGCCCCTGGAAATAGCTCGTCGCCCATCTCATGAAGGTTAGTGAACACTGGCGCACGTGTCGTACCACCAACCTTCGGTACTGGGATATGTCACCTAGTCAGTGAGTAGTCTGGGGGAGTGAGGACTCCCTCGTGGCGCAAGTTTTTTAGGGGTGCATCGATTCAACGCGACCTCGAAGAGGTTCGCGACCTTTTCGTGCGCTACTTCAAAGAACAAACCGTTCAGCCGCTCAAGGACCTCGGAAGATTCGTCGCATACGGCGCGCTGGGTAGCGTCTTCATCGCCTTCGGCGTAGTCGTGGGGTTGCTCGGCGTCCTGCGAATGATCCAGTGGCTGTTTCCCGTGCTCGACGGCAGCCTCTCGTGGATTCCCTACCTGATTATCGTCGTTCTCGCCGTGGCGGTCGGCGCCCTGGTGGTACGGCGCATCGTCGCGGGCGCCCCACGACGATCCAAGGGTGAAAGATGAACGCGAAAAGCGCCACCCGCCAACAACTCGAAGACTCGGTTCGTGCCCTTTTGCCCCGGAGCGGCGATATTCCCGAAAAGATCCGCACCGCCAAATCGTCGACCGCCACTGTCGGTCTGGGCGGTCTAGTCACTGGATACGCCTGGGGCTGGCTTCGCGGGCGACGCTCGCGACGACGTAGGTGATGTTCGCTCTACTGTGGCGCCGAGTCATCCTGGGCGCCCTGCGTCGCTCCTGGGCCCAGCGATCGGGCGTCTGGCTCGCGCTCGCCGGAGCCCTAGTGTTGTTGCGACGTCTCGACAGCACCTCGCGTCGTCGTCTAGCGCACCGACCCTAGGAGTGAAATGAGTTCAGCAGCGGAGCTGCGCGTTGGCGAACGCGTCATGTTGACTGACGCCAAAGACCGCCAGTATCTAATCACTCTGAAGCCGGGCAATGCTTTTCACACCCACACCGGCATCATCCAACATGACGACATCATTGGGGCACTCGAGGGATCGGTCGTGCGCGGTAACACCGACCGGGGATTCCTCGTTCTTCGACCCACCTTGTCCGATGTCGTCCTCAAGATGCCCCGCGGAGCGCAGGTGATCTACCCCAAGGACTTAGGCACGATCTTGATGCAGGCCGACATCGGGCCCGGCATGCGCGTACTCGAAGCCGGAGTGGGATCAGGCGCATTGTCGATGACGCTCCTGCGTGCAGGGGCACGCATCACCGCCTACGAGATCCGCGAGGACTTCGCCGCCCAGGCGCGCAAGAACGTCGTGGACATGTTGGGTGAGGAGATCGACTACGACATCCATATCCGTGACGTCACTCTAGGTATCAGCGAGCGCGACCTGGACCGCGTGATCCTCGACATGCCCGAACCATGGCTGGTGGTGCCGCACGCCGCCGAGGCGCTACGCCCCGGGGGTATCTTCCTGGCGTACCTACCGACAATCAACCAGACACAATTGGTGCGAGAGGCCTTAAGGGTCAATTCCTTCGGGGTGGAGGAAACGGTAGAGATCCTGCGCCGGACGTGGCATATCGACGGGAGAAGTGTTCGGCCCGATCATCGAATGGTGGCGCACACGGGATTCTTGACGTCGGCACGCCGCCTGGTGAAAGCGACCAGCTAACTGAGTGCTCAGTCGCGCTCGATAAAGATGCACTCGCCAGGACACTCCTCAGACGCTTCGACGACGGCATCCTCGAGTTCTGGGGCGACGGCGGCGAGTCCGGCGGAACCACCGGGCGACGAGAGAGCGACGCCGTCTTGCTTCACGTAGGCCAAGCCGTCGTCGAGCAATGTGAAGACCGAAGGACAGATTTCCTCGCACAGACCGTCGCCGGTGCACAAGTCCTGATCAA
>VFSW01004470.1_pt1 | contig 20841 bp, 20 predicted proteins | sample 5358111 | NCBI WGS metagenome assembly VFSW01 (sample SAMN11554181, study PRJNA540505) | mine drainage metagenome | isolation source: sediment from site ElyBrook_90M | place: USA: Ely Copper Mine, Vershire, VT | collected 2017
CCTGTTCTTCCGGCAGCAAAAATTCGTAGAGCGTGCCGTTAACCCGCGACAGCTCCCGCATGCGGTCGTTGACGACCAAGTTCACAACGTCCAGCGCGGAGTTCAGCGTCTCCAGGCGGCGCAGGTCGCGGTGATAGTGAAAGAAATCCTGCAGGAACCGAGCCGCCACTTTCGCGCGTTCCGCGCCCCGGCAGCTGGCCACTTTCGCTACTGCAGCGTACAGGCTGTTGGGAGAAAGTTTGCCGTGCTCCTGGATCATGCGCTCCACGCGGTCGCACTCAGTGCGGTCGGTGAGGGCGGTTTTCAGCTGCTGTGGATTGATGCGCGGCGCATACTCGCCGAGCAGCGGCACCACGCCGTAGGAAGCGATCACATGCTCCATGATGCCTTCGTCTTCCAGAAGCCGCACCCAGGCCGCCAGCCGTCCTTGCTGGGCCTCACCTTCGTCGGTGGATTCGTCCGGCGTCCCGCTGCCTACCAGGGCTCGCGCATTTTCGCGAACGTTCATCCAGCCGTCGAGGGTCTCTCCGCTCGTGTCCTGGCCATACAGCGACCGCAGAAACACTGAAACCACTTCGCGCAGCCGCCCGTAGCGGTCCGCGTCGCGATCCCAGTTGCCCATCATCACGTAGTGTTCGGCGCATAAGAAGTCGTCACGCCCGTCCTCGGAAAACGCCAGCCGGTTCACGAACAGCGCGTAGCTTTCGCCGTCCTGGCCGAACAGCGAGCGCCGGGTGCGGGCCAGCGTCCCTTTTTCCACCTCGCGCAGAGTCTCGAACAGTTCCTGCCCGGTTTTACGCAGGATGATTTTCTTGCGGACCTGGAATCCGGCTACGCGATCGCGGTATTCCATCGCCTGATGTTGGCGGATTCCGTCGTAGTTCTTCAGCAGGACGCGGCAGCGTTCCAGCACCTGCGCGAACTGCTGGTTCATTTCCGTGCGCAGGAATTTCGTCACGGCCAGGCGGGCCAGTATGTCGACCGGAATCTTGCCTTCTTTTTTCGCCCGATTCAGCGCGGCAATATGCAATTCCGCCAGGATCGCCTTCCACTCGCCGGAATCGTTCTTTCCCCGCGCATCGGCCCGCGCATGGACCTGCGCCTGGCTGCGCATCCACGAAGGTCCCTGCGCCGATTGCGCGGCCTCCGCCGATATGAGACCCTCCACCTCTCCGTGCCGGGCGATCAGGCGTCCGACCTGGGCCCGCGTGGCCTCCGCGAACTTCGCGCTTAGCACCACGTCATGCCGCAGGTTGTCGACGCCCACGGCGAGCCCCTCGAGCGACACGGCAGGCACGGACGTAGCCAGCGCGGGCAGCGCCGGCTTCTCCGGCGCTCCGCCTAGGCGAAAGAATGGAATTCTCGGCATCGCTCCCTGGTGGGTTCGTTTGGAAGTTGCTGATTACACAACTACATACCGAGGCTATCATGCTTCTGGCGGCGGGCTAAAGTTACCTAGGTTACGGGGTTAACCCGTGGGTTTTATTGGGCTTAGCCGGGGGCTGATCGGAGAAACAGGGAGCCCTGCCCCACACCCGAGCCCAGTAGTGGCCTGTGTAGAAGTCTTCCGCCGAATCCTCAATCCGGCCTCGCAGTGGAATCTTACTGGGCTGGCACAGCATAAACTGAAACCTTGCGGTCGCTTAAGATCGCCAGTTTGTCCCCAGCCGGGGACAGGGCAAAGCCATAGTCGTTTCTTGGCAGAGGGTCGATATTCACGGTGAAAACCAGCTTTCTTAGAGCGAGGTCGTATACCGCTATGTGTCTAGCACTGAGGCGAGAGCTGTATTCAGTAAGAAGATGGTGCTTTACTTCGACGGTATCCACCGACACGGCAACAAACCGCCCATCTTGAGCAACGGCCTTCTTAGACGGCGTTCGCCCATCGATTGACCCCAACATCTGGAAGCCTTGCCGAGGAGTCCACAAGAGCAGATCATTACAGTCCCGCACAACAAGCGACTCGTCAGTCACTAGCGTCGGTCCAATATCCTGCCCGCCGGCCAAGCAGCGAGACCTCGATGTGTCTAAGATTGTGTTCCAATTGGTGTTCCCGAATTCTGCCACAAGAACGTTTCGGTATAGGGCCGATATCTTGTCGTCCGAGATTGAAAAGTGGGAGTATAGGGCTGGACTTATGTCCCAAGAGCTGCGAATCTTTAGGGTACCTGAATCAAGCATATCAAAATGGCTAAAGAAAACGTCATGCCCCCTTTCGATGACGCGGCTGACTGCGATGGTCTTTCCACTAGCCGAAACGCTCGTGAAAAAGAGGCCATCGACGTCCAACGCGAGCGGCAAGTCGCGGACTTGAGTAAAGTCTGGGGAGTACAACTTGACGACTCCCCCCCTTTTTATCAGCACACCATCGGCTGTTACTTGGACTGCGGAGGCGTGTGCACGTGTTCCCCAGTCCCTCTCGAATGACAGCTTCCCCGATCGAGCATCGAGCAACCACAGATGCAGGCGAAACGGACTAGATATGTCGGGACTTTCACGCGACGAAAGTTGCCGCACGTCGTGAACGACCGCGTATACGATTATCTGCCGACCGCTCAGGAAGGCTACTCCGGCCTGATTACCCATCCCACTTTGTTTGTGGCCAAGATCGGGAACCATTTCCTGGCTCCAAGCCGGAACCTCGTCGGGTCGGCTCGATTGGGCAGCAAAGACCCCCCCCACAGTCAGTAGGAACATGACTAGACTGGATATCCTCATGAAATTACTTATGGGTTCCTTGGTATCCCTGCGCTCCACCATGAATTGCCGCCACATTGATCCACAACCAAGTGGAGAATTGATCCGATTGGGATGAACCACACGGTGGCTGTATTAACGTGGAACGTATTGTCGTTGTGGGAGTAATCTAACGGGTCCAACTCCCCGCAACGGTGCATGAAACAGCCGAACTCGTTCGGGTCTACGGTTTGACCATTAACATAAATGTCGGGGCTGCCGTTGGCGTCGACAGTCGAATTAATCCGGCACTCCTACTCGGGACTCGGCGCTCGCTACTGGCTCTTCGCCCGCGCCGCTTCGAATTCGTCGCCCTTCTGCCATCCGAGGAGCTGATTGAAGCTGGCAGCCTCCCAGCCCAGGGCGAAGCCAAAGCGCGCCATGGCACCGTCCGCCACGAAGTCTGATTCGGGATGGTACTCATCGCTCGGCTGGTGATAATGCTTCTCGTTGTACTCGCGGGCCTGCTGCAAGCCCCAGGCCTCATCGTGGCCCTTGAACTTCATGCCTTCATTGATGGAAAAGGCCGGAATCCCCACGCGGGCCAGGCTGAAGTGATCGGAGCGGTAAAAATATCCCGCTTCCGGCCTGGAATCGGGACGAATCGCCAGGCGAAACTCTTTCGCCATCGCCTCCACCCAGGGATAAAACGTAGTCCGCTCAGCCCCGGAAACTTCCACTTCCTGCGGCGCACCCAGCGGCGGCACGTCGTCGTAATTCAAATCGAGCGCAATTTTTCCCGCCGGTACTGGAGGATGTTTCCCGAGATACTCCGATCCCAGCAGCCCTTGCTCTTCCGCCGTCACCGCCGCGAAAAGAATCGACCGCCGCGGCCGCTGCGCGGATTGGCCATAGGCCCGCGCCACTTCCAGCAGGATGCCGCATCCCGTGGCGTTGTCGTTGGCGCCGTTGTAAATGTTGTCGCCCGCCATCTCGGGACGAATGCCGAGATGATCGTAATGCGCCGTGTACATTACTGCTTCGTCCTTCAACTTGCGATCCGCCCCGGGCAGCATGGCGAGCACGTTGTTCGACTCGAAACTCCGCACCTTGCTGACCATGTGCGCCTTGAGCTTTGCGCCGGTATTTACGGGATGAAAATCCCGCGACCGCGCCTCTGCCAGCATCTGGTCGAGATCCATTCCCGAAGCCGACGCCAGTTTCCTCGCCACTTCGGACTGCACCCACGACGCTACCTTCAACGCTGGCCCCTCCAGCTTCAGGAACGACTTTTCCCCCGAATTCGAGTTCCGCACCACTTCCCAGGGATAGCTCGCCATCTCCTCGACGTGAATCAGAATCACGCCTACTGCGCCTTTGCGCGCCGCTTCTTCATACTTGTAAGTCCAGCGCCCGTAGTAGGTTAAAGCCTTGCCTTTGAAAAACTTAGGGTCGTCGGAGGGTGGCTCATTCACCAGCATCAACAGCACCTTGCCCTTAACGTCTGCGCCCTTGTAATCGTCCCAGTTGTATTCGGGAGCTTCAATCCCGTAACCCACGTAGACGATGTCGGCATCCACATCCGACTGCGCCTGCTGCGTCTGGTCATAGGCTACGTATTCATCCAGCGGCTTCAATTCCATGGGTCCGCCGCGTTTGGGAATGAGGGAGAACCTGGTCTCCGGCAGGGTGGTGATGCCGATCAGGGGCACTTTCTGCAGATAGCTTCCGTGGTCGCCGGCCGGCTTCAGCCCATATTCTGCGAACTGCGTGGCCATGTATTCGGCGGCGATGTCGCCGCCGCGCTGTCCTGTGCCGCGGCCTTCCAGCAGGTCGTGGGAAAGGAAGCGCACATGCCAGCGGATATGCTCGGGATTGATCGTCTCCAGCGCGTTGAAGGCCGCTCCCGGCAACCGCACCGAGATGGGTTCGTGCTTTCCAGCGGGCGGTGGCGGCGGAGTGCCTCCGCCCTCGGCCCACACCAGTAGGCTCAGTGTCGAGATCGCGAGGGCGACCACAATTCTTTTCACGATGGTGCGGATGAAGATGGATCGCATAGATCGGCTTTCTCCCCCAGCCAAGCAGCACACGCCTGGGAAAGCTCGGAATCCTGAAATTTATGGCAAAGACTGAGGGAATTGTAACGGAGACAAGCGATTTTAATAGCAGAGGAACACGCGGAATCACCCACACGGGAGTGCAAGCACTCCCGCCCACTTGCTCCCCAGCAGTGCCGGGAGGTCCCGGTTTTGTCTTTGGCCAGTCTGCGAAATCAGCGAAATCTGCGGCCCGCGCCCGGCGGGATCAGTTCTTCGAACTTCAACCCGCGCGGAAGTCGCGCACGTCCTCGCCCGCCTTGAACATCACGGCAGGCGCGACTTTTCCCGCATCCGCCATCTTGCCGTTGATCTCGGAGAAGTCCGCTTTCACCCAGCCGACGCTGGAGACTTCAATCTCTCCGTCCTGGCCAATCAAGAAGATGGTAGGAACATTGGTGAGGCTATAGGCGTTCGACACGGGATACTTTTCGGTATCGTCGAGCAGCACCGGAAACGTCACCCCAAACTCCTTGGTGAAGGCGGCCGTGTCTTTGGCGTTGTTCTGCGAGACTCCCAGCAGTTGCACGCCCCTCTGCCCGTAGGCCTTATGCAACCGCTCCAGAAAGGGGAATGCATACTGACAGGTCGGACAGGACACTTTGAAAAACGCCAGGACGACTGGCCTACGGGCGAGTTCCTCCTGCAGCGAGAAGCGGCTGCCGTCCATCGCCTTCAACTCAATGTCCGGGGCTTTCGCTCCGTGGGTTAATGCCGCCTTCGTGCGTCCTCCCGTGGGGGGGTGCAGGATCTCTCGCAGCCAGCGCATACACGACTCTGACCCGCTCTATTTTAGATGATGAACCCAGCGCGCTGGATGGCAGAAAGAGACGCCATGAGGGGTCGCAATCACACAATTCATCGGCGGTCGATCACACGAGACCCGCACCTCCACAGGTAAAGGCACTTCGCAGACCGCCACTTGAGCCTGGTAACGGAAGTGGTTGGATCGCACAGGCAACCGTGTGGGGCGGAAATCGTGACGCGACCCTGTGACTCCGACACCGTTTCGGAGTGCGACCAAGCATTACAGCAGTCGGCGTCGTCTCGAAGCTCGAACGCGAATGTGAGCGAATACGAATTTACCGGGTCGCTGCAGCCACGGCACTCGAACTGCGATTTCTGCGCACTTTCCAAAGCGGCCTGCGTCAGCATGGGATGGCCGCTGATTATCTCAGCCGATTCAACACTCCCGTCCTTACGGATCGCAAGCTTAACTTCCACGTTTCCAGAAATCACAGCCTGTCGCGCCAAGCGAGGGTACAGCGGCGGATACAGCTTGGTGAGCACGACCCCAGTTTCCGGAGTCGTGGCGCCGGTCGCGACCTGAGCCCGAGCGTCCGCAACCGCCGCCAAGGAAAATATAGTGATCGCAGCAAATTGCAGCGTTAAGAGCAAAGCACGCTTCATACCTAGGATTCTAGTCTCGGATAGATGCCAAGAACAGTAATGCCATTCGCGCGATTCCCTTGCGTGTCTCCGTGTCTCCGTGGGGGATTCGTCTTCATAACAGCTCCGCCTTCCGCAGAATTTTCCGGGCCAGTCCTGTCAGCGCGACCTGGCCCAGCCGCTCCAACCGAATCCATTTCCCGCTGGCGCTCGACGGCACAGAGGCATGCCACACTCGCACCTTGTAATCCGTCACGGTGATCGAATGCCTGAGCGTGAACGACGGCTTGGATCCGCCGTTGCCGCCGGCTAATTCCGGCAGCTCCCACATACCCGCCATCAGGGACGCATCCCGCGCACGCTGCACCAGAAACACCTCGCCGCCCCGGCCGTCTTCACCTCGAAAATTCAGTGCGTAATGAATTTCGCGCTTCTTCTGCCGCGCTGCCTTCGCGGCCGCCGGCATCTCTCCCCGCGTCGCGCACAGTTCGACCACCGGACACATCAAACACCCCGGCGTCCGCGGAGTGCACACTGTAGCGCCTAGCTCCATCATGGCCTGATTGAAGTCGCCGGGCCGCTTGCGGTCGAGTAGGTTTTCCGCGGCCTGCCACAGGTCTTCGCCCGCAAGCCGCCGTCCGGAAACGCGCTGCAGCACGCGCTCCACGTTGCCGTCGACCACTGCGACAGGCTCGCCAAACGCAATGCTGGCAATGGCAGCCGCCGTGTAACGCCCGACCCCTGGCAGAGCACGCCATCCTTCGGCAGTCACCGGAAACGCGCCCCCCAGCTGTCGCACGAGCACTTTCGCCGCCGCGTGGAGCATCCGCGCCCGCCGGTAGTATCCCAAGCCGCTCCACACCGCCAGCACGCTCGCCTCGCGTGCCGCCGCCAGCTTCCCTACCGTCGGAAAGCGGCGCAGGAACTCTTCATAGTGCCCAATCACCGCCGCCACCCGCGTCTGCTGCAGCATGATTTCCGACAGCCACACCCGGTATGGATCGCGACTCTCGCGCCAAGGCAGCGGGCGCGCGTGACGGGCATACCAGACGAGAAGACTTCTGCGAAAACGCGTTGCCGAGGCACTCGATGCGGAACCGGAGAGGACTTGAGGCGTGGTCACAGTTCAGGCTACGCCCGGCGCGAGAAAGGGATTCGTGATTCGCACGGTGCCATACCGGCGTCCGTGCTCAAAATCCTCGGAGAGAATCTCCGGGAGGCCGTAGTGCTCGGCGTAGGCCCACAGGTGGGCGTCATACCAGGGGAGCCTATAAGTCGCCGTGCCGTAGAGAGCCATGCGGAATACATGTTCGTTGGGATAAAGTACGGGAAACTGCTCCATGAACAATTCAGCTTGGCGCGTGGCATCCGCAAGGGTCATAAGGGGTGCGCTCTGCCCCCGCAGCCGAGTCACGGAATTTACGAACTCAACCAGAGATTGATGCGAAATACGCAAATCTCCAGAAACCTCACCGGCGCGCAAGACTTCCAGGGCCGCCGCGCGCTTGACCGGGTCTCGCGGGTCGCAACGGTAAACCAAGATGTTAGTGTCGACGAGGGTAGCCACGCGGTAGGCCTCGATCATCGTTGTAGAGATCCTCGCGCGTCCAGCCGCGATTTTCGCGAGTGATGCGCGTGCCTTTAGCCTTTGCTTCGGCTAGCTGGTCGGCCTGGAGTTCGTCAAGCCATTTCGTGTTGGCGTCAAACAGCGCCAGCCGTTCCTCGACCGTCAATTCGTGCCCGGCTTTGGTTTTGCGAGCAAGCTCGACACGGATGCTCTCCCCGGCTGGAATCCATTCCAGCTCGTCGCCGGGCCGAATGCCGTATTGGTCGGCAATGGCCTTGGGTACGGTCAGTTGCAGCTTGCTGGTCACCTTTGGCATTTCCTTACTATATCAAGGATTGCATCCTTACTACAAGCATAGGGTCCGTGGGATGTCGACGGGGCTGAGACCAGTCCCTCGTGATGCCCCGGTGCGCCGTGTCTCCTTCAATCTTGGAATCCGCGTTGCCTTTGCCCTGCCCTCTCTGCGTGAACCAGCGAAATCAGCGACCGGCCATTGACCCCGTCCTCGGGGCACGAAATAATAGCCGAGCCTGGCATCCGCAACATTCGCGTGAGTTGGCTCACGCCGTATCGCGAGGAGCACCATGAACGACTTCAACCGCAAGGTGGAAGACGCGTCTGCGCGCGTCGGCAAGACCATCAACGAGGCCGCCGAACGTCTGGAGCTGGAGATCCCGGAATTCATCAAGTACCTGAACGACGAGGTCGTGCCCGCCGTTCGCCAGCACTCGACCAAGGCACTGCGCGTGGCCTCGGGAAAGCTCGCCGAGTTCGCCGACTACATGGAGAAGCATCCGCACGCCCCGAAGTAGGCATGGCGGGGGCAAGCATCCGCGGTAGATGTGCTCGCCGTACGAGGCCGCGCCCCTTCAGCTTCGTCGTTGCGAGATGGGTCGTCCGTTTCCTAGTCCGCTCCTTGGTCCAGTCCAGCATGACCCTGGTTCTGCTGATCACGTTGCTGCTGCTCGCCGCTTGCGGCCATCCCAAGCAGGCGCGGGTTGAAGTCCCGCCGCCTCCGCCGCCTGCCTCCGGCAGCGCAGCCACGGAACCGTCGTCATCCCGATCTCAGCCCGCCAAGACTCCAGAGCCGCGAGGCAACGACCGCGCCGAAGACGAAGACGCTGCTGCCACCGAGCCCGACCTCGCCGAGCCTACGATTCCGGCTGGTTCCACTCCGATCGCAACCGAAACCGGAACCGCAAGCTGGTACGGACCGCCTTACCACAACCGCCGCGGATCGAACGGCGAAGTCTATAACATGCACGCCATGACCGCCGCACACCGCACCTTGCCACTCGGCTCCATCGTGCGGGTCACGAATATCAAGACCGGGCACTCGGCTCTGGTTCGCATCACCGACCGTGGACCTTTCATCCCCGGCCGCGTTCTTGATCTCTCACTGGCGGCCGCCCGCAAGCTCGATGTCTACCAGCCGGGCATCGCCGCGGTGAAAGTGGAAGTGATGCAGACGCCCGCGCCTCTCGATTCCGGGGGAATGTGGGCCGTACAAATCGGCAGTTTTCCCGAAGAAGACGTCGCCACCGAACTCGCCGATCACCTCACCCGCCGCTATCACACCGCCAAAGTGCTGCGCTTCGCCAGTCCCGCCGGGGGCTGGTGGATTCGCGTCCGCGTCCTCGACGACGACCACGACCGCGCCCAACAACTCGCTGCGGAGACTCATACGCGCGAGGGCGCGGTATTCCTGGTAAGGCTGGACTAGTCATCGCACTCGGATTTCCTCCGCGACTTTTCTCCGCGACCTCGGCGATTCAGGCTTCTGTTTTCGCCGAAATGTTTGAAACTCCTAAAGTCTTCGCTAGCTTGGTGCGAGGCAATGCAAGCTGCTAGAGTTGCAGCGTGGGCGCTATGTCTTCGAGAATTCTAGTGAGCGGGGTTTCGGGTCCGATTGGAGCGGCGTTGCTGCCGGCGCTGAAAGCGAGCGGGGCGAAGGTCGTGCGGCTCGCGCGGCCGGGCGCGGGCCTCGGTGCTGCAACGGACGACGAGCGAATCCCGTGGGACCCGGCGCAACCGATCGCTCCTGAGGCCGTTTCCGGTTTCGACGCGGTGATTCATCTCGCGGGCGAAAGCATTATCGGGCGCTGGACCGCGACGAAGAAGCAGCGAATTCGCGAGAGCCGTGTCGTCGGCACACGGAATCTGGCGCAAGCGCTGGCGAACGCGAAAGTGAAGCCTCAAGTATTCATCAGCAGTTCCGCCATTGGATACTACGGCAACCGCGGAGACGAGATACTGAAAGAAGAAAGCTCCGCTGGGACCGGATTTCTCTCTGACGTTTGCCGCGAGTGGGAAGAGGCGACCGAGGCGGCGACGAAGGCGGGCAGCCGCAGGGGGCAGATTCGCACCGGTATTGGGCGGACCGCGACCGGCGGCGCCCTGGCGAAAATCCTGACCCCATTCAAGTTGGGGCTGGGCGGGATCCTGGGAAACGGCCGGCAGTGGATGAGCTGGATTGACGTGCAAGACATGGTCGGCGGGATTCAGCACATCCTGAAGACTGATCAGTTGCTCGGTCCGGTTAACATGGTCGCGCCCGCTCCCGTGACGAATGTGGAATTCACCAAAACGCTGGCCGGCGTGCTGTCGCGCCCGGCGATATTTCCGGTGCCGAGTTTCATGGTGAAGCTGGCTTTTGGGGAGATGGGAGAGACTGTCTTATTGGGAAGCCAGCGGGTGGAACCCGGCAAACTCGCCGCCAGCGGATATTCATTCCAGTTCCGCGAGTTGCGGGCGTCGTTGAAAGCTATGCTGCGCCGGTGATTCTCGTAGTTTTTGCAGAGTGATCATTTGTAATCGCCGTAGCTGCATTGGTCAATGCCACGCGCTTTCATATGGAGCACAAGTTCTCGCTGCCTGCCGCGTGGCCACCGAACAATTTTCAAGGGGATATTCGCAGCACATAATGGGTCGCATTGTGCGACCAGCCTATATCTACCGGGCGGAATCGCAGTCAATGCAAAGTTCCCATTTTGATCTGTCTCCGTGACTGCGACTAGTCTTTGACCGTCTTCAGTAAAAAGACCCAGGCAAGCGCCGGGCACTTCCGCCGAAGACGGATCGCTAGCTCGCCCAGACAGATTGCGAAACACGAGCGGCCCGTAGTCGATCATGTTGTGGTTTTGATACGTGGGGGCGCATTTCCCGGTCGGCTCTTGGGCGTGAGAAACCGACGCCATGAACGCAAGGAATACGACGGTCGAGAACCATCTCATCGTGGTGAACCTGAATTCAGTTATGGGCCACCCTGGCCTCCCGAACCGGCAAAGCGCACACCGCTCCCTCGGTGAAGTTTTCCCCTTCAATGCCGAAAGCGTGATCGAAGCGGGCGCGGTAGTTTTCCCAGGCGATCGCGGATGTGAGTTCGACCAGTTCCGCCTCGGTGAATCGCTCGCGCAGGCGCGTGAACAGCGCATCAGACACCTCCACTGGAGTGCGGGTCATGGCATCGGCATATTCCAGGACGATACGCTCCAGCTCGGAGAAGTTGAAGTCTGTGCGGTAGTTGTTCAAGTTGGCAATCTGTTCGGCGGAGATTCCGTTTGCCCTGCCCACGGCAGAGCCAATGTCAATTCAAAAAGGACACCCCACCAGCGTCGCGACGCGAAGCTCCGCCAGTCCCTTCAGCTTGTGGTCGACCAGCTTGGCGCCCATCTGCGATTGTTCCATCTGGGCGTAGCCCCACAAAATCCTGGGATGGTGCGCAGTCACTTGAATTGGCATGATGACGCGGCCGAGCCTGCGCCGGGTCAGCGAATAGACGATGCCCACGAACAGGCGGCGGAGCAGGCTGCCCTGGTTGGGGGAAGCACCTGGAATGCGGGCCATGGGGCCTCCTTGACTAGTTGTGACTTACCAAATCTGATTCACTGCGGTTTGACGCGGTTCATTTCTTCCTGCAGCTTGGCCAGCAGCTGCGTCCGCTGCTCGGTGGTCAATTCGCGCTGCAATTCTTCCAGGGCCAGGCCCACGATGTGGTAGGGGTGCGCTCCGGCGTACTTTGGGTCAGCCGTGATGTTGAGCCAGAGTTTGTGCATGAGTTCCACATCCTGCGGGCGCAGGCGCGGAGTATGCGGACCGAGGGCGTATTCGCGGACGGTGCCGTCAGGAGCGCATACTTCCAGCGTAAGCCGCGGACGCGGCTCGGGCATGCGCTCCCACGCATCTCCGGTGAGCTTGGCCTGCTCGTCGGCGGTGAGCTTATTGGAAAGGCCACAGATCACGCGGCTGGAATCCAGGCGCTGCGCCGTCACCATGATGGCTTCAAACACGTCGGTGGCCGGCACCACCAGCAGGGAAATGGGCTTGCCTTCCTTTTCCGCCACGGCCACGGCCGCGGTGAAGAGTTCCTGTTCGTAGTGGTCAAAAACCTGGCTGGCCTCGAACACGGTGCTACCGCTGAAGCTGTGCTCGCGATGGTACAGGCGGGCGCTCATCACCACCACGTCCTGCTTCATGGTGTTGGTGTGGCCGAGGATATGCCGCAGGTAGTAAAGATTCCGGGGATCGCGCACGGCAACCAGGATGTTCCCCGCGCGCACGCCCATCGCTCCGCTACCCAGTTCCTGGTTGCCATAGACGCGGAACTGGTCAAGTTGCTCCGGCTTGCCGTGGCGCTCTTTCGCGACGTGGCGTTCAGAGAGCGAGAAGATGGTGAAGAATACCACGCTGAAAACCACGCCCGCGATCGTCGCCTGATACTTGGTGAACAGATTCACGATCGCCGTGATAAACAGCACCGCCGAGATTAACACCAGGCCCACGGGAATCTCGGTTTTGCCAATGTGCAGATTGCCCGGCACTTTCCACTCACGATTCCCCGGCTCGGTGAAGCGCAACACCAGGACGGCCAGGGACTTCATGGTGAAACTCCAGATCACTCCGAAGGCGTAGAGCGCGGCCAGTTGGTAGACGTCGCCCCGGCTGAGCACGATGGTCAGCAACTGCATCCCGACGATCAAGTTGATGATGCGGTAGCTGGTTCCGTAGCGGTTGTGCGGCTTCTGAAACCAGCTGGTCAGCACTCCATCTTCGGCCACGCGGTTGAGGACTCCGTTGGCTCCCACAATCGAAGTATTCTGCGCGCCCGCCAGAATCAGCACTCCCACCAGCACGACGAAGCCGTGGAATAGCAGCTTAATGCTGGTCGGCCCGACCAGGTACATGGCGATGCCGCCGATGAGGTTGGCAAAGTAGTCCGGGCGGACGCTGTCGGGAATAATCATCACCGCGAAGAACGAAACCAGCGAAGTGAAGAGCAGGCTGTAAATGAAAATCACCAGCCCGGTTTTTTCCAGATTCTTCAGCTTGGGATGTTCAATCTCGCGGTTGACCTGGGCCAGGGTTTCTTCGCCGCTCATGGCCAGCACGGAGTGCCCGAACCCCACGAAAAGAATGATAAAGGTGAGGTGACTGAAAAAAGTGCCGTTGAGCCAGCCCAGCGAATCCTTGTTCAGAGGAATGGCTCCGGCTCCATGAAATGGGCTGGGCGGCAATTGCACCGGCGCGCGCAGCACTGTGATGGTGCACCACAAAATCAGAATCACCACCATCACCGTGGTGATGGCCATGATCTGCAAGGCCTTCTGGCTGGATTCGTGGATACCCTGCGTGTTTTTCCACCAGAAATAGATCACCACGATCACGGCCAGCCCGGCGGCGAAATGGTCGTCGGAAAAACTCAGCGGGCGGTGGAAATACACGCCAATGTCTTTGATGAAGCCGGCCATGTACTGCCCGGCGGAAACCGCGCTGATAGGTCCAGTAAGGACATAGTCAAACAGCAGGGCCGAGACCGAGAACTTGGCGAGAGTTCCCCCCATGGCCTCTTTCACCACGCGGTACACGCCGCCGCGCACAAACATGCTGCTGGATTCGATATACAGCGCCCGCACCGCATAGCTGAACAGCATGACCGCCAGGATGAACCAGGGAGCGCTCTTGCCGATCACCTTCTCGGCGTCGCCGCCGGCGTAATACGCGGAAGAAGCCAGGTCGGAAAGGACGATGGCGGACGCCCGCCAGAACGAAATGAAGGTCAACATCACCGTGGTGGCGACGAAGACCTTTACGACCGGTCGGGATCCTTCCGAGGAGGTGGCCATTCAATGAGCGTGGGTAACGCGAAACGCTAAACCTGTTCAGGTAAACCTATTGAAGATAGCATAGGGCGGGACGAAGAGGCATGGCGGGGAGCAGTCGAGTGGGAATTCCACGGTACGACCTTCAGCAACCTTGTAATGTTCCTTGAGTTCACCCTATCATGCCGATATATGGCAACTCTGCCAGTTCCTTCGGAATCGAGCACAACTCAAACGATCTGGGCCGGCGATGCTCGCAGCTTGGAATGGCTGGATGACGAATCGGTTCACCTATGTTTTGACCTCGCCTCCGTATTGGACCCTTAAGGAATACCCTTCACGGAACGGCCAACTCGGAATGGTCGCAGACTACGAACAGTTTCATGACGAGTTGGACAAGGTGTGGAGGCATTGCTTTCGCGCCCTCGTGCCGGGTGGGCGCCTGGTGTGCGTTGTCGGCGATGTTTGCCTTTCACGTCGCAGGCACGGTCGCCATGTCGTGATGCCGATGCACGCCGATATCATTGTGCGTGCCAGAAGGATTGGATTTGATAACCTTTCGCCCATCTTCTGGTACAAAATTGCCAACGCGAATTACGAGGTCGAGAACGGATCCAGTTTTTTGGGTAAGCCTTACGAGCCAAACGCCATTATCAAGAACGATGTGGAGTTCATCTTGATGTTGCGAAAACCTGGAGGGTATCGACAGCCAACCCAAGAGCAGCGGGATCTGTCGCGTTTGTCGAAGGAAGAGTATCAGGAATGGTTCCAGCAGATCTGGAATCTCAACGGCGAGTCCACGCGCGAGCATCCCGCTCCTTATCCAGAGGAGTTGGCTTACCGTCTAGTGCGGATGTTTTCGTTCGCGGACGACACTGTGCTTGACCCATTCCTGGGAACCGCCACCACCCTGCTTGCGGCAGCCCGGTGCGGTAGGAATGGCATTGGCGTTGAGATCGAACCGCAGTATGTGAAAATGGCAAGGGCACGGCTTGAGCGGGAACTCCACGACTTGTTTGGGACGAGCGGGGCATCGGTGCGGGTGCGGAACAAAACGCAGCCTAGGTAAATCGTTCGGAGTACCTCTCGCACATTCGTCGCAAGAAATTCTCATAGCGCCAGTCGGCAGAATGACCAAGGTTTGGCGGAGCGTTCACTAGCCGAGCTGGGTCTGCGCCGTTGTATTCGATCAAGACGATCGTTAGTCCTTCAGGCAGCTCATTCGATTCGTCCGGCCCTTTGCGGAGGGGAATCCTCTCGAACAAATTCACGGTATCTGAAACAACTTTATCCATCTTGAACGTGGGCCGTTTCAAACCCTTGGCAAAACCATCTGGATTGACGTAACTACTGGATTGTTGATTACCAAAACGGCTCCGGCGACGCATTGACGGCAGTTATTGTGGACGTGATTGCAATAGGCGATTATGTCGCCGTAGCGGTTCTTGCGAGCCTTACCGTGAGCCGCCATGATCGTTTTGTTCTCGATGGTCACCCGGACCCGCGGCGTGGCGTCCGCTTCCTCAAACAAAACTAGGTCCACGTCGCGTTCGGCAACCGCCGTGCGGACAGCGGCATTTTGGCGCGACGCGATTACACTTCTCTCTAAAGCGGCCTTGATTGGAGGGCAGTGCTGCCTGAGGTCGTCGAGGACAAAATCCGCCAGCGCATTTGAAGCTGCCTGCGACCGCGGGTTGAAGCCCAAGTGCCGATTAATCCAGTCGACATAAGCTTCAGGAGCGAACATTTTTGAGCCTCAGCTTGGTGTCGGGCCCCGCTTCACTGCATCTCTCGGTGCGAGGTAGGTGTGCGTAATCCGGTCGTGCCAGCAGAGCGCATCTTCGTCCAAAAAGACCCAGATGTATCCCATGCCGAGCGAAACCGCCGCCAGATACGATGCCAGCACGCGCCAGCGGCGCAGGCGCCGATTCGCCCGCGTGCCGTCGAACCGCGCCACCTGGAGCCCCACTAATCGCAGACCAGGGGTGGTGGCGGCATACACGAGCAACAGGTATTGGTACGCCGCCCACAAGATCAGCGGTACCGCGCCTGCCAGACCGAGAAGCTGAGACAGGGGCGGCCGCACGGCCGTCACCTTCCAGAAAACCAGGCCAAACAGCACCGTCGCCAACAGGACGATCAGGCCATCGATCACTGCAGCGGCCATGCGCCGCGCGAGCGGCGCCGCCTGTAGCGGAATGTCGATCCCCGGCCGCCTTTGGACGTCTTTGGGCTCGGCCGCTTCAATGGTGATCCCTCCGAGCGCCGGAGGCGGCGGCACCAACTCTGGAGCTTCCAGGATGCGGGGTGGCGCTGTCACCGGTCCTGCCAGTTCGTTGGATGAAGTCGAAGGCGCCGCGACCGATCGCTCGAATTCCGGAGATCGCGGGAACTCGATGATTCTTGCCCCATAATTCGGCCTTGGGCTGTCTGGGATGTGCAATGGCAACGCTTCGGGGGATGATTCAGCCTGGGATGGCGGCTCCCAGTCGGTGTCGGCGCGGGCAGGGTGTTGAGTCATACCATCCACCGCCAAGGCGTCGCTCGCCAAAGCATCGAGCGCCAAAGCCTGATGGGATACGGTCTCGAAACCAGCCAGAGGAGCGGGCTCGGAGCTGGCAGGATTGGAACCCGACGATTCCGACTCAAACCGTAGACGCAGCGACGGATAACGCGGTGGACGGGGTTTGCGGCGCGCACGATAATTGCTGAGTTTCGCCGTCAGTTCATCCCGCCAGGCACTTGCGTTGTCCTCCCCAGGGGACAGGGCGCCGGGGACCCCATTTTTCGCGCTTTTCTGAAGAACGAGGTCTTCCTCTCCGGGCGTGGACGAACCCCACTTCTCGCAAGGGACGCGAGAAATGGGACGCTCGACTGTCTCCGGCTCGACTGTCCCTTGCCCGCTCTCCTGCTCGACTTTCTCTTGCAGGACGAGCTGGGGCGCACGCATCAGACTCTCGCTCGCGTCGGGCGCCGGCCTCGCTGCCGTGTATGACGCTTCCGGATCGCAGCGGCAAACCTCACCGCATCGCGGACAATTCATGGGTGATAATTCCGATGACAATTTGGCTGACAATCCTGTAGATCGAAATGCATGGACTGTACCTTGCGCACGATTTCTCACGAATACGCCAGCAAGTCTGGCGTAAAGTACAACCGGGGCCAGATCGGCGGAATCCTAACCTTTGCGGCTAATTGTTTCAGTGGCAGCGCCGTGCTAAGTTCACCATACCCGATACCAGAGACGAAGATGCTTGCGCGCTCCCAACGACTCTAGTCCGATGATGACCCGCTTCCGATGACCCCTCGCAACAGATTCCTTATCACGGCGGCGTTTCTTTGTCACCTGCTTCTCGTCCCTCCGTTAGTTACCAGCCAGTTGCGTTCCGCGGGGACCAACGCTGACGCTGCCAAAAAAACAGCCGCACCCGATGCGATCACTCCCTGCGCGAAACAGGCCGAGATGCAGCCCAAGGATTTGCCGACAATTTGCGCCATCCAGCAAGAGATGATCGGCTCCATCTACAAACTGCACGGCAACGCCGAGATTCACTATGGCACCTACATCCTGCGCGCCGACGAGGTCACTTATGACTCCGACACCGGCGAGGCCACGGCAACGGGGCATTTCAAGCTTGACGGTGGGCCCAACGACGACCACATCCGGGCCAGCCATGGCACCTACAATCTGATCGCGGAGTCTGGCCGCTTCTATGACGTCACTGGCACCACTGGCCTGCGCTTCAGCGGAAACCGCGTAATCCTGACCTCAACCTCGCCCTTTGCCTTCACCGGCAAGACTGTGGAGAAGACCAGCCCGGAACACTATGTGGTCTATGACGGCACCATCACCACCTGTGAACTGCCTCATCCCAAATGGAAGTACGAAGCGCACAAAGTCATGGTGAATGTGGGTGGAAATGCCACCATCTACCACAGCACTTTCCTTCTGCACGGCCTGCCCGTGCTCTACTTTCCCTACGCAACCTATCCCGTGGACCGCGAGACCCGGGAGACCGGTTTCCTCATACCCACGGTTGGCCGGTCTTCGACCCGCGGCAACATCATTGGCGACGCTTTCTACTGGGCGATCAACCGCAGCATGGATGGCATTCTCGGCGCCGAATATCTCTCGGAGCGGGGATGGTCGCAGCGCGGCGAGTATCGCGCCCGCCCCAGCGATACTTCGTACGTCGACCTGACCTATTACGGCGTAATCGACCGGGAGCAACAGGGCGGTGAAGAGGTGAAGCTCAACGCGGAAGGCAACTTTCACGGCTTCCGCGGCGTCTCCAACGTGGACTACCTGAGCTCGTTCTTGTTCCGGCTGGCCTTCAATGACGTCTTCAGCCAAGCCGTCTATTCTGAGGTGAAGTCGCAGGCGTTTCTGTCGAGATCATTGGCAGGCTTTACTTTCAGCGGCATGGTGGAGCGCTATCAGAACTTTCAAAGCACCGCGCCCGGCGACGTCATCAAGATTTCGCATGCGCCCAGTTTCGATCTTTCGAGCGCGGACCAGCGGCTGGGAAGATCGCCGTTCTACTGGTCGTTCGACGCCTCGCAGGCCGGACTGGCTCGTAGCGAACCGGGATTTCGCACCGGCAACCTTCTGGGGCGCTTCGATCTGAATCCGCAGATTTCTCTGCCCTTGTTGTTCCACGGATGGTCGGTGCGCTCCGAGCTGGCGTTGCACAACACGTTTTACACCGAGCAGCTGGTTCCGGGTGTCAACGGCGGCACTGCGGTGAACAATTCCCTCAACCGCCACGCCCTGGAAACCGCGGTCGAGTTGCGCCCTCCGGTGCTGGAGCGCGTCTTCGACAAGGAGTTCCTGGAGCGGAAATGGAAGCATGTGATCGAACCCTTCGCGGCCTACCGGTTGGTTACGGGAGTGAACGATTTTTCGCACGTCCTGCGTTTTGACGAGCGCGACATCCTGAGCAACACGCACGAAGTGGAATACGGCGTTGTGAACCGGCTCTACGCCAAGCGCAAGTCGACCGCGATGGAAGACTGCAACAGCGCCATGCAGGCTTTGCTGGTGGGCGGCGCCGCTCCCGAGGCGGCCATCCCCTGGCAGCACACGGCCAATCCGCAAAAACCTCCGTGCCTGCCCGCGCCGCAAGTGCGCGAAGTTGCCACCTGGGAAATCGCGCAGAAGTATTTTCTCGACCCCACCTTCGGCGGCGCCCTGGTGGCAGGCCAGAGAAACGTGTTTACCACCACAGCCGACCTCACCGGCATCGCGTTTCTTACCGAGCCACGCCACTTGTCTCCTATCGTTTCGCGCTTGCGAGTGCAGACCAGCGATCGCACCGATACCGAGTGGGACTTGGACTACGACTTTCAGCTCGGCCGCATCAACGCCAGCACCTTGCTGGCGAACTACCATGTCGGCCCCTTCACCATCGGCGGTGGGGATGCATTTCTGCAGATTCCGCTGGCCAATGCGATGCCGTTGCCGGCGCAAGCTGCGACCCAGAGGTTTCAGCAATTCCGCGTGGCTATGGGATACGGCAAGCTGAACAAACCAGGATTCAGCGCCGCCACCAGCTTTGGCATCGATTCGGAAACCGGGCTCTTGCAGTTCGCCACCGCCCAAACCACTTATGACTGGGACTGTTGCGGCATGACCGTGGAATACCGTCGCTACGCCATCGCCAACGTGCGCAATGAAAATCTGTTCCGCTTCACTTTCACCCTGGCCAACATCGGATCATTCGGCAACCTGCGGCGCCAGGAACGGTTGTATTAGAAGTCATGCCACCCCGATAAGCGAGTTGAGTAGAACGGATTCGGGAAGGGCGCGGCTTCAGCCGTGCCGTCAAAATGCGCCGAGATTCGGCCTTTAGCCTCTGCGGTCTGCTGTTCCGCGCCGCCTGAGAGTTACAAGATGGCACAGATGCCTCGAGACCCCATTCCGATTTACCATCCTCCCATGCCCTCACCGGCCAATCTCGATCCCAAGCGCCAACGCTTAGAAGGAATTCTTCGAGAAGCCGGCCGCGTTCTTGTGGCTTACTCCGGCGGCGTGGATTCCGCGTATCTCGCGTGGGCGGCGCACCAGCAACTGGGAAGCAACGTGCTGGCGATCATTGCCGATTCCCCCAGCCTGGCCCGCACGCAGCTTGCCGACGCGATTGCTTTCGCCCGGGAGCAGCAGATTCCTCTCGAAGTCATCTCGACCGCCGAACTCGATCGTCCCGAATATGTCCGCAACGATGCACAACGCTGCTTTCACTGTAAAGACGAACTCTTCGCCGTGATGGAAAACCTGCGTGCGGCGAGAGGCTTCGACGTGATTGCTTACGGTGTGAACCATGACGATCAGGGCGACTTCCGCCCTGGCCAGCAGGCGGCCCAGCAACACAAAGTAGCCGCGCCCTTGCTCCAGGCCGGGCTCACGAAGGCGGAGATTCGGGAATTGGCTCGCGAGGCCGGCCTGCGGGTCTGGGACAAACCGGCATCAGCCTGCCTGTCTTCCCGCATCGAGTATGGCCGCGAAGTCACGCGCGAGACGCTGGCTGTAGTCGAGGCTGGCGAAGACGCGATTCGCGCTCTCGGCTTTCAGCAGTTCCGGGTACGGCATCATGGCGATATTGTCCGCATTGAAATCGCCCGCGAGGAAATGGAGAAGGCTCTGAATCCTAGCGTCGCCGCGAAGTTCGCCGCGATCTTCAAAGCCCTCGGCTTCAAGTTTGTGACCCTGGATCTGGAAGGTTTCCGCTCCGGTTCCATGAACTCACTGCTGCCCGCGGCCGAGTTGCTCCGCCGCACGGGCTGAGACAATGCTCACGTAGGGACAGCCGCCTCGGCTTTCCCCGTCGAGCGCTGGCTCCACGGTTTCATCGTCATCCGCCAAACGAGACTGGGACATTACGCGGCAGACTCGCCCCAGCCTTCCCCATTCCCTGTGAGATAATCAATAGCGATTCACAATGCTGAGGCGCCTTCTGGTGATTCTAATTCGACGTTCTTTTCTGGTCCTCATTCTGATTTGTTTGGGATGCGCAGC
>VFSW01004471.1_pt1 | contig 20841 bp, 19 predicted proteins | sample 5358111 | NCBI WGS metagenome assembly VFSW01 (sample SAMN11554181, study PRJNA540505) | mine drainage metagenome | isolation source: sediment from site ElyBrook_90M | place: USA: Ely Copper Mine, Vershire, VT | collected 2017
TTGTCGGCGGCCGGCGAATAGAGGTAGCCGCTGACGAATCTCGCCGCGAGGCCCCGCGCGCGCGCCGCTTCGATCATGAGCAGGGCGAAGTCACGGCAGGTTCCGCTGCCCCGTTGCAAAGTTTCGGTTGGTGTCTGGACGCCCTCGGCATCGCGGGCGGCGTACATGAGATCGCGTTTGATCGATTGCGTAATCAGCGTCAGCATCGGCAGCGTTTCGGTGGGACCGTCGGTGCGCACAAAGCGCTTGGCCCACAGATCGAGCGCATGGTCGGGGTCGGAATAATGGCGTTCGATCAGGCTCGTGAGATCCGGGGCGTCATCGGCCGAATACCTGAACGGATAAGTCAGGGCATACGCTTCGATCCCGTAGTCGGGTTCATTGTGTTCGAAGTGGTCGAGATCGATTTCGCTGACGATGCTGAGTTGGTGGGCGGCAGTGCTGCCGAACGATGCGATCGCAACCGAGTTGCCGACGACGTCGTGTAGCCACCGCACACCGACGGGCTCCGGGCTTATAGTAAGTCGAGTGCTGATCAAGCGCAGATCGTGGCTGTCACGCGGCCGGATCATCATGCGATGTTCGCCGAAGGTGACCGGATTAGCGTAGCGATAGATGGTGGAATGTCGAACGGTCATCGGTCGCATTTCTTCTTTTAGTGCCCTCCGCTCTCTTGATGATACAGCGAACCTCCAGGCGAAGCGGCGGGTGCGGTTGCTTACCATCACGCGAGGCCGAATGCCCGGCTGCACCGTGATTCGTCCGCTAGTTTCGTGCCGCTTGCGATCGTAAACTTGCGGCGCTACAGAGGGTTGTGACGATGCCGTATTTCGATTCGCGCGGCGTGCGGATTCATTACGAGGATCATGGCGAAGGTGCGCCGGTGGTGCTGGTGCACGGGTTCGGCACCGATGCACGGAGCCATTGGGGCGACAGCGGGCTGATACGGTTTCTCGCCGCGCGGTATCGGGCGATCGCACCCGACGCGCGCGGTCACGGCCGCAGCGACAAGCCGCACGCGCGCGAACATTACGGGATGCGCAACATGTGCGGCGACATAGTCCGTCTGCTCGATCACCTGGGCCTGCGGCGGACGCTGCTGGTGGGCTATTCGATGGGGAGCCGGGTGTGCCTCGAACTGCTCTGCACGCATCCGGAACATTTTCGCGCGGCGGTGCTCGGCGGATTCGGCACTAACGGTGCGATGTCGATACCGGGTCAGCGCGAGCGGATCGCCGCGGCGTTGTTAGCTGACGATCCCGCGAATATTGCAGATGAGCTGCCGCGACGTTTTCGCCGCGGAGTCGAAAATACCGGCAACGATCTGCGGGCGCTCGCGGCGTGCATGGGCGCGGATGAAACGGTGCTCGAGGTCGCGGGGCAGCCGCGGATTCGCGTGCCGGTGCTTTTCTTGGCCGGTACTCGCGATCGCCTAATCGGCGATCCGCATGGTATGAAGGAGGCCTTCGAGGACTCCCGCGTGGTTCGAATCGAGGGCGGCGATCACGTCAGTTCGCCGACCGATCGGCGCTTTCACGAAGCGATCGGCGAGTTCTTCGCGCACGCTCCGGCATAAAGAAAGCGTAGCGAATGGATGAGGGTTGGCTGATCGTCAGCTCATTGAGGGCGAGAGCAGATCGCCCTGAATGCTGAAGGGCGCGTCGGGGCCCGGCGGATGCGGCAGCAGCTTCATGAAAAAGCCAAAATGGTCGCGGCCGGATTGGGTCGGATCAAGATAGAGCGTCAGGTCGATGGTGCTGTCCTCGGGAGTCTCGCCGAGTTGGATCGTGCCGTCGGCCTTGAGGTCGAGATCGGCACCATGACCGACAAATCCGTCCAACTTGATCGCACCCTGTTCCAGTTTGAGGTTGCCGGTCAGCGTGCCGAGATGAATGGAAGGAAAGCCGTTGACGATCGAAACGGCCAACCGATCGCCGCTGACCTTCATCGTGGCGTGATCGTCGGGAAGATTGGGCCCGTTGATTAGCGCGGTTCCATTACCGGAGAGGGTGCCGTTGACGATCGCGCCGAGCGCTCTTAATTGCGCGCTCTGCGCGAGCTGGAGCGAATCGAGCTTTAAGTCCAGGTTCACCGCACCCGCGCGCTGATGGAGCGTGAGGCGAACGAGACCGCCGTAAAGATCGGCGCGCAGATGCATCCCAGGGCGTCCGAACAGCAGCGACGCAATGGTCGGCGCGAGGGTTAAGGCCGGACTCTGGAGTAGGGCATCGTCGTCGGTTGCGGCGTTCGCGGTGGAGAACAGGCGTACGTTGGTGAGCTTGGCGCCGATCGGGATACTGAGGTGCTGGGCCGAGTAGGTCAGCTTGAGATTGTAGGGCGCGAGCAGCGAAGTAAGGGTATCGCCGTAGGGGAAATCCGCGACCAAAAACGACACGAAGACCGCTGCGCCGAGGAGGGCACAGGCGGCGATCATCGTGCGCCGTCCGCGGATTACCAACGCGGCCGGCTGCGCTGCCGCGGCGTCATCCATTACGGCCGAGCGCCATGCAGGTCATGTCAACGTCGTACGAATGGGTATCTTTGTCGCGCTGGCGCACGTGCAGGTTGGAGACCGTCACGGGCATCGCGAGGGTCTGCACGCCGTAGAGGACATCGACGATTTGCGCGAGGCTCAAGCCGGCGAGTTTAAGATCGATGGTGTACTGCTGATAGCCGCCCGGAACCGGGTGATCCGACGGCGTAATCGAGCCGATTTTATCTCGCCCCACGGTCTTGGTCAGCGATTGCTCGATGACCGAGAAGAGCGAAAAATCCTTGCTCGGCACGGTGCGCTTTTCGGTCGCGGCGAGTTCGGCTTTTAGGCGGTCGTACGAGCGCATCATCGAGCGCACCGCGACCAACTGCTGCTGGCGCGCGGCCACCCGATCACCGAAGCCGCCGCCGAGGCCGGCGATCGGCGTGAAGATAAAATTGTAAAACACGACGACGCCAAGGACTGTGCCGAACACGCGGAGCAGGAGCTTTTCGCGCGGCTCGCGCTTCGAATACCAGGCGCGCGCGACACTCCAGGCCGGCGCGGTAAGACGCGCGAAGCGGGCTGCCTCGCGGCTCGCGCCGGACTCGAGGCGCGCGAACAACCGGCGCATCGCGGGGGCGTTCGCGGTCGCTTGCATCCGTTCGCTAGCCGCCGATTGGGCTTTCTCCAGAAGTGCTCTGAACTTCAGCGCCATGATCTATTCGGTTCCCGGCAGGGGTTCACGCATTGACGCCGTGATGCGGAACTCGATTTTGCCGGGGTCCGATCCGGCGGCTGCGTGCTCGACCTGAATTTGCTCGAACTCCGGCGCGCGTTCGAGGGCCTTTTTGACCTGATCCACGGTGGCGAAGGAATCGGCGGTGCCCTCGATTTTTAAGCCGCTGTCGTCGATGAGCAGGTCGCCCACCTGCATCGGCACGCCGGGCGGAATCGAGCGGGACAGCGCGAGGAGCACATCGAGCGGCGAGCCGTGACCGAGATTTCCGCCCATCAGATGCAGCCGCTTGCGCATCTCGGTGAGCTTCTGCTTGAGCGTCGCTTGCGCCGTCGCGGGATCAGCGTCGCCCAACGCCGGCGCGGTGATTTGCGCGATCTGGCGGTTCAGCAGATGGAGCTGACGGGCGCTGGTGGAAACCCCCAGAATGAAGTGCCGCGCGGCGAGCAGAACCGCGATAGTCGCGAGCGTGGCGGTCAGGCGGAGCGGACCGAGGCTGCCGGTGCGCCCGCGAAAGGCGAAATCGCCGAGGCGGAAATTCAGGAGCTACAGCGGCTTGACGGGGGCCTCAGCGAGGAGCATCGCAAGGCAGGGGGCGAAGGCGATGGGCTCGGTGCGATTGCCAGCGAAGAACGAGTAACAATCGAATTCGTCAACGTAATGAATCGGCACGGCGAGGGCGCTGCCGATCTGCTCGCGCACCGCGGGGGTGGTCGCCGCGGTGCCCGTCAGCACGAGGTCGGGGGGTTCATGGTCCGAGCCGTGGGCGAGCAGAGTCTGACGCACCGCGCCAAGAATTACCGCGGCGACGGAAGCGGGCAGGGCGGCATTGCCATTAAGCGGGATGATTCCGCGGCCGACAGTGCGTACCGCGCGCGGCGTACCCTGCGCATCGATGAGGACCATCGAGGTGCACGCGTGATCGATATCGACGACGAGGTGCGAGCCGCCCGCACCATTGCGCGCGCGGGCGAGCAGGCCGGCGAGGGCCAGCGTGCCGAGCGTGACCATCCTGGGATCGAGTCCGGCACGCGCGAGTAATTCGAGATGGCTTTTGAGATCCTCTTTGCGCGCGAACGCCGCGATCACCAGCGTTTTGCCATCCTCACGGCCCACGCGGGCAAAGGCGACGGCGGCATCGTCCACAGGGAACGGCAGGTGCTCTTCAAGGGCGAAGGGCACGACCTGCGCAAGCCGGCGCCGATCGTTGCAAGGCAGCGGCAGCAGGCGCCTGGCGACGAATGCGCCGGGCAGCGCGGAGATCACGAGATCGGGATGGCCGGCGGCCTCGAGTATGCGGGCGATCGCCGGCACGAGGTCGGCCTCGTCGTTGCCGCGAACCTGCTCCCACGCGCCGAGCAGCTCGAGCGAGTTCCACGTGCGATCGGCCATCGCGGCACGCACGCGCTCGCCAGCCAACTCGAGCGCCATTATCCGCTCACCCATCTTAGCCCCGTTCACCCATTTTAATCCCGGTTCTCTAAAGCCCTACCGCGTCGCCGATTGCGCGCGAGGCGTCTAATCCTCGTGCCAGCTTATCAGCATCGCGGAGCCATTCGTATTGCGCCGGAAGGTCGCATAGATGCGCCGTCGCGCGCCGGCAAATTGTCCCTGACCGGTGATCGTAAAGTAAACACTGCGGGTGGTTAATAGGGGCGACAAATGTTGGCCGAATTGCCCGATGCCGGGCAAGTTCAAGACGTCGGTAATCGCCAGCAGCGGATGGTACTCGCGCGCGGCGACTATCTCCTTTACCAGATCGAGATTATTCGACAACTCCGGGGTCAGCGCGGCCAGCACCTCGGGCGATGCGGTATTCACGTTGACGCGCCTCTCGGGAGTGGTGGTGAGAAAGGTGGTCAGCCGGATAAACGCCGCATCGTCCACGCCCTTGAGCGCACGCAAATCTCCAACCGTCGGCATCGGGCCATTGCGCGGCTCATAGGGTGGCAGCAGCCGCAGGTAATAATCGGCCTCGGCACCGCCCGGCGAATCGACGCTATCGGGATCGAGCCAGTCGGCAATTATCGGGATGAGATCGGTGGTGACGCCGATGCTCTCGAAGAGCCGCGCGACGACTTGGGCGAAGTTGGGGTCGATCTGGCGCGCGCGCAGACTGTAAAGCTGATTGATATTGAGCTTGCGCGCTTCGTCAACGATCGAAACCGAAACCGTGCCACCCTCGACCGGAATCGGCGGAACCTGGATCGCCCAGACGTCATTGAGCGAGTCGTATGGTGTCTTTTGCAACGCGTCGAAAATGGAATCGCGCTCGAGCACCGCGATCCCGACCTGGATTCCCGAACGCGCAAGGTAGAGCGCACGCAGTTCGTCGGCTTGATTCGCGGCGGCGCGATAGCCGAGCGATGATGTGGTGGTGAAGTCCACGACCAGAATCGTCATCAGCGCGATCGCGAGCAGCGTGGCCAGCAAGGCGATGCCGCGCTCGCGCCGGCGCGCGCGCCCGAGCAGCATCCGCGCGCGTATTACCATTGCTGGAACGCCATCGGCAGCGAGACCGCGGTGGACAAGGCGAGGGCGGTGCCGCTGGTCGCGCCCAACTTGAGGTCGATCGCGATCTGGACCGGCAGCGATCGTCCCGGTGGCAAGTTGGCCGAATCCCAACTCTCGGTCCAACTATCGCCATCGAAATAGCGAATATGCAGGGAGACCAGATTATTCGCCAACACGACCGCACCCGCGTTTTCGACGGTCGGCGGATTTGAGAGCAGACTGCTGTACTGGACGCGCTTGAGCAGAAACCATCCGGGACGATCCGGATTAGGCGCGGTGACGTAGCCGACAATGTCCTCGGGTCCGAAACCCTCGAGGCTGCGGCGATGGCCGGGGTCAAGCGTCGAGACGGTGAAGGTATCCATCGGCAGACCGTTGTTCATGCGCGCATTACCGGTGAGCAATACACGGCTTTGGATAAACGGCGTTTGCACCGCTCCGCGCAACTCGTCGCTGATCTGCGCGAGAATCGTGCGCGCTGCCTGATCGATCACAATCCGGTTCTCGCCATGCGCCTTGCTGCCGGCCACCGCATGGAACGATCCCGCCAGCATCAACAGCACCATGCCGAGGATCGCAGTCGCCAGCATGATCTCGATCAGGGTAAAACCGCGGGCCGCGCGACGGCCGCGGCGTTGGCAAGGGGCAGCGTCGCGCTTCATTGGTTCGGGTCGGCCTGGTCGCCGCTCTCCGCGGGATTGTTCGCGTCAGGTTGGTTGGGCAGCAGCGGCGGGTTCGGGTTGTGCATGTATTCAAAGAGGTTGAACCGGCGGCTGAACCCGTGCCCGTAAAAAATGGTGACCCGCACGCGGCGCATGTCGGGAAAGTCCGACATCACATCGACTTCGCGTTCCCAGCGGAAATTCGCGAAGTCGCCGCGATATTCGTGCGCGAAGTCGCCGCGAGTCTCTCCCGGCAACGGAAAGCGCTCGACTTCGGCCGTGCTCATCAACTGCTGTGCGAGCATCGCAGCGCGCGTCAGATCCTGCGCGCGGATGACGGAATCGAGGTTGTTCCGATGGAGCGACATCAGCGCGAGCATCGCGATACCGATAAAGGCGACCGCGATCATCACCTCCAGCAGCGTGAACGCGCGACGCCATCGCGCTGCGCTGCGCTCATGCGAGGCGGCGACGCCGTTAATGGCAGTTGCGATAGGGCGAAGGCTCACCAGTGAGTCCTGACACCTCGGCCCGGTCGGATGTCACCTTGCTCGATCGAGACGTGGCCGCTGAATGGATCGATGCCGAGCGTGAAGACCTCGCCCCGGTCGTCAGTCAGATGAATCAGCGTGGCGTCAACCGAGCCTCCCGGGTAGAACTGCGCGATCGCGACCCCCTGCGCGAGAGTTCCTTGGCCCTCGACAGTTACGTCGCGAATTCTGATTCCGGTGGGCATCACGACGCGCACACCCGCCGGTCCGTTCTCGGCCTGGAAGGCGGGTTTAGCGGCGAACGGATCGAGCCGAGTGACGAAATAGCCGTTGTTGGCGAAGTCAAAGTTCAGCCGCAGAATTACCTTTTGCGCGCCGGCTTCCTGGTAAAGATAGTTGGCGCGGCTCGCCAGCCGTCTCGATTCGCTACGCATCTGCGAGGTTTGAAGACTGCCGAAGTAGGGCATCGCGATCGTCATCACGAGCCCGATGAGGAACATTACGACCGCGAGTTCGAGCAGTGTGAAGCCGCGCGCGAAGCGCAAATGACAGCGCCGGGATTTGCCGTACATAGCAGTTTCGACGGTGCGCATCGCCGCAAATTCATCGCGCCGCCGGAGTTGATCGTCGAGCGTCACTAGGAGCTGTTGCCGCCGCTGGTGCTGCCGTCGATATCCGCATTCTTGCCGGTACCGCCCTCGACGCCGTCGGCGCCGTAAGACTTCAGAATGTAGCCGTTGCCATCGCTCTGATAAACGTATGGATTGCCCCATGGGTCGTTCGGAATCCGTTCGATATAGCCGCCTTCGGGATAGTCGGTCGGGACTTTGCCATTTTGCGGTGCGCTAATTAGCGCCGCCAAGCCCTGATCGGTGGTCGGATAGGAGCTGTTATCGAGATAATAACGATCGAGGGCGGTCTTAAGCGCCGAGATGTCGGCTTGAGCCTTGACCCGTTTGGCTTTATCGGTCGCGCCGCTAAGCTTTGGAATTATCAGCGTCGCGAGCAATCCGATGATAAAGATGACCACCATGAGTTCGATCAAGGTGAAGCCGCTCTGGGATTTGCGAAGCCGTGCGCGCATCTTTCTCGTCCTTGCCTGTGAATTCATGGGTTAGCTTTACTGCATGAGCTGGTTGAGCTGGAAAATCGGCAGGAGCACCGACAACATCATGAAGAGAATCATTCCTGCCATCACCAGGGTCATCAAGGGTTGAATCAGCGCGGTCATCTGCCGCAGCGAGGCTTCAACTTCGCGCTCGTAGTTGTCGGCGACGCGCTCGAGCATCCGTTCGAGTTCGCCGGAGCGCTCGCCAACCATGATCATGTTGATTAACAAGGACGGGAAGAGCCCGGTGCGCGCCAGCGTCTGGCCCATGCCGTGGCCTTCGCGAATGCTCTCGCGGCTGGCGTCCACAGCGTCGGCCAGGATGCCGTTAGTGACGACGCGGCGCACGGCGGTCAGCGCCGGCAACAACTGCACTCCGCTCGAAAGCAAGGTGGCCAAAGTCCGCGCAAAGCGAGCACAGATAATCTGTATTATCGTTGGTCCGAGATACGGCACGCGCAACAGCCAACCGTCATAGAGCCGGCGTCCACGCTTGGTCGAAAGCGCGGTCAGCACGCCAGCCACCAGCCCCACCAGAATGATCAAAATCACCAGCCAGTAAGTCGTCAGAAAGTCCGAGAACGAGATGAGCACCCGCGTCATGGTCGGCAACGCGGCATGCTGCTGCTCGAAGATCGTCGCAATCTGCGGCACCACGTAGGTGACCAGGAAACCCATGATGAGGAAGCCGATGATCATCATGATGATCGGATAGGTCATCGCGCCGCGCACCTTGGAGATGAACTCGGCTTGCTGCTCGCTGTATTCCGCCAGCCGATCGAGCACGGCTTCCAGCGCGCCCGCGGCTTCGCCCGCCCGCACCATCCCGACGTAAAGGTCGGAGAAGATATCGGGATGCATCGCGAGCGCGTCGGCGAGCGACGATCCTTCGCGGACGGCTTCGCGCACCTGCGACAACATCCGCTTGACGGCCGGGCGCGCGGCCTGTTCCGAGAGCGTGCCGAGCGCCTCGACCAATTGCACGCCGGCGCCGAGCAGGACGCTCAACTGGCGCGTCAACAGCCCCAGTTCGGTGGCCGGAATCCGCCGCTGCATCACCGGCATGAAGCTGCGCAGCGACCATCCGGAGCCGCGTTCGGAAGCCGCTTCCTCGCAGAGGTCGGTGGGAAAGATACCGAGGTCGCGCAACTTGCCGCGCGCGCTGCGCGCGCTGTCCGCGTCGATCACGCCAGCCACCGAACGGCCGTTGGCGGACAAACCGCGGTAAGCAAATACCGGCATCGGGATTACTAATTGGGGATCGCGCTCGTTAGGCGATCTCTTCCTGCGTTACGCGCAACAGCTCTTCGACCGTGGTTTGCCCGGCGAGGATGCGATCGGCGCCGTCATGCCGCAGCAACTTCATGCCCTTTGCCGTGCAGGCCCGCCGAATCATCGAGCCGTCGGCTTTCTGCATCACCAGGCTGCGGACGTCGTCGTCCACGACCATCAATTCCGTGATCGCAGTACGGCCGCGATAGCCGGTGTTGCGGCAGAGCTTGCAGCCGGCAGGCTTGAAGATCGGCTTGGTCAAGCGGACGCCGCCGAGACCGATCCGCGTAAGTTCCGCCTCCGGCGGATTATACGGCTGACGGCAATCGGCGCAGACCACGCGCACCAGGCGTTGCGCCAGCACGGCGATCACCGAAGATGAAACCAGGAACGGCTCGATGCCCATATCGACCAGTCGCGTGAGCGCGCCGAACGAGTCGTTGGTATGCAGCGTCGAGAACACCAGATGGCCGGTCAGTGCCGCTTGGATCGCAATTTCGGCAGTCTCGCTGTCGCGGATTTCGCCGACCATGATGACGTCGGGGTCCTGGCGCAGAATCGAGCGCAGGCCATTGGCGAAGGTCAGATCGATCTTCGGACTGACTTGCATCTGGCCGACGCCGTGCAACTGATATTCGATCGGATCCTCGATCGTGATGATGTTCTTTTCCGGCGAATTGATGCGGCTCAGGCAGGCATAGAGCGTGGTCGTCTTACCCGACCCGGTCGGTCCGGTCGCGAGAATAATGCCGTGGCTCTGATGAATCAGGCGCTCGATCTTCGGCAGATTGTCGCCCGAGAAGCCGAGGCGATCGAGGTTCACATCGACCAGCGCCTGCTGCCGGTCGAGCAAGCGCAGCACGATGCGCTCGCCGAACGCGGTCGGAATCGTCGAGACGCGGATATCGATATCGCGACCCGCGATCCGCAGCCGGATGCGCCCGTCCTGCGGCAGCCGCTTCTCCGCGATATTGAGGCCCGACATAACTTTCACGCGCGAGGTGATCGCCGCATGAAAACGCTTTTGTGGCGTCAACACGTCGAAGAGCATCCCGTCTACGCGAAAACGCACGACGAGGTCGCGCTCGAACACTTCGATATGAATATCGCTCGCGCGGTCCTTGACCGCTTGCGACAAGAGTCCGTTGACCAATCGGATAATCGGCGCGGCGTCGTCGGCTTCGAGCAGATCGCGCGGCTCCGAGGCGAGTTCGTTGGCCACCAGGTCGAGCCGGTTTTCCTCGAGATCGATCATCAAGTCGTGCGCGGTCGTGGTTGCCGCCTGATCGTAGGCTCGATTGATCGCTTCGTTGATCACTTCGACCGGCGTTACCACGGCCAGAATCGGTTTGCCGAAGAGCACGTGCAGATCGTCGAGCGGTTCGTAATTGGCGGGGTCGGCGATCGCGACCGTGACCGTCGCCCCGTCAGTCGAAATCGGCAACAGGCGATTGCGCTTGGCGTAATTGATTGGGACCTTCGAGACCAGGTCGTTTTCGAGGGTCGCCGCGTCGATATGCGCCTGAAAGGGCAGGCCATATTCCTGGGCGAGGGCGCGCGCGAGGCGCTGCGGTTCGAGCGCCCCCATGTCGATGAGGACGTCGGCAATTTCTTGCCCCGGCTTCTTGCGCTGATGTGCTTTTTCGAGGTCTTGCGGCGAAACCCACGAGCGATCGAGCAGGATTGATTCGAAGCCGCTGCGTGCCGTCGCCATTAAAACACCTTTACCAAACTACATCCTGCGCCCCCGAAATTTTTGGCTGACTTAGATCGCGGGGTTAGCGCTATAAGCTATAATTAGACACGATGCGCCGCGTCGGTTGCAACTAGGTTCCCGCGTCCCGCCTAATAATGCTGCACAGGGGAAACCGCTCCGCCCGGTCCGAATCCGTAACTGAAGCCGGTGCCCTGTTTCGCCGGCATCGTGTGCTCGTTCTCTGCCCATGAGACGAGTTTGCTGTTGCTAAACTTCAAATCGAGGAACTTGCTCTCGTCGCCGGACTTGGTCGAGGTATAGAAAACTGTCGCCGCGATATCGTTGTTGTTCGGCCGGCGGGCATAGCTCCAGACCTCGCCATTTTCTCCCAAGTCCTTGCGCAGGTCCGGTTCGCCCCAATCCTGGTGGACCTGAAGCGTCGTTTCGCCGACCTTGAGATCGTCCTTCATGTGACTGGTCTTGATTCGCGATCCGGCCTGGTAGGCCAAACCACATCCGCAAATCGACACCATCCAACTCGCAATGACGAGTGCAACTAACTTCACGATCCATTGGCGCATTCAGGGAATTGTCTTTGTCGCCGCGCCGCTTTGTCAATCGCAGGCGTCTGATTGCGGTTGCGAAATGATGTCTGCTCGATTGCGTCCCACCCGGACTTGCGTACGCAGACGCAGCCTCAAGCGCAGCCGCGGTGTACGCTAGCAGCAAGGCGCCGGTTGGGCTGGCGTCAGCGAGGAGGGTCTGCCGGATGGTGCGCAAACTCAAGCTGATTAAGGGAGCCGCTCAGCGCAGCGCGCTCATCTATGGGATGCGAATGTTCGCGCCCACCGAAGTCGCGGCCGTCGATGATGCTCAGGTGCGCCTCGCCGATGGCGCCAAGGTCCGCGTCACGATGCATCTGATCGAGGGAACTCGCGCGCAGATTCGCCGTCAATTGATGCAGAGCATCGACGCGTTTTTCGAGTTTCTCGACGAGGAACCGGCGCCCTAGCGGAGGCCGGAAGTTTTATCGCTGCGCGGGCCTCATTCGATTTTGCGGGATGTAACTGAGCGGTTGTAACTGAACGAGTGATGCAAGACCGCTCGGCTGCCACCGTGGGCAGCCGAGCAATCGGTTAAGGGGTTGTCATTGACATGCAGGTCGCGAAAACCGTCACCTCAACCGCGCGCATGCTGCCGTTGATGACCGTGACCATCTCCCCAACCGGCGCGCTGTTGGTCTGGTCCATGCCGGCCGGAAACGTCGGGAGCAGGCCCGTCACATAGATACGTTGAGGAATCCGCACGCGGTTGGTCGGTGTGTCCGTTTTGAAACTCCCACTCATTGCATAGAAATTCTCCGAGCAGTCGGCCTCGATACTAATGGTCTTGCCGCGTTGGACGGTGCCGGCATTGCTGATGACTTCATAAACCGGCAAGGGAACGTTCGGCGGCGGATCGTCGTCAGGCACGAAGCAATAGTGCCAGTTACCCTTGCCATCATTACAACTACGATCTTTGCCATTAGCATTGTTGGCCAATGCGGGCGCAGCTGTCAGCGCCAGTGCCAAAGCGGCGGCGATCAGAATTGGTGAACGCATTATCATGTCTCCTTAAAGCAACCTATGCTCGTTATTTGATAAATAACGCTAATGAACACTCTCTGAGTCTATTACAGATGTTAATAATGGGTCAATAACGTAAGCATATTATAATGAGTTAAATCATGTTATGAGCTAACTTATCAACTGTAGATGTAATAATGCCAAACGGTCAAAAAAAAGCTCCGAGCCGGCGAGTCCGCGGGCGAACTGCCGGGTAGTCGCTTGATTTCTGCTTGCCGTGGGTGTGCGGCTAAGTTTGGAGGGTGGGGCGAAATGCAACTCGCCCGAGCGTGTTGTCCATTTGCCGATTACGCGATGGAAATGAAAGAATCGCGCGGCGATGATCGTCACTATAACTCAGCATGTCAGGAGGCTCGGCGCACGATGGATCTCAAATACATAAAGTATGAAAAAAAAGACCATTTGGCATATATCACCTTCAATCGGCCCGAGGTGATGAATTCGATGCATCCGCCTTGCCATCTGGAGATGGACGGCGTCTGGGATGATTTCGTGGCCGACAAGAATCTGTGGGTCGCGATCGTGACCGGCGCGGGCGACAAGGCTTTTTCCGCCGGCAACGACCTCAAATACACCGCTGCGCATTCCGGTGAACCGGTTCCGCGCAGCAAGGGCGGCTTCGCCGGCATTACCGCCCGCTTCGATATCAACAAGCCGATTATCGCTGCGGTCAACGGATTCGCGCTCGGCGGCGGCTGCGAGATCGCACTGGCCTGCGACATCATCATCGCCGCGGACCACGCCCGCTTCGGCTTGCCCGAGCCGCGCGTCGGCCTGATGGCCGGAGCCGGCGGGGTTCATCGCATGCCGCGTCACATTCCGCTTAAGATCGCGATGGGCATGATGATGACGGGACGGCACATCACGGCCGCCGAAGCGCATCGATGGGGCCTCGTCAACGAAGTCGTCGCCCTGAAAGACCTGATTTCCACGGCCGGCAAATGGGCCGCCGAAATCATGGAATGTTCACCGCTCTCGGTCCAGGCGAGCAAAGAGGCCGCTTACGCCGGTCTCCATATGTCGCTCGAGGAAGCGTGCAAAACCAACTTTCCGGCGAGCAAAAAGCTTTTTCAATCGAAGGATTTGATCGAGGGACCGCGCGCTTTTGCTGAGAAACGCAAGCCCAATTGGAAGAACGAATAAGAGCTTCGTCCAAGTACGAGATGGAGAATCCCTCCCGCGCGATCGGGAGGGAGTTTTTCCGAGCTTCGCCATGCTACTTGATCGCGCCTGAAAATATTTTTCCGCGCCTCTTGCAATCCTCGCCCGAATTCTATAACAACCACAACGTAGTTTCCTTGTTTGCGTAGTACCCCCCGGATTCGAAACATGAACTCGGGAGGGCGTTGAACGGTTCGTTCGGCGTTGTGACTGGGCTGGCGACAGAAAGTTGGCGTCAAGCTGGTCGGTATCGCAAGGAGTTATGTTGCCGCGTTGTCCGCAAACGGCGCGAGCGATTCCCTCTCAGGAGGAGACTCATGGGGACTAAGCCGATTATCCGCTTCGCGGTTGCTCCGACCGCCACTACTCGCGCACACCTCACGCGCTATGGTTCACGGCATCTGCCGCGAATTCTCGCACGTCTCCGCACCATCGTCTCGGCCTAACCGGCTCGACCGTTTGACGCCGCCGCAAGGCGCCGTCGTGGCTCGCGAGCCGGCTGTTGCAAATAGCCCAGTAGGGACCATCCTCGCGCCTGTTTCTTGGGAAACAAGCCGAGGCCGCAAGAAGCGCCAACTGTCGGGGGACGGTTGGCCCAACACTTGTCACTCGGGGAGGTAGTAATGGGTTTCAGGAGCTGTTTTTCGCGTATCGGGGGAACTGGAAAACTAACTGTAGTCGCAGCCACAGTCGTTGTGATGGCGGCGATGTGGCCGGCGGCGAGTCGCGCTGGGGATACCTTAAGCGTCACCGGCGCCGGCGTCCTGCCGGAGACTTCCAGCGTCGCGAGCGTTTTGCCGCAAACCTCGTCGGTATTAAGTAAGCCGGAGAATCCTTGGCTTAGCGGCCTGCACGTTTCCGGTTACCTCAGCCAGCAATTCGGCATGTACCAGAATCCGGGAGCGCTGCGCGATTTCACACCCAGCCGCAACAGCCTTGCAACTTCGCGCACGCTGCTGCAGGTTGACGAGAACTACAAGCTCAACGAAGAGAACAATTTCTTCGCCCGCGAATGGTTCGTGTACGAGCCGCCGTACGACCTCAACAGCAGGAACAATCCCGCGTGGAGCGCCGCCAGCCGGAACCATTCGAGCTACGGCCACTTCATGAACGGCTACTACAACAACTACCAGGTGCGCGACGCCTGGTGGGAAACCAAGGTGGGACCGCTCACGCTCTATACCGGCAATCAGATCGCGGTGTGGGGCCAGTCGCTCGCGTTTCGCGTCGGCGATGTGGTCAACCCCACGGATACCTGCTGGGCGTTCGGCTTCGCCAACCTCGAGCAGTCCCGCACTCCGCAGTGGATGGTGCATCCGATCCTGAACCTGCCCGAGTACGGACCGTTCACCTCGAACTTTCTGGAGGGCATCTGGCAGCCTGGTTTCTCGCCGAACTATTGGCCGGAGCAGACCAACGATCCCTACGGCAAGTATATCGGCGAGGGCGCCAAAGCGGGCCGCGCATTGCCCTGCCTGCCGTCCGCCAGCCACGGGCCGAGCGCGCGCTTCGACGTCCATTACACCACCCAGCAACGCTTCGGCTTGTCGGCTCAACTGGCAAATGGGGCGATTGTCGCCGACCCCGATCAGCATCAGATTTGGTGGTGCAAACAGTTTGCGGGTAACAACTTCCGGGGCACCAATCCGCTGCCGAAAGCACAGCGGAACAGTCTCCCCTGTAACCTCGGCTTGAGCAAGAACAACAACCCGTATTCACCGATTGGCGATGGCAGTTTGATCGATATCGGGGTCTGGAATATTCCCGGGTATCAACCGCAGAACTGGAACGACGGGATTCGCGCGCACACTATCGTCGGCCCGGCCGAACTCACGGCCTTTTGGTACAACGACAACATGAATGGCGGCAGCCCGGGCGCCGCGATTTGGCATCCGCTCACCAACCTCTACGATTACCACTACCAGGACATCCAGGACATTGGCGTCACCGCCGACGCGCCGTTGCCGGTGCCTGGCGCAATTGGTGAGTTTCTGCCTTTGGTCTTCCGCGCAGAAGGGGTTTACCAGAATCACGTGCCCTTCTCGGATGCCAACCCGTACAACTTCAGCGCGCATTCGTACTCGGATGTAGTCAAATGGATGCTCGCATTGGACATCGACCAGGCTTATGCGCCGTGGCTGACCGCGACCGGCAATCTCTCGGCCAACCTCGAGGTCGAAGACACGCTGATCATGGACTTTAAGCGAACGCTCGTGTCCAACGCGGTCAGCAACAACTTGCCGAAGAACGATGTGAACGTGCTGTTCAATATCGGCACTTCGTGGCTGTGGAACGACATTCAACCGTCCTACACCATGATTTATGAGGTGAAGGGGATCAACATGGCGATCTTCCCGGCGGTAGTGCTGAATCCGCCGTGGACCAAGAAGTACTTCGTGCAACTGCAGGCGATCGAGCTGTTGGGCGGCGACAAGCTGACCGGGGTCGGCTTTTTCAAGGGCCAGAGCATGCTGATGGCCACGCTCCAGTACAACTTCAACCTGCTCTGAGTAAACGTCCGTAACCGGGATTGGCGTGCGCCCACGCGCTCGTCAATCCCGCTTAGCCATCGCCGGAACGCCTGAACCGGGCCGGGATTCTGGCCGTGATTTTCGCCGACGAGGGCATTTTCGGTTCGGTGTTGCCTCAAGCCGGTCCATATTTGAGCGGAAACGGCCGGTGCGAATAACCGTCTGTAAACAGGTAGGAGGAATAAACGATCTGTAGCAAGTAATAAAAATGTGAACGCGCGTTTACGCTCCCATTACACTCGTCTCCCAACACGAATAGTCCCGTAATTACTTGCCCTATTCGTCTTTCGAGGCCTCGGCTCGCAGGCCGAAACCGACACCTCTGCCCGCGCTCCCCAACGAGACCGCCTTCCATGAGTAGGGATAGGCCCGGGAAACTGCTGAAAAAGCGGTCCGGTGAATCTTTGCCCGCCCTCTTGAAAACCTTCCGCGCTTTTTGTAAGAACCTGCACGTAGTTTCCTTGTTCGCGTAGTACCGCCCTGTTTCGAAACATGGAACAGGGGGGGCGCCATCCCGAGGGGAGCGGCGCAGGGCTCGACTGGTTGCGGGGGTAAATCGCCAGGACGAGTTCATATTCGCACGGCATTTGATCGAAGTACCGTCGGGGGATGGTACCAACGATTTTGCTGACTATAGGAGGGAGCTCATGGGGACTTGTTTTTCGGCCGTCAGGATACGCCGAGGCGGAGGGGGAGCCACAGCCGTTTTACTGGCTTTGGCGATGGTCGTTTCACTCGGTTCGCGCGCGTTCGCCGCGGACCTCTCAGTAACTTCGGGCGATGCTCTTAACGTAACCGCAGCGACCGACGCGGTTCTTCCGCAGACCTCAACCGGTGGTGCGTCTGCCGAAAACGGCTGGCTTAGCGGCCTGCACGTTTCCGGTTACCTCAGCCAGCAATTCGGCATGTACCAGAATCCGGGAGCGCTGCGCGATTTCACACCCAGCCGCAACAGCCTTGCAACTTCGCGCACGCTGCTGCAGGTTGACGAGAACTACAAGCTCAACGAAGAGAACAATTTCTTCGCCCGCGAATGGTTCGTGTACGAGCCGCCGTACGACCTCAACAGCAGGAACAATCCCGCGTGGAGCGCCGCCAGCCGGAACCATTCGAGCTACGGCCACTTCATGAACGGCTACTACAACAACTACCAGGTGCGCGACGCCTGGTGGGAAACCAAGGTGGGACCGCTCACGCTCTATACCGGCAATCAGATCGCGGTGTGGGGCCAGTCGCTCGCGTTTCGCGTCGGCGATGTGGTCAACCCCACGGATACCTGCTGGGCGTTCGGCTTCGCCAACCTCGAGCAGTCCCGCACTCCGCAGTGGATGGTGCATCCGATCCTGAACCTGCCCGAGTACGGACCGTTCACCTCGAACTTTCTGGAGGGCATCTGGCAGCCTGGTTTCTCGCCGAACTATTGGCCGGAGCAGACCAACGATCCCTACGGCAAGTATATCGGCGAGGGCGCCAAAGCGGGCCGCGCATTGCCCTGCCTGCCGTCCGCCAGCCACGGGCCGAGCGCGCGCTTCGACGTCCATTACACCACCCAGCAACGCTTCGGCTTGTCGGCTCAACTGGCAAATGGGGCGATTGTCGCCGACCCCGATCAGCATCAGATTTGGTGGTGCAAACAGTTTGCGGGTAACAACTTCCGGGGCACCAATCCGCTGCCGAAAGCACAGCGGAACAGTCTCCCCTGTAACCTCGGCTTGAGCAAGAACAACAACCCGTATTCACCGATTGGCGATGGCAGTTTGATCGATATCGGGGTCTGGAATATTCCCGGGTATCAACCGCAGAACTGGAACGACGGGATTCGCGCGCACACTATCGTCGGCCCGGCCGAACTCACGGCCTTTTGGTACAACGACAACATGAATGGCGGCAGCCCGGGCGCCGCGATTTGGCATCCGCTCACCAACCTCTACGATTACCACTACCAGGACATCCAGGACATTGGCGTCACCGCCGACGCGCCGTTGCCGGTGCCTGGCGCAATTGGTGAGTTTCTGCCTTTGGTCTTCCGCGCAGAAGGGGTTTACCAGAATCACGTGCCCTTCTCGGATGCCAACCCGTACAACTTCAGCGCGCATTCGTACTCGGATGTAGTCAAATGGATGCTCGCATTGGACATCGACCAGGCTTATGCGCCGTGGCTGACCGCGACCGGCAATCTCTCGGCCAACCTCGAGGTCGAAGACACGCTGATCATGGACTTTAAGCGAACGCTCGTGTCCAACGCGGTCAGCAACAACTTGCCGAAGAACGATGTGAACGTGCTGTTCAATATCGGCACTTCGTGGCTGTGGAACGACATTCAACCGTCCTACACCATGATTTATGAGGTGAAGGGGATCAACATGGCGATCTTCCCGGCGGTAGTGCTGAATCCGCCGTGGACCAAGAAGTACTTCGTGCAACTGCAGGCGATCGAGCTGTTGGGCGGCGACAAGCTGACCGGGGTCGGCTTTTTCAAGGGCCAGAGCATGCTGATGGCCACGCTCCAGTACAACTTCAACCTACTCTAAACGTGAACAACCCGGATTGGCGAGTGCGGTATGCGCTCGCCAATCCGGTGCTTCGCTAACCTAACCGGTTCAATCCGCGAGCGAGCGACGCCCTCGGAGATTGCTCGAGGTAATGGATCGGCTGGCGGGTCGGCGATGAAGGTGAAGTTGCCCGGGGCCGTGGAGAGCCAATGCCCGCTTCGCACCAGCGCTCGCCGGTCTCCATACAAACCGGCTTGCGACCGGCCATGCGACCGCAGACCGCGTGGCCAACGGGGTGATCTCCCTCACCGGCGGACGGCACAAAGGGAACGCCTTACTCCCTCGGCGCTGCGGCCCTGGGCCGATTCTAGCGCAGCACTATGTGATAGGTGGGCGGCGTCCGCGATGAGCGGGACGCCGCTCGCTTTGATTACGTACTAACTTTCGTCCAGCGACCAGGATTTTGGACTAGAGCGCGATGCCGTTCACTCTTCAGCGCCGTATCGAGTTAGGCGGACGTGCCTGCCCGCGCTCGTCCGCCGGGTGCGCCGCGTCGCTCCGTAACGATTACTTCGCTGGTTAGCGCCGGCCGCGTGTGGTCGTCAGATGATCTTGTTGAGCGGGAACTCGATGATGCCGACGGCGCCGGCCTCGATCAGCTTCGGAAATAGCTCGCGAATGGTGTGCTCGCTGATGACAGTTTCGATCGCGAGCCATTCCTTGCCCTTGAGATTCGGACTCGGATAGAGCTGCGATACCGTCGGCGCGGTAATTGATGGCAACAATCCGATGACCGCTTCCAGATGCTCCCGCGCGACGTTCATCTTGATCCCGACGCGGCTCTCCGCGTCGAGCGCACCCTTCATCAACACGCCGATCTGGCGAATCTTCTCGCGCTTCCAACCCTCATCCCAAGAGGTCCGGTTGGCCACCAGCACCGGCGACGAGGTCAGCAATTCCTCAACTATTCTTAGACCGTTGGCGCGCAGCGAAGACCCCGTTTCCGTGACCTCGACGACCGCATCGACCAGTCCGTCGGCCGCCTTCGCCTCGGTCACGCCCCATGAAAACTCAACATCTACTTTAACCTTGCGCTCGGCGAAGATGCGGCGCGTAAAGGCGACCATCTCGGTGGCGACGCGCTTGCCTTCGAGGTCTTCGAGCCTTAGCACGGGTGACTGATTCGGCACGCACAAGACCCATCGGGTGGGTTGCAGCGAAACCTTGGAATAGATGAAGCTCTCGACCTCGACGAGCTCGACCCCGTTCTCGACAATCCAGTCGCTGCCCGTGATGCCCGCGTCGAGCGAACCGTCGGCGATATAGCGGGGCATCTCCTGCGGCCGCAACAGCCGGCAACTGAGCGCAGGATCGTCAACACGCGGGATGTAGGAGCGGTCGCCGACGGCGATCCGCCAGCCCGACTTGCGCATCAGCTCGAGCGTTTGCGCTTCGAGGCTGCCCTTGGGAATGCCGAATTTCAGGACTGTGTCGTTGGCCATTGGATATCGTTCAGGCGCCGGGCTTGGCCGGAGTCGAGTGGTGGCCGTAATTCGCGCCGTACTTGGCCGGATCGACCCTGCGCTCGTCGGTCACCCGCCAGTTGCCATGGTCGAAGATGCGGAAGAAACAGGACTCGTAGCCCTCGTGGCAGGCGGCCATGTCGCCGTGCTGATCGACGCGCAACAGGATGGTGTCGGTATCGCAGTCGATGCGGATTTCGCGCACGGTCTGGAAGTTCCCCGACTCCTCGCCCTTGCGCCACAGGCGATTGCGCGAGCGCGAGAAGTAGCAGGCGTGACCGGTGGCGACGGTCTCATCGAAGGCCTCGCGATTCATATACGCGACCATCAGGAGTTTGCCGCTGGCGTAATCCTGCGTCACCACGGGAATCACGCCGCCGCCCTTGTCGAAGTCGATTTGCGCTGCCGCCGTTGTATCCATGCTTACCACCGACCGAGGCTTCCGTCCGATTAGAACCAAACAGTATCGGTCAATTCAGCCGGCGATTCAACGTCATCAGTATGAAGTGGGTTTGCTCTGTGCAGAGGGATGCTCCATAGAGAGGGGTTTCAGG
>VFSW01004472.1_pt1 | contig 20840 bp, 15 predicted proteins | sample 5358111 | NCBI WGS metagenome assembly VFSW01 (sample SAMN11554181, study PRJNA540505) | mine drainage metagenome | isolation source: sediment from site ElyBrook_90M | place: USA: Ely Copper Mine, Vershire, VT | collected 2017
ATCCTGCCCGGTGCGCCATTTCAGGACAAAAGTGAGAACCCCGTTTGGGAAGGCCGCCGCGACGGCTGGCGTTGCCGTCGAACGCGGCGCGAATCTTTTGGCGATGCAAGACCCGGACGAACGGATCGTTGACGCGCGGCCGCTGCTGACGTGATGCCGCGCGCGTCGGGGAATTCATCGGACGCGAGTCGCCCGTGTCGGCAATGCGACGCCGCCGCGCCTCGGCGCGCCGCACGGGATTGTTGGTGACGTACTATCTTATTGAAAATAAACGGAAATATAGATATTTGGCGCTGTATCGCGACAAGCGGATGGCCGCTTACGACCTGATTGCGGCGACCAGATCGGCGGCGAATTGCGACAGCGTGTCGTCGCGCGCGCCCATGACCACGATGCGGTCGCCCGGCCTCGCCAGTTCGCGCAGCTTGTCGCCACACGCCGCACGATCCGCGATCGCAAATGCCGTGCGCCCCGCCGCCTCGACACCGCGCACGACGTCGACGCTGGTGGCGCTGCGCTCGACCGTGCCGCCGAAATAGACGGGCTCCGGCATGATCAGGACATCGCCGCCGCCGAGATTGTCGGCAAAGCACGCGATGAAGGCGTCCTTCATCAGCCGCAGCGGCCCGTAGCCGTGAGGTTGGAACATGACGAGGAGCCGGCCGGGAAAATCGTGCAGCGTCGCCAGCGTGGCGGCGATCTTGTCGGGGTTGTGGGCGAAGTCGTCGATGACCGTGATGCCGTTTGCCGAGCCGACGACATCCAGTCTGCGCTTGATGCCGGTAAATCCGCCCAGCGCGCGCGCTGCCTCTGCCAGAGACAGGCCGCAGGCGCGCGCCGCCCCCAGCGCGGCCAGCGCGTTCGCCACGTTGTGGCGTCCCGGCACATGGAGCGCGATCCTCGCCATTGTACTTCCTTCGCGCACCGCAAAGGCGATCCCGTCCGGCGCCGGCACAAGCCCGCTCGCCTGGAGCTGCGCCGGGCGGCCGCTCAAACTGTAGGTGATCGCCGTCTTTGCCGTCGCGGCGAGCGTGGCGGTCTCGTCATTGTCCAGGTTCAGCACCGCCACATCGGCTTTCGCCACGAAATCGCGGAACAGGGTACGCAGTTCCTCCAGCGATTTGTGATCGAGGGCGATGTTGTTGAGCACGGCGATGTGCGGCGTGTAGCGCGCGATGGAGCCGTCGCTCTCGTCCACTTCGCTGACGAAGATTTCGCTCTTTCCGACCAGGGCGCTGGCGAACAGCGCATCCGGCGTGACGAAATTCTTCATCACCGCGCCGTTCATGATGGTCGGATCGCGCCCGGTCGCCGACAGGATCCAGCCGATCATGCCGGTGGTGGTGGATTTGCCGCTGGTGCCGGCGACGCCGATGCTCTGCGGCGCGGCATTGAACAATTGCGCCAGCAGTTCGGCGCGGGCCATCAGCGTGGCGCCGATGCGGCGCGCGGCTTCGACATCGGGCACCGTATTCTCGACGGCCGCCGAAGCGACCACGATCATGTCCGCGTCCGTGACGCCGCTGCCGTCCTGCGGAAACAGCGCGATGCCGCGGGCGCGCAGGAAATCGAACTTCTGCGCCATACGGCCTTGATCGAGGGAGCGGTCCGAACCCGACACCGCGCAGCCTTGCGCCCGCAGGATCAGCGCCAGGGGGAGCATGCCGCTGCCGCCGATGCCGCAGAAGAAATAGCGCCTGTTCACAGTCATGGGGGCAGGTTATAAGGCGGATAGTGTCGTGACAAGCAATTGGAAAAACACGCGAATCCGAATGCGCGACGGCAGGATGAGAATCGGCGTTGTGGCGCCCGCGTCGCGTCTGGAACCGGTCTTTGCCGAAAAGGTTCTGGAGCTGGCGCGCACGCTCTATGCGGATCGCGCCCCCGACATCCAATTCCATCCGCAGTGCTTTCTCTCCTGGGGCCATTTCGCTGGCGGCGATGATGCGCGCGCCCAGGCCTTTCTCGACGTCGCGAACGACCCGAGTTTCGACGCGCTGTGGATCGGCCGCGGCGGCTACGGCTCCTGCCGCATTGCCGGGCGCGTGATCGCCGGTCTGACGGACGCGGCGAAACGGAAGAGCTATCTCGGCTATAGCGATGCCGGCGCTCTGCTCGGCAGTCTGTACAAACATGGCGTCGGCGAGGTCGTGCACGGACCGATGCCCGCCGACATCAACCGCCAGGGCGGAGAGAAAGCCGTCGGCAGAGCGCTGTCCTTCCTCGTCGATCGCGCACCGGTCTCGCTGGAGCCTGCGGTTTCGCCAACGACGATGACCGCCGCCTTCAACATGATGGTGCTCAGCCAAATCGTCGGGACGCCGTTGCAGCCGGACCTGACCGGTCACGTTCTGATGCTCGAGGAAGTGTCGGAATATATGTACCGCATCGACCGCACGATGTTTCACCTCACCAGCAATCCCGACGTGAAGAGCGTCGCAGGCATCAGGCTTGGCCGTTGCAGCGAGGTTCCGCCGAACGAGCCGGACTTCGGGCAGAGCGAAGAAGACGTCGTCCGGCACTGGTGCGAGGTGTCGGGGATTCCGTATCTCGGCCGGGCCGACATCGGGCATGATATCGATAACAAGGTTGTTCCCTTCGGGCGGCTGCGGGCCGTTTGACGGAAGCGTGCGGCTGCGTCCGTGGCCGATGCTGCAATGCGGTGCGCCCATGCCGGCAGTCTGCGCCACTTCTTTTTCTTACGTGCGGCCTGGGGGCGCGGCGCAGTCAGCCAAGGTGGTCGCTGCTTGACAGCGTTGTCATGATGCAAGAATGTCAAACCAATTCTATCTGCCAAAAACAACGATAACCAAAAAATTCAGGGGGTCACGTGCATCTTCAACTCATCGACATTGTGATCATCGTCGCGTTCCTCGCGACGTCCGTTCTGGTCGGGCATTGGGTTTCGCATCGCGCGTCACGGGACACCAAGGCCTACTTCCTCGGCGGCAATGTTCTGCCCTGGTACATGCTCGGCGTGTCGAACGCGTCCGGGATGTTCGACATCGCGGGCACGATGCTGCTCGTCACCTGGCTCTTCGTCTACGGCGTGAAGAGCGTGTTCATCCCGTGGCTGTGGCCGGTCTTCAACCAGATCTTCCTGATGGTGTATCTGTCGGGTTGGCTGCGCCGTTCGGGCGTGACCACCGGCGCGGAGTGGATCCGCTTCCGCTTCGGCAACGGGCTCGGCGCGCAGCTTTCGCATCTGATCGTCGTGATCTTCGCGCTGGTCAGCGTCATCGGCTTCCTCACCTACGGCTTCAAGGGCATTGGCAAGTTCGCCGTCGACTTCCTGCCCTGGCGGTTCTCGGCGGACGCGTCGATCAATGAAAACGTCTACGCCCTGATCCTGATGGGCATCACGACGTTCTACGTTGTGAAGGGCGGCATGTTCAGCGTGGTGATCACCGAAGTGCTGCAGTTCTGCCTGTTGTCGGTTGCCTCGGTCGCCATCGGCTTGATCGCCATGCAGCAGGTTTCCCCCGCCGCCCTGCACGCCGTCATCCCCGCGGGCTGGGACCAGATCTTTTTCGGCTGGAAACTCAATCTCGACTGGTCGCATCTGATACCGGAGGCCAACGCCAAGATCATATCCGACGGCAGCTCGCTGTTCGGCTTCCTCATCATGATGCAGCTGTTCAAGGGTTATATCGTCAGCGCAGCGGGCCCGGCGCCCAACTACGACATGCAGCGCGTCCTCTCGACCCGCAATCCGCGCGAGGCCTGCATGATGAGTGCAGTCGTCAACGTCGTGCTGAACGTACCGCGCTATTTCATGACCGCCGGCCTGACCATCCTGGCGCTCGTCTTCTACAGCACGACGATCCGGCATATGGGCACCAACATGGATTTCGAGAAGATCCTGCCGGATGCGCTCAGCCGCTTCGTCCCGGCGGGCCTGCTCGGAATCCTGGTCGCCGGCCTGTTGGCGGCCTTCATGTCGAACTTCGCGGCGACGGTGAACGCCGCGCCGCCCTACATCGTCAACGACATCTATCGCCGCTTCTTCAATCCGAAGGCCAGCGAGCGGCTCTGCGTCAAGCTGAGCTATGTCGCCTCCATCAGCGTGGTGGTGCTGGGCATCAGCATCGGCTGGTTCGTGACCTCCATCAACGACGTGGTGCAATGGATATCCGCCGGACTATGGGGCGGTTATGCGGCGGCCAACGTGATCAAATGGTATTGGTGGCGCTTCAACGGCTTCGGCTATTTCTGGGGCATGGCCTCGGGCATCGTGGCGGCGCTTCTCATTCCCTGGGCGCAGCCCACTTGGCAGCCGCTGCTCACGTCGTTCCTCGCCGCCTATCCGGCGTTCCACGTGGCGTTCGCCACGCTCGTCACGCTGCCGTCGGCGCTCGCTTGCTTCCCGGCGATCCTGATTCTTTCGCTGATCGGCTGTTTTGTCGGAACATGGCTGTCGCAAGCGGAAGACATGGATGTGCTGAAGGCCTTCTACGTCAAGACGCGACCCTGGGGCTTCTGGGGTCCGGTGCTGAAGGCGGTGCAGGCCGAGGATCCGTCGTTCAAGCCGAACCCGGATTTCTGGCGCGACATGTCCAACATCGTCATCGGCATCGTCTGGCAGACGAGCCTGGTTGCGCTGCCCGTCTATGTCGTGATCCGCGAATACGACCGCGCCGAGATCGCGCTGGCCTGCGTCGTGGTAACTTCCCTCATCTTGAAGTTCACCTGGCTCGATCATCTGAAGAAGGTGTATCCGGATCCCAAGCCGGAACCGGCGCCGCTGCCTTCCGAGGTCGCCGCAAGTTGAAAAAAGGGGCCGAGGGAAACCGCGGCCCCTTTTTATTATGACGTCGCGCCTCAGCTCAGGACGGCTTCGACGGCGACCTCGTTCTTGCCGTCCTTGGGCGGCGCCACGACGGCGCCGTCGATGGGCTTGCCGTCGACCTTGAGGCTCACCTTGTTTCCTGGACCCTTGCGGCTCACCGCGATGCGATAGGTCACGCCGCGGAATTTGCGCATCGCGCTGAACCCCGGCCACTGCGCAGGCAGGACGGGCGCGATCCGCAGCCCCTCATATTCCGGGCGGATGCCGAGAATCCATTGCGTGATGGCGTAGTAGTTCCAGGCCGCCGTTCCGGTCAGCCAGGAGTTCTTGGCTTCGCCATGGGTCGGCGCATCGCGCCCGGCGATCATCTGTGCATAGACGTAGGGTTCGCAGCGATGCACGTCGCTGATCGCCTCGCGGGCCGAGGGGTTGATGCGCGAATAGTAATCGTGCGCCGCGTCGCCGTTGCCGACCATGGTCTCGGCGATGACCACCCAGGGATTGTTGTGGCAGAAGATGCCGGCGTTTTCCTTGTAGCCGGGCGGATAGGTCGAGATTTCGCCGTATTCGATGTAGTAGCGCGAATAGGCCGGCTGCTGCAGCACGATCCCGTGCGGCGTCGCCAGATGCGTCTTGACGGATTCCAGCGCCTTCTTCGCCATGCCGTCCTCGAGCCCGATGCCGGCCAGCACGCAGAAGCCCTGCGGCTCGATGAAGATCTTGCCTTCTTCGCATTCCTTCGAGCCGATCTTGCGGCCGAAATCGTCATAGGCACGCACGAACCATTCGCCGTCCCAGCCGTGTTTGCGGACCGTCGCGTCCATGCGCTCGGCTTCCGCCAGGCAGGTCTTGGCGTCATCCTTGGCGCCGCGCCGCTCGGCGATCGCCGCCAGTTCCTTGGCCGCCAGCACGAACAGGCCGGCGATGAAGACGGATTCCGCCACCTTGCCGTCCTTGCTGGTGGTGGTCTGGAACGATTCGCCGGGCGTGTTCGAGAAGCAGTTGAGGTTGAGGCAATCGTTCCAGTCGGCGCGGCCGATCAGCGGCAGGCCGTGCGGCCCCAGCCGCTCGAGCGCATAGCGGAAGCTCCGCCGCAGATGCTCGTAGAGCGGCTGTTCCGAGCCCGGCGCGTTGTCGAACGGCACCGGTTCGTCGAGGATGCTCCAGTCGCCGGTTTCCTTGAGATAGGCTCCGACGCCGACAATCAGCCAGTGCGGATCGTCGTTGAAGTTGCCGCCGATGTCGTTGTTGCCCTTCTTGGTCAGCGGTTGATACTGGTGATAGGCGCCACCCGTCGGCAATTGCGTCGCCGCCAGGTCGAGGATGCGTTCGCGAGCACGCTCCGGCACCATGTGCACGAAGCCAAGCAGGTCTTGGTTGGAATCGCGGAAGCCGAGCCCGCGGCCGATGCCCGACTCGAAGGTCGACGCCGAACGCGACATGTTGAACGTCGCCATGCACTGATAGGCGTTCCACACATTCACCATGCGGTCCGTGTGGATGTCCGGCGTGTGCGTCTGGTAGACGCCCAGCAGCGTATCCCAATGGGCGCGTAGCCGCTCGAAGGCCGCGTCGACTTGGACCTTGTCGCGGTATTTCGCGATCAGCGGTTTCACCGTCTTCTTGTTGATCGTCTGCGAGTTCGGCGGATCGAATTTAGCGTCTGCCGGATTTTCGTGATAGCCGAGCACAAAGATGATCTGGCGGCTCTCGCCGGGCTTGAGCGCCACCCGCACGTGATGCGAGCCGATCGGCGACCAGCCATGGGCGATCGAGCCGGAGGACGCGCCGCGCTCGACAGCCGCCGGTTCGTCCCAGCCGCGCCAGGGTCCCAGGAACGCCTCGCGCTGGGTGTCGAATCCGGCCAGCTTCTCCGAGCAGGCGAACCAGGCGAAGTGATTGCGGCGCTCGCGATATTCGGTCTTGTGGTAGATCACCTCGTCGTCGACTTCGACCTGCCCGGTGCTGAAATTGCGCTGGAAATTGGTGAAGTCGTCGAGGGCCTCCCACAGGCAGAATTCGACCGAGGAAAAGGCCGACAATTCCACCGGCGTGGAGCGTTCGTTGGTCAGCGTGAGCTGCCAGATCTCCAGCGTCTCGTCGAGCGGCACGAAATAGCGCGTGCTCGCCGAGATGCCGTCGTGTTTCGACGAGATGACGCTGTAGCCCATGCCGTGCCGGCAGCTGTAGTCGTCGAGCTTGCCGCGGGTCGGCATCCAGGACGGCGACCAGTATTCGCCGCTCTTGTCGTCGCGCAGATAGATGTACCGCCCGCCGAAATCGAAGGGAACGTTGTTGTAGCGGCCGCGCGTGAGGCGGCGCAGGCGCGCGTCGCGGTAATAGGAATAGCCGCCGCCCGTCGCCGAGATGATTCCGAAATAGCTTTGGCACCCGAGGTAATTGATCCACGGCAACGGCGTGTCGGGCCTGGTGATGACATATTCCCGATTCGCATCGTCAAAATGGCCGTACTTCATGGCGTTGTCTTCCCGTTCGTTTGTTCTTTCAGCCGCGCCATCATCTCGTAGCAGGCGCGGGCATTGTGATAAGGGCACTTCCAGGGACCGACGAGATAGGCGTCGCCGTCCTCTTTCGCGGTCAGCGGCACGCCCTGCGGCGAAAGCTTGGCGTGCCATTCGCCATGCACGCGGTCCACAACGTTGGTTTCGATGTAGTCCCAGGCCCGGCGCGCGGCTGCGAGAAACGGCGTCTCGCCGGAAATCTGGAAGGCGTTGTAGAATCCGACGACGGCTTCGGCCTGCGCCCACCAGTGCTTCTTGGGATCGACGAGCGCGCCTTTGGCGTCGGCCTCGTAAAACAGGCTGCCGTCGCGATCGAGTCCTTGCTCGTACACCGCCTTGGCCATGGCTACTGCCAGCGTACGGGCGCGGGCGATCAATCCGGCGTCGCCGAGAATCTCGGCGGCCTCGACGATCAGCCAGCTGCCCTCGATGTCGTGCCCGTATGAAACATGGTTCGACAGCTTCTCCCAACGTTCGTCGAAGAACAGTTTGAAGTGTCGGGTTTCGTTGTCGACGATGTGATCCGTCGTCAGGTGCAGAAGTTCGGTCTGTTTCGCCATGAGCGTCGGGTCGCGCCACACCCGCAGCAGGTTGGTATAGGCCTCCATGATATGCAGATGCGTGTTCATGGATTTGGGGCTGTTGAGGTCCTTGTCGCTCAGCCGCATGTCTTCGAGTTCGTGCCAGTCGCGATCGCGCGCCTCGAAATAGCCCTTGAAGTCCGAATCGTAGCTGTGGTCTTCGATCAGCCAGAACAGGCGTTTGGCAAAGTCGAGGCTGGCGGCATTGCCCGTCGCACGGAAATATTCCGCCAGCGCGTAGATGCCGAAAGCCTGGGCATAGATTTGCTTGCGGGGCGAAACGGGATTGCCCTGACGATCGAGCATCCAGAAGAGCCCGCCGAATTTGCGGTCCCAGAACGCGGTCGTGACGTAATCGTAGGCCCAGTCGGCCGTTTCCCGGTATTCGCTGCCGATCAGCCGGCTCGCCGCCGAGAAGGTCCACAGAATGCGGGAATTGATCACGGAGGCGCGCGGCGCCTCCTTGTCGACCTTGCCGTCGGTGTCGATCAACCCGTAGAAGCCGCCGTTCTCGCGATCGACCGCATGGCGCGTCCAGAACGGCAGGATGTTGTCCACGAGTTCCTTGCGGAACTGCTCGGCCCAGAGACCGTTTGCTGTCTCGCTCATGGCATTTTCTGCCCGAGGCAAGATTCGACGATGGCGTACCAATCCGCCCGCGACAGGGTGAGCGCGTCTGCCGTCAGGCAGTCGCGCAGTCGGGCCGGCGTTTTGGTGCCGAGGATCGGTGTCACCGGCGCGGGATGACGCTGCAGGAAGGCGAGCGCCACGGCGGTTGGCGATACGCCACTGCGCTCCCCGATGCGGCGGAGCGTTTCGCGCACGCGGGAAAATTCCGCCGCCCCGGTCTCGCCAAGGCGTCCTCCGGCCAGAGGAGACCAGGCCATGACGGCGATGCCGCGCGCCATCGCCTGATCGAGCGTACCGTCGAACAGCGGATCGACCTGCGCGGCGGAGAATTCCAGCTGGTGTACGGCAATCGGCGCCTTCATATGGCGCGCCAGCGCGGCGACTTGGCTCGTGGTGAAGTTGGAGACGCCGACGGCGCCGACTTTTCCCGACGCGACAAGCTCGTCCAGCGTCTCGGCCAGTTCGGCCGGATGCGCCAGGAAGTCCGGGCGGTGAATGTAGAAGAGGTCGATCTTGTCGACCCGCAGGCGCGAAAGGCTCGCTTCGCAGGCGGCCGACAGATATTCCGGCGAGGAGTTGTAGGGCGAGCCCGGCTCCACGCCCGCCTTGGTGGCGACGACCGCGCCCTTGAACAGTTCCGGCGTCCGCGCACGGAGGACGCCCAGCAGCCGCTCGGCGCCGCCGAAGGCGCCCGGTCCGCCATAGACGTCGGCGGTGTCCAGATGATCGATGCCGCTCTTGCGGACAAGCGAAAGCATTTCGGCCGCCGCGTCGACCTCGGTTTCGCGATAGCGCCAGAAGCCGTAGGCGAACCGTCGTTTTCCGGTCACCGACAAGGCGAGCATTACAGGTCCTTTCGAATCTCGCGGATTAAGGCGGCTTTGGGCAGGCTTTCTTCCAGCAGGGCGACTACCCTGCATGACAGCGTTGTCATAGTATCGTGGTTTGGCTACATTCGCAATCAAAACAACGTTGGAGGAGTAGGGTCGGCCGGACTTCGCAACGGTTCAAGCCCTACAGGGTCGGAGGACCAATAGGAAGATGATTATCCGGAAGGCGCCATTGGCGGCGCGTTGGTTTGTGGCTGTCGCCGCGTGTCTCGTCGCGGCGTCGATGGTGGCGCATGCGTCATCACAGGGCGCTGCGGTCGGCATCCAGGCAAAGCGGGCCGCGATCCTCAACTATGTGCGCGATCTGCAGAAGCAGCAGAAGACGATGGTGGGCGTGCAGGTCAACGAATTTGAGGTCTACATCGACTGCACATCGGTCGACCGCGTCGTCGCGCAGACGGGGAAACATCCGGCGATCATGGGCCTGGAACTGATGAACGCCATCGCCTATCCGCCCTACAAATCCTATCTGATCGACCGGGCCCTGACTCAGACGGCGGCCGGCGGCATCGTGGAGATGTCGTGGCACGAGCGCAATCCGGTGGAGGTCTGTCCGCGCGGCGAGTTCTTCGACTGCGTCAAGAAGCCGATGACGGCCGACACGTTTCGCGCCGTCCTCACCAAGGGAACGCCCGAGCACAAGCTGTGGCTGGCCGACGTCGATGCTATCGCCAAGGTGCTGGCCACGTTACGCGACCGCGGCGTCGTCGTGCTGTTCCGTCCTTATCACGAGATGAACCGCGAGTGGTTCTGGTGGGGAAAGCAGAGCGCCTATCCGGAACTGTGGGACGCGCTGTACGACGAGCTGGCGATCCGCCACAAACTCGACAATCTGATCTGGGTGTGGTCGGTCGACCGCGACACGCTCGATCCGACGCCCTTCTTCCCGGTGCGGCACAAACCGGACATCGTCGGAACCGACGTCTATGAGCATGATCCGGACAGCCCGGTCTATGCCTCTGCGCGCGCCAAAGTCACCGCTCTCGATCCGACCGCGCCCTTCGCGCTCACCGAAGTCGGCGTCGCGCCCGGCAGCCAGGTGCTGGACGCCGTCAACCCGGCCTGGGTTCTGCTGTGGGGCGGGGAATATCTCAATTCCGCCTGGGCCCTGGATCCGGCCAATTGCCCGTACTGCAACAAACCCGAGCAGGTGGCGGCGCTCTTCAAGCTTGACCGGATCGTGACGCTCGACAAATTGCCCGCGAGCCTGCGCGCCACGATTTCGGCGGGTGTGACCAACCAGCACCCTTTGCATCGGCCGAACCCGACCTGCCCGGCGAAGCTGCATTGAACGTCGCCCCGCCGTCATTCCAGGAAGAAGACGACAGCATGCCGACCAAAAGCGATTTCCAGAACCGGCTCGCCGAATTGCAGGCCCGGCACCGGGCGTTGATCGAGCGGCCGAACCGTCCGACCGAGCGCGACAACGGGATCTACCGGCGTTGGACGAACCCCATCCTGACGGCCGATCACACGCCGCTGTTCTGGCGATACGATCTGGATTTCAAGAGCAATCCGTTCCTGATGGAGCGGATCGGCGTGAACGCGGCCTTCAATTCCGGCGCCATCTATCGCGACGGAAAATATCTGCTGGTGGTGCGGGTGGAGGGCGTCGACCGTAAGTCGTTCTTCGCTGTCGCCGATAGCGCCAACGGCGTCGACAACTTCTCGTTCTGGGACTATCCGGTTCAGCTGCCGCAGACCGGCGATCCGGATACCAACGTCTACGACATGCGTCTGACGCAGCACGAAGACGGCTGGATCTACGGCCTGTTCTGCACGGAGCGCAAAGACAAGACGCAGCCCAACGACGCGTCGGCGGCCACGGCCCAATGCGGCATCGTGCGGACGCACGATCTCAAGACATGGGAGCGTCTCCCCGATCTGGTGACGCGCTCCGGCCAGCAGCGCAATGTGGTCCTCCATCCCGAATTCGTCGACGGCAAATACGCGCTTTACACCCGCCCGCAGGACGGTTTCATCAGCGTCGGCAGCGGCGGTGGCATCGGCTGGGGCCTCGCCGGCGACATGACGCGCGCGCGGGTGGATGAGGAAATCATCGTCGACCAGAAGGTCTATCACACGATCAAAGAGGTGAAGAACGGTCAGGGCCCCGCACCGCTGAAGACCGAACGCGGCTGGCTGCATCTGGCGCATGGCGTGCGCAACACGGCGGCCGGCCTGCGCTATGTCCTCTACATGTTCATGACCGCGCTCGACCGCCCCTGGGCGATCACCCATGCGCCGGGCGGGCACTTCATCGCGCCGGAAGGCGAAGAGCGCGTCGGCGACGTCTCCAACGTCACCTTCTCGAATGGCTGGATCGTCAACGGGAAGAACGAGGTGTTCATCTATTACGCGTCATCCGATACGCGCCTGCACGTCGCGACCTCCAGCATCGAACGGCTGGTCGACTACGTGACCAACACGCCGCCGGACCCGCTGACCTCGGCGGACTGCGTGAAGCAGCGTTCCGCGCTGATCGCGAAGAATCTGGCCCTGCCGGGACGCGGTGCACCGTAACGGAGGCCCCTTATCCCCTGTGAAGCTTTGCCCAGGGCACAGCGTCGGCCGAGAAATGCGCGACCAGGAATTCGATCAGGGCGGTCACGCGCGAGGCGCGCGGGCCGCCCGCCGGCGTCAGCACGTTGATGTTCAGCGATGGCGCCGACCAGTCCTGCAGGACGCATTCGAGCTTGCCGCTTTTGATCTCCTCCCAGACGACGAAGTCTGGCTGCATCGCCACGCCCAGCCCGGCGAGCAGGGCGGTCTTCAAAGCATCGGCGCTGTTGGCGCCGAGCGGTCCCTGCACCGTCACCGCTTCCTTCTCGCCGGCCTCATTGGCGAAGTGCCAGACGTCGCCGGAAGCAAGATAGGTGTAGGGCAGACAAGCGTGCTGTGCGAGATCGCTTGGCCGCTGCGGGCGACTGTGCTTTTCGAAATAGGCGGGCGTGCCGACCACGAAGCGTTCGATCGGGCAGAGCTTGCGCACGATCAGGCTCGAATCCGGCAGGGCCGCGATCCGCACCGCCACATCGACGCCGTCGCCGATCAGATCGACCAGCCGGTCGTCAAGGCGCAGGTCGATCGACACGTCCGGATAGAGGGCGAGGAATTCCGGCAGGATGGGCGCGACCTGGCTCAAGCCGAACGACATCGGCGCCGCCAGCCGGATACGGCCGCGCGGCGACACCGAGCGGGCTTGCGCTTCGGCCTCGGCATCTTCCCCCTCAGACAGGATCTGGGCGGCGCGCGTCGCCAGCACGCGTCCGGTCTCGGTCAGGGTGAGTTTGCGGGAGGTACGGTGGAACAGCCTTTCGCCCAGCCGGGCTTCCAGGCGGGAGATCAGCTTCGAGACTGTCGCGTTCGAGAGCGATAACTCCTTGGCTGATTTGGTAAAAGAGCCGGTGGAGGCAACCTTCGCGAAGACGCCCCAGGCTTCAAGGTCTGGCAGCCGGCCCATAATTACCTCAAAAATGGAAACAATGAAGTTCCATTGTTTCTATTTTGTATGTCCTGGTCCAGGACCATCTTCTGTCCTGAGACCCAGTTGCAGGCCGCGTCCACGGAGACAGACGATGATTGAAGTCAGACCCTTCGCACAGCTCGGCGGCGCCAACCATGGCTGGCTCAAGGCCAAGCACCATTTTTCCTTCGCCGAATATTACGACCCGCAGCGCATGAACTGGGGCAGTCTCCGCGTCTGGAACGACGACGAGATCGCGCCGCAGTCGGGCTTTCCACCACATCCCCACGCGAACATGGAGATCATCACCTATGTCCGCGACGGCGCCATCACCCATCAGGATTCGATGGGCAACAGCGGGCGTACCGTGGCGGGCGATGTGCAGGTGATGTCGGCCGGAACCGGCGTCCGGCATTCCGAATACAATCTCGAGAACGAGCCGACGCGCATCTTCCAGATCTGGATCGTTCCCACGCTGCCGGGCGGCAAGCCGTCCTGGGGCACCAAGCCGTTTCCGAAATCCGATCGCTCCGGCCGCTTCGTCACGCTCGCCAGCGGTTTCGCCAACGACAATGACGCCTTGGCGATCCGCACCGAAGCGCGCGTGCTCGGCGCCACCGTCAAGGCCGGCGAACGCCTGACGCTGGACCTCGATCCGAAGCATCACGTCTATCTCGTTCCGGCCAAGGGCAAGATCACCGTCAACGGCACGCAGGTCACGGCCCGCGACGGCGCCGCCATCCGCGACGAGAAGGCCATCGAGATCGTCGGCCTTGAAGACGCCGAAATCGTGCTCGTCGAAGCCGCATAACCGAACCGCAAACCAGGAGTATCCGATGACAAAACCGAAAATCGCCATCATCATCAGCAGCACCCGCGCAATACGCCTCGGCGAAAAGCCGGCGAAGTGGATTTACGAGATCGCCGCGAAGCGCGACGACCTGTCGGTGGAGCTGGTCGATCTGCGCGATTATCCCATGCCCTTTTTCGACGAGGTGGCGTCGAACGCCTGGGTGCCGTCGAAGAACGAGGTGGCGCTGCGCTGGCAGAAGAAGGTGGCGGAATTCGACGGCTACATCTTCGTCACGGCGGAATATAACCACGGCGTCACGGCCGTCCTGAAGAACGCCCTCGATTATGCCTATCCCGAATGGAACCGGAAGCCGGCCGCCTATCTCGGCTACGGATCGGTCGGCGGCGCGCGCGCGGTGGAACAGTTGCGGCTCATCTGCATCGAGTTGCAGATGGCGGCGCTGCGGGCCGGCATTCACATCCAGGGCGCCGATTTCATGGCGGTCTGGCAACAGGGCAAGGACATCAATGAGCTGACCTATCTGCCGCCGCTCGCCAAGGACATGCTCGATCAGCTGGTCTGGTGGGCGAACGCGCTGAAAGCCGCCCGCGAAGCGGATGCCGCGAAGAAATAGGGAAGCGGGCATGAACGCAAAGACCGTCGTCGCGCGGCACAGGGCGATCCGGGACGACATCGGCGATCTGGTGACGCGCCGGCCGGTGCCGAGCCGGACGCTGCAGCAGGTCGATCCGTTCCTGTTCCTCAACCATCATGGGCCGCAGACCTACCCGGCGGGCAATGGCGGGTTGCCGTTCGGTCCGCATCCGCATCGCGGTTTCGAAACGGTCACCTTCATTCTCGGCGGCGAACTGATGCATCGCGACACCGCCGGCCACGAAAGCGTGATCCGGGCCGGCGGAGTGCAATGGATGACGGCGGGCAGCGGGCTGGTGCACGCCGAACTTTCTCCGGACGATTTCAAGCGCCGCGGCGGACCGCTCGAAATTCTTCAGCTTTGGGTGAACCTGCCGGCGAGGCTGAAGATGTCGCCGCCGCGCTATACCGGACTGCAGCGCGATCAGATTCCCGCCATCGCGGCGGATGACGGTCGCGTGACGCTTAATCTCATCGCCGGCGCGTGGAACGGCCACAAAGGCCCGATTGAATCGCTCACCGGCATCTTCGCTTCGACCGTCGAGATGAAAACGGGCGGGCGTCTGCGCCTCGATGCCGTCGGCGGCCGCAACGTCTTTCTTTATGTCGTCCGCGGCTCGGCGAAGGTTGAAGGCGCTGTCGTGCCGGCCTATACGCTGGCGGAACTGAGCAAGCTTGGCGAGACGGTCGCCGTCGAAGCCGTCACGGATGCCGTCGTCCTGCTCTGTCACGGGGATCCGATCGGCGAACCGGTGGTGGCGCACGGTCCCTTCGTGATGAACACGGCGCAGGAAATCCGCGACGCCATCCGCGATTATCAGGCGGGCAAGTTCAACGCGCCGGCGGCCTGATCGCCTCGACAACGGAGAACCACATGAAGATCGGATTCATCGGCCTTGGAAACATGGGGCAGGCGATTGCCGGGAACATCCTGCGCGCCGGCCATCAGGTCACGGTGTGGAACAGATCGCCCGGCCCGGTCGCGGCACTTGCCGCGCAGGGCGCCGTCGCCGCGAAATCGCCGGAGCAAACCCTGCAGGGTGACGCCATATTCTCGATGCTCGCCAATGACGCGGCGCTCGCCGAGGTCGGGTTGACCGGCTCCGCGCTGGACAAGGCCGCGCCCGGTCTGGTGCACGTCAACATGGCGACGATCTCCACGGCCCTGGCGCGCCAACTGACCGAGGTGCATGGCGCCCGCGGTCTGGGCTATGTCGCCGCGCCGGTGTTCGGCCGTCCGGATGCGGCCGCGGCCGCAAAGCTGATTGTGGTCGCCGCTGGCGCTGACAAGGATATCGCGCGCGTGCAACCCGTCCTCGAGGTCATCGGCCGCCGGGTCGCCGTGGTCGGGCAGGTTCCCGAGCAGGCCAATCTGTTCAAAATCGCCGGCAATTTCATGCTGGCCGCGGCCATCGAGACCTTGGGCGAGGCGATCGCCCTGGTGCGCAAGGGCGGCATCGATCCGGCGGTCTTCCACGAGGTGCTGACCACCACGCTGTTCGCCGCGCCCATCTATCAGGCGTATGGCGCGCTCATCGTGGCGCAGAAATACGAGCCGCCGGGGTTCAAGTTGCGGCTGGGCATGAAGGATGCCGGGCTCGCCCTGGCCGCCGGCAACGAGTTGCAGGTGCCACTGCCGCTTGCCAGTCTGGTTCACGATCACTTCATTGAAGCGATGGTGGCCGGCTTGGGCGAAAAGGACTGGGCCGCTTTGGCAAGCGTGGCCGCGGCGAAGGCGGGCCTGCCGAGCGCATCCTGAAATCCTGCGCCTGATGTAGTCAGCGACAGCCCTCGCGATCCGTTCGCAAATAACCATCAAAATCAACGGGCCAAGCGGTCCGCAGCGGCGGCGCGACACTTTGTATGATCGCGTACTTGTCATTTCGGGGCGCGACCACAATATCTTAAGCCACGATTTGCCGGCTGTGAGAATTGCGCAGCACGGGATAGAGGCATATTGAGCCGCTTCGCCGTCGCGCGGAGCGACATTTTTTTGCGGGAACAGACAATGCCGACGGAACGTACGGGGACATGGCCGGGGAAATTTAACGCGGCGATCGCGGGAAATATGCCCAAAGGGATGGCCAGCTACTTCACCCCCCGCATGATCAAGATGCTGCTGATCGTCGGCGCGGTGCTGGTGCTGGTCTTCGGATACATCATCGGGGCGCCCATCGTCGGCTTCCTGCTCATGCCCAAGGGCGCCTTCACGCCCATCCAGACGGTTTCCACGGTCCACGCGCAGAAGACCCAGTGGCAGACGCAGTTGCGTTCGGTCGGCACGCTGCATGCCGTGCAAGGGGCGGATCTGGCGTCGGAAGTCGCCGGGCTGGTGACGCGGATCGGCTTCCGGCCGGATGAGGACGTGCGCAAGGGGACGCTGCTCGTGCAGCTCCGCGACGACTCGGACCGCGCCCAACTCGCCGCGTTGCAGGCGGCGGCCGTGCTGGCGGCGCAGACCTATGCCCGCGATGCCGCGCTGATCAAGACCAATGCCATCAGCCAGACCGTATACGACGCGGCGCTTGCCAACATGAAAGGCGCGCGAGCCCAGGCGGACGCCCAGGCCGCAGCCGTCGAAAAGAAAGCCATCCGTGCGCCGTATGACGGGCGGGTCGGCATTCGCCAGGTCGATGTCGGCCAATATGTCGCCGCCGGGCAGGTCCTCGTCACGTTGCAGCATCTCGATCCGATCTATGTCGATTTCGAGGTTCCGCAGCAGCAACTGGATTTGCTCAGGACAGGCAGCAAGGTCACGCTCACGACGGATGCCGTCGTCGGCAAGACGTTTACCGGCGAGATCGTCGCCTTCGACCCGAAAGTGGACCCCGTCACGCGCAACGTGCATGTGCGCGCCCTGATCCGGAATCCGGACAAGAAGCTGCTTCCCGGCATGTTCGCCACCGTCGTGACGGATGTCGGCGCGCCGCAATCGCTCATCACGCTGCCGCAGACCGCCGTGGTCTACAATCCGTACGGCGATACCGTCTTCGTGGTGACGAAATCGCCCGCCTCCCAGAACCCGACGGGCAAGGACCAGCTTGCCGTTGAGCAGCGTTTTGTGACCATCGGCGAGGCGCGCGGCGATCAGGTCGCGATCCTGCGCGGCGTCAGCACCAAGGATCAGGTGGTCGGCGCCGGTCAGCTCAAGCTGAAGAACGGCACCCTCGTCACCATCAACAACAGCGTGCAGCTCCCGAACAACCCAGCGCCCACCCCGGTCGAGCAGTAGGCCGGCGGCGATGAACTTTACCGACATCTTCATCCGGCGGCCGGTTCTGTCGATCGTCATCAGCCTGGCGATCCTGGTGATCGGCGTGCGCGCGCTTACCTCGCTGCCGGTGCGCCAGTATCCGGTGACGCAGAATGCGGTCGTCACCGTTTCGACCGCCTATTTCGGCGCCAGCCCGGAGACCATCGCCGGCTTCATCACGACGCCGCTCGAAAACGCGATCGCCCAGGCCGACGGCATCGACTACATGACGTCGAGCAGCACGCAGGGCGTGTCCACGATCACGATAAACCTGCGCCTGAACTACGATGCCAGCAAGGCGCTGTCGCAGATCATCACCCAGGTCAATTCCGTCAAGAACCAGATGCCGCCGCAGGCGCAGCAGTCGGTGATCAACATCTCCGTCGGCCAGTCCATCGCGGCGATGTACATCACCTTCAACAGCACGATTCTGCCGTCCAACAAGATCACCGACTATCTGGTGCGCGTCGTGCAACCGCAATTGCAGGCGGTCGCGGGCGTGCAGCAGGCGCAAATCAATGGCGGCAAGCTCTTCGCGGTCCGCGTCTGGCTCAATCCGCAAAAGCTTGCGGCCTATGGATTGACCGCGTCCGACGTCTATTCCGTGCTCGGCGCCAACAACTTTCTGTCGGCGGTCGGCAAGACGCGCGGCCAGATGGTCCAGGTGAATTTGACGGCCTCGACCAATCTTCATTCCATCGACGATTTCCGCAACCTCATCATCAAATCGCAGAACGGCGCCTATGTGCGGCTGTCCGATGTCGCGAACGTGATACTCGGTTCGGCCGACTACAATTCGCAGGCGAATTTCGACGGCAATCCGGGCGTGGTGATCGCCATCAACGTCGCGCCGTCGGCCAACGTCCTCGATGTCATTCAGCGCGTGCGCGCCATCCTTCCGGGCATCGATGCGCAGCTTCCCCAGGGGTTGACGTCCTTCGTCGCCTACGATTCGACGAAGTTCATTCAGAGCGCCATTTCCGAGGTGGAGTGGACGCTCGGCGAGGCCATCGCCATCGTCATTTTCGTGATCTTCATCTTCCTGGGCTCGCCGCGCGCCGTCGTCATCCCCATCGTGACCATCCCGCTGTCGCTGATCGGCGCCGGCATTTTCATGCTGATCTTCGGCTTCACGCTCAATCTTCTTACGCTGCTGGCCTTCGTGCTGGCCATTGGCCTGGTCGTCGACGACGCCATCATCGTGGTGGAGAACGTCAGCCGGCATCTGGAGGAGGGACGAACGCCCTGGGATGCCGCCATCCTCGGGGCCCGCGAACTCGGCGGTCCGATCGTCGCCATGGCGCTGGTGCTGGTGGCGGTCTATGTGCCGATCGGGTTCATCGGCGGGCTGACCGGCGCCCTGTTCGTCGAGTTCGCGTTCACGCTGGTCGGCGCGGTGGTCATTTCGGCGACGGTGGCGCTGACGCTCTCTCCCATGATGGCGAGCCGGCTGCTGCATTCGCATGCGGCGACGCGCTCGCCGCTGGAGCGGCGCATCGTCACCTACATCGACGCGAAGTTCGATGCCTTGCACGGCGCCTATCAGCGCCTGCTGCACAGCACCCTGAACGAGCTTCCGGTCGTCATCGTCTTCGCCGTGATCGTCCTGGGCAGCATCTACATGCTGTTCACCCTGTCCAAGTCGGAGCTTGCCCCGAACGAGGACCAGGGCATCGTCATCGCCTCGCTGACGACGCCGCCGACGGCCACGCTGGAACAGGCGCTGATCTGGCAGCACCAGGTCTTCAAGATCGCGAAGTCGTTTCCGGAGACCGATCACACCTTCCAGATCACGGCGCCGGGACTAAGCATCGCCGGCATGGTGCTGAAGCCTTGGGGCGATCGCGACCGCTCGGCCCAGGATCTCGCCCCGCTCATCCAGAAGAAGTTGAGCACGGTGGCCGGCGTGCGCGCCGCCGCGTTCCTGGTGCCGTCCCTGCCCGGCCCCCGGGGACTCGGCGTGCAGTTCGTGATCGAGACCACCGAAGGCTTCCCGCGGTTGAACACGGTGGCGCAGAGCGTCATGGACGCCGCGCTCAAATCGGGCAGTTTCGTCTACCTCGATTCCGACCTGAAATACGACGAGCCGCAGACGCAGATCGTCATCAATCGCGACAAGGTCGCCAGCATGGGGCTGACCATGAGCGACGTCGGCGGTGCGCTGTCGGCGATGCTGGGCGGCGGGTATGTCAATTACTTCGACCTCTCCGGCCGCGCCTATCAGGTCATTCCGCAGGTCCAGCAGGTCGACCGGCTCAACGCCAGCCAGTTGAAGAACTACTACATCCGTACCGCGGCCGGTCTGTCCATTCCGCTATCCACCGTGGCGCATCTCGAGCACACCGTCACGCCGGAATCGCTCAACCACTTCCAGCAGCTCAATGCCGCCACGATCACCGCCATCCCGCGGCCGGGGCTGACCACGGGCGATGCGCTCGCCCAGCTTCAGAAGATCAGCGCCGGCATTCTGCCCCAGGGCTATCGCATCGACTACGCCGGTCCGACGCGCCAGTTCGTGCAGGAATCGAGCGCCCTCATCGTCACCTTCTTCTTCGCGCTGGTCATCATCTTCCTGACCCTCGCCGCGCTGTTCGAAAGCTTTCGCGATCCCATCATCATCCTGGTCAGCGTGCCGATGTCGGTCTGCGGCGCCCTCATCTTCATCGCCATGGGCGTGGGCGGGGCCAGCCTCAACATCTATACCGAAGTCGGCCTGGTGACGCTGATCGGCCTGATCAGCAAGCACGGCATCCTGATCGTCCGCTTTGCCAACGATTTGCAACTGGAAGGCAAGAACAAGCGCGAGGCGGTCGAGGAAGCGGCGGCGATCCGCCTTCGGCCGATCCTGATGACGACCGCCGCCATGGTGCTGGGCGTGATGCCGCTGATCCTGGCTTCGGGCGCCGGCGCGGCCGCGCGGTACAATCTGGGCCTCGTCATCGCCACGGGCATCGCCATCGGCACGTGCTTCACGCTGTTCGTAGTGCCGGCGATGTACATGCTTATCGCTCGCACGCACAAGCAAAGCGACACGGACGCGCCGCAGCAGGCATAGGGTGTCTGCGGCGCCTTCCGGCCCGCCAAAAAATAATTTTCCTTGCGAACGGGTCTGAACAGATTGCCGTCATGGTGCGCGCTTGCCGGCGCTTAGTCGCTGACCGCGCTCGCCTTTTTTCGGAATTGTCGCAGGCGCGAAGATTTTGCGCGCGCCCCTTGAACCGACAAGGTCGAATTACCACATATCTTATATCACCACATTTGC
>VFSW01004473.1_pt1 | contig 20839 bp, 17 predicted proteins | sample 5358111 | NCBI WGS metagenome assembly VFSW01 (sample SAMN11554181, study PRJNA540505) | mine drainage metagenome | isolation source: sediment from site ElyBrook_90M | place: USA: Ely Copper Mine, Vershire, VT | collected 2017
AAATACATCATTAACAACTCTTATATTTGGATCCTGGCGTTTGCCTATTTCTTTGTTTACGTGATCCGTGGGGCGGTCAATGACTGGTCGACCGTTTTCTTAAGGGAAACCAGAGGCTATTCGCTGGTGGCATCGACGGCTAGCATTTTCTGGTTTGAGGTAGGGGGGCTGGTCGGTAGTTTTGTCGCTGGGTGGGCTTCTGATAAAATTTTTGGAGGGCGCAGGGGTCCTATTAACGTTCTTTTTTCCCTTAGCGTCATTGTCGCACTTGTCGCGCTTTGGATGGCGCCGCCGGGCAACCTCGTTCTCGATTATGGTCTAATTTTTCTCATAGGATTTTTGATTTTTGGTCCCCAAATGCTCATCGGCATTGCAGCGGTCGAGCTTGCGCACAAACGAGCGGCAGCTAGCGCTAATGGGTTTGTGGGTTGGATTGCCTACCTCGGCCAAGCCGCGGCGGGATATCCACTTGGCAAAGCGATGGAAGTATGGGGCTGGCAAGGATTTTTTATAACCCTTACTGCATGTGGCGGTCTGGCCGTTCTTCTTCTAGTTCCATTATGGTCGATCAAGACCAATCCCAAGTATGCAGCTGTTGAAGCCAACGAAGAGAAACAAACGGCGTAAATGGCCCTGTAAATGGAAAGAGCAAAGAGCATTAGCTCTTTGCCCTTAACGCCAATTATATTTATTATATTAAGCGCGCACGTACATAACTATTATTAGATGCGTCTATTAATATATAAGGGCAACGATCGTGATCCTCGCCGCTATTCACGCCAATTATGATGCGATGGTTTTCGGTCATTTTATTTAAAGCTCGTATATCTGAAGAATGAATGATCCAACGACCATGATCATTCAGTGTTACCAAATCATTGGCCTTATCTATGTCTTTAATAAATAAGCATTTGTCTTTGGATGGAATGGGCTCACGAATGAGGCTCACAGGTATTGCCAATTTCAATTCGGGATTAGCAAGGGCAAACCGATAAGTTGAAAATGTGGCTTGGTTTTGAGTCAGGACGAGATGCTCATTTTTTTCCCATCCTCGTATTACGTCAGGCTTGGTAACATTCCATTGAGATCCATCCGTCAATTCCAAGATATTGTCTTTTTGATGGATTTGATGAATGGAATGAGAGGTGAGGTTCGACTTTACCAACTTAGTAAAATGGAAGTTGATATTTCCTGCATCTGTTGCAACGACGAGCTCCTGCTCATGGTGAGCAGAATGGGCTGTTACAATGGATAGCGGAGTAATGAGACAAAGACCTAGAATTGCAGTTCGAATATATTGGTGGTTCATAATTTACCTCTTTTGTTTTGCTGTTTATTAAAATCATGGTAATTAAGATTCCAACGTTTTTTTTCTTTCTGCGGGGAGATGCTCCTTTTTTTGATGAATGAGATTTAGATTTCTCATTTTGCTTGTTTTGAGGAACTATCGTAAGTTCCTGTTAGAAAATTCTGTGCCTGCCCCTTTTTTTTGGCAAGCATTTTTCTAGGGTAGGGACACCCGAATCTGTATGAAGGTGGGTATCTCAAGGTATAATTTTTTGCGCTCGCAAGCTGAGTAGCCGGGTTCGAGAATACAAGAGAAAGGACTCGCATACGAGCACGACGCAGGCTTGGGCGGCCCAAAAATTTTGCGCCGGAATTCCAATGAACATAATGATCCCATAAAGACAGCAAAATTCCAGCCAATTCATGACACCCATCAAAACTGTAAATTTGAAATCCTTAAAGGCAAAAATGAAGGCATTAGGAATCGCATTGAATGTGTAGACGAAAAAAGAAATCCAGTTTCCTAAGAGTAAAGGAAAGAGGAGTCCTTTGATTTCTTGATATTTGTCCGCAGAAAATAAAAGGGGGACCCATGTCTCGGGAAATCCTAAAAGCGGTATGGCGACGATAAGAGTGGCGGCGCACAGCACAAAAAAGGAACTGTGCATCAATCGAGGCAGACGATCGTATTGCCCAGCACCAATAAAGCGTGAGGCCATATTCAACGTTGATTGAAAAAGAGAGTCTCCGACGAAATTGGTGAAGATAGCCAGCGTCCCCCCTACAGAGAGGACGAAGAGAAAATCGCTGCCCTTCTGCAGAATGAGCCAAGTGATGGCTGCCCAGCTCGAATTACTTAAAAATCGGGCTGTGATGCTTAGGAATCCCGATTGGAGGTATTCCCAAAGTTCTTTTGGTCGTAGCAGCCAAAGATGCGTACTATAAGTTTCATTATAGGGCCTGCGGAGAAAGATGAGCCAGAGCACGAATGCGAGGATGCCTTGAGCGAGAATGCAACTGACTCCCGCGCCGAAAAGACCCATGGGGTTGATTAAGGTGCCCCACCCAAAGATGAAAATATAGGAGAGGACCAAGTTGATTGCATAGCCTGATATTGTCGCGATGAGCATCAAGCGGGATTTCCCGATCGCAACAAAAAATGCGGAGAAGGCAGCGATCAGCGGATAGAAAAGGTTGAGGGGGATGAGCAGATAAAAATACTGAGCGGCAAGCTTTTCGAGCGCTGTATCATGAAAATAATATTTTCCGATGATGAAACTTAAAGGAAGAGAAATGAGGAGTGAAAAAAAGGCTAGCCAGATCATCTGCCATATGCAGGGTCCCACAGACGACTTTTGGTTGGCGCCGATATATCGCCCGATGAAAGCTTGGGCCATGAGCGGTACAGCCATGCAGGGAAAATAAAACATGCGGCTAACATAGGTGCCGGCAAAGGAGGCCTCAAGAGCTTCCATGGAATAATGTGCGAGGAAAATGCGTTCGATAAAAGAAAGAAGAGAACTAGCAAGAGCCGAAATAGCGAGAGGCAAGAATAGAAGTGTTAATTTTTTTATTATAGAAACTTCTTTTTGGGGTTTTTCTAATTCCATTTTGACCTCCTATTTATTTGTTTATTACACCACCTTTGATTCTTCGAGACCTATTATACAACAAGAGGATTTATTACTCTTGCTCATGTGAGGTTCGATCTGATAAAAATAAAGCATGTCACCGCGCTGGATCCCCTTACACGTTCACTCCCAATACTCGATCCTCAATTCAACGATGGGCGTTGAAGATATCGCCGCCAAAGCTGCGGCACTGGGCATGCCGGCCTGCGCCATTACTGATGAAGGAAACATGTATGGCGCTATCGAATTTTATAAGGCATGCCAAAGTGCAAAGATTAAGCCCATCATTGGCTGCGAACTCATGCTGGCGCCTCATTCGCGACTAGACAAGAAGCGGATTCCCGGAGTTCCAGCTGGCTTCCCAATCATTCTGCTCGCGAAAAATCAGCAGGGTTATCAAAACCTATGCAAGCTCAGTTCCATCGCCCACATAGAAGGCTTTTATTACACGCCTCGCATCGATAAAGAGGTGCTTAAGACACATGCGGAAGGTCTTATTTGTTTATCCGGACCACTGCAGGGGATGATCCCCTTTTTGCTGCTCCAAAATCGAGAAAAGGAAGCGTTGAGTGAAGTGGCGTGGTTTCAGGAGCTTTTTGGGGAAGATTTCTACTTGGAGCTGCAGCGGCACTCGATGTCGGAAGCTCAAATTTCGCAAGACGGGATGGACAAGGAGGGATGGCTCCTACAAAACTATCGCGATTTTGTGCGTAGCCAAGAGGTGCTCATTGGGCTGCTGAAAGAGATAGGAAAGCGAGAGGGAATTCGTTTAGTTGCGACGGTGAGCTCGCATTACTTAGAGCGGGATGATTGGAAGGCGCATGAAATTTTGATGAACGTTCAGTCAGGCGAGCCGTGTGAGATTTGGGAAAGAGACTCACAAGGCAATCCCAAAAATCGCGTTCTCAATCCTAAACGGCAAGTTCTTTTTTCCCATCAGATGCATTTCCGCTCGTCTCAAGAGATGGAGGCACTTTTTGCGGATATTCCCGAGGCCTTAGAGACGACGCTGCACATCAATGAAAAAATTGACCTTCAGCTCGATTTTAAGGCGCGCTACTACCCTGTTTTCACGCCGCCAGATCAGATGTCCAAAGAAGATTTTCTGCGCAAGCTGTGCGAGGAAGGAATTGTCCACCGGTACACCAAGGAAAGCCTGGCAAAGGTCGAGGAAAAATACCCCGGCAAAGATCCGAACCAAGTTGTGCGGGACCGGCTCGCCTATGAATTAGATATCATTATCTCCAAGGGGATGTGCGACTACATTCTCATCGTCTATGACTTTATCGCTTGGGCTAAACATCGGGGAATTCCGATGGGACCGGGCCGAGGCTCGGGAGCCGGGTCGATCATTTTATTTTTGATTGGCATTACGGACATCGAACCGCTCAGGTTCCATTTGTTCTTCGAGAGATTCATCAATCCAGAGCGTATCTCCTATCCCGATATCGACGTCGATATCTGCATGGATCGGCGTGCCGAGGTCATCGACTATACGGTGCAAAAATACGGGAAAGACAAAGTCGCCCAGATCATCACTTTTGGCACGATGAAAGCGAAGATGGCCATCAAGGATGTGGGCCGAGTCCTCAGCGTTCCTCTCTCGAAAGTGAATGCGATAGCCAAACTGGTTCCTGAAGAGCTCAACATCACACTCGATAAAGCTCTCGAGGTCGATCAGGAATTGAAAAATCAGTATGCCAATGACCCGGAAGTGAAAGAGGTCATCGACATTGCGCGTAAATTAGAGGGGTCTGTCCGAAGCGCTGGCACGCATGCAGCGGGAATTATTATCTCTGGAGATCCGCTCACCGATCGCATACCTGTTTGCACTGTCAAAGATAGCGAAATGCTCGCAACCCAGTATTCCATGAAACCTGTCGAAGCGGTCGGAATGCTCAAGATCGACTTTTTAGGACTTAAAACACTAACGTCGATCCAAAAAACGGTGGATGCGATTGCCGTATCTACGGGGAAAAAGATCGATTGGATCAATTTGCCGCTCGACGATCTTGAGACGTTTGCTCTGCTAAATACAGGGAAAGTGCTCGGAATATTCCAGATGGAATCGGGCGGGATGCAAGAGCTTGCGCGGCAGCTTCATATCGACAAATTTGAAGAGGTGATCGCCGTCGTCGCTCTTTATCGCCCAGGTCCGATGGAGATGATTCCCTCCTTTGTCGCGCGTAAGCACGGACGAGAGCCTATCGAGATCGATCATCCGCTGATGAAAGATGTCTTGGCTGAAACCTACGGCATCATGGTCTACCAAGAGCAGGTGATGCAGATTGCCAGTATCCTTGCAAACTACAGCCTTGGTGAGGGTGATGTGCTCCGGCGCGCGATGGGGAAAAAAGACCGCGATGAGATGGCCCGCCAGCGAGAAAAATTTTTACGAGGCGCCAAAGAGAAAGGGATCGAAGAAAAAACAGCAGGACCTATCTTTGACAAGATCGAGCGATTTGCCTCCTATGGCTTTAACAAATCCCACGCCGCGGCTTATGGATATCTCGCCTACGTGACGGCCTATTTGAAAGCGCACTATCCCAAAGAGTGGATGGCGGCGCTGATGACGTGTGATGCCGGTGATACGGCCAAAGTGGCCAAGATCATCGCCGAGTGCCATGCGATGGAGATAGCGATCCTTCCGCCCGACGTGAACGAATCCGATAAAGAGTTTGTCGCCACAGCAAAGGGCATCCGTTTTGCGATGGGGGCTATCAAAGGGATCGGTGAGGGTGTTGTCGATGCGATTATAGCGGAGAGAAAGGCTAAGGGGTCTTTTGCCTCTCTCTTTGACTTTTGCAAGAGAGTCGACACAAAAAAAGTCGGCAAAAAAGTTTGCGAAGTACTCATCGAAGCAGGGTGCTTTGATTTCACAAAAAATAGTCGTGCGAGCCTTTTGCTTTCCGTAGAGCCGATGTACAATGCCGCCGTCAAACAACAGAAAGAAACATCGAAAGGGATCATGGATCTGTTTGGAGCGGCTTCTGCTCCAGCCGAAGAGCCGGTGGTTGTCGCTTCTGAGGAAACGGCATCACCCCTGCAAATGCTCCGTAGAGAAAAAGAACTTCTCGGCTTTTATCTCACGGGGCATCCTCTTGACGGGTTCCGACCTCTCCTGCAAAAGCTGTCTTGCACTTCTCTTGGCGACATCGATAAATCGATGACTATCCGCGCGGCGTTCATCGTCGAGGAAGTGAGCACCAAGATTTCGTCAAAATCTCAGAAAAAATTTGCGATACTCAAAATTAGCGACGGAGGCGATCGTCTTGAGCTTCCTGTCTGGCCCGAGATGTTTGAACAGCATGCCGCCCTGCTCGTCGAAAATCAGCTTCTTGCAGCCGTTCTGCATGTGGAAAAGCAAGACGAAGATCTCAAACTCACTTGTAAGTGGCTAGGCGATCTTTCGACATTAGATGACGCAGCTATCGCGGCTTCTAACGCAGCAATGGAGGCGTCAAAAAGCCAGTTTAAAAGCGCAGCACGCGCCAGCAAAAGAGAAGAAAAAAAAGAGGCTCCCCGCCGATTAAAAATCAAACTCGATGCCGATCGTGTGCGCCTCAGCCATCTTTTGGAAGTAAAAAAAATCTTTCGAAATCATTCGGGGTCGACCGGTGTCGACCTTGAGTTTTGGACAGGGGATAAAAGGATCGGAACTGTGGCTATTGAAGGAAGCTGGGGCGTGGAGCTCCATCCTGATCTACCCCAGTTCTTGCGAGGCGTCCCTTCCTTTCAATCTTTCACAGTGGTAGAATCGTAGTATGCGTTACATTCTTTTTTTCATCGCTTTCATCTCCTTCAGCCCTCTATCGGCCGCCTATGTGTTGAAACAAGGAAAGCTAGTTGCTTCTGAGGAAGTGGCCACGACTTCGGCACAAGACCATTATGCCGCGGCTATCAAAGCCCTCGAAGAAAAGAACTGGCAAGAGCTCCTGCGCCAATCGACCATCGTGATGGTGAATTTTGAAGGTACTCCCTTCCATACAGACGCCCTTTTCTATCTCGGGGTTGCGCATTTTAACCTCCAAGATTACGACCTCGCTAACAAGCATTTCTCTGAGTACCTCAAAGTTCAGACTGCCCTTAAACATTTTCGTGAAGCTATCGAATATAAATTCCAAATCGCTGAAAATTTTCGGCAAGGCGCAAAGCGTCATTTAGCGGGAGTTGCCGCTTTTCCTAAATGGATGTCGGCTGATGAAGATGCGATCAAAATTTACGACGAAGTGATTTCGGCCCTTCCTAGCGACGATTTAGCCGCACGGTCGCTACTCGGGAAATCGATGATCCAGCTGGACGATGATGACTTTACCGCTTCCATCGAGACTCTCCAAACTCTCATTCGTCGTTTTCGTAAGCATACGCTCGCTCCTGATGCCTATGTCCAGATTGCTAAAGTCTACCTGACCGAGTGCAAGTCGGAATATCCCGATGCTGATTTCATCGATCTGGCAGAGATTAACCTTCGTAAATTTCGACAAGATTTTCCCAGCGATGATCGTATAGCTACCGTCGAACAAATGTTCTATGATATGCAAGAAGTCTATGCCAAGAGTTTTTATGATATCGGACAATTCTTCGAACGCACGAAAAAACCCCATGCAGCCGTTCTTTATTATCATAAAATCGTTAAGACGTACCCCAACTCTAAATCGGCTGAACTTTCACGTGCTCGCTTAAAGAAATTGCGTCCCCCGTTAGAACATGAAACGTCTTCTTAGTCTTCTCCTACTTTGCTCCTGTGGATATCATTTCACGGACGATGATAAAAAAATCTCCGTCGAAGTGCCCTATGTGAGAGGAGATTTTGAGGGGATGCTCACGGGTCATCTCATCCGCGAATTGGAAACGAGTGGAGAGTACGAGTACACATCTCGCAGCGGCGATCAAATTTTAAAAGTCTCCATTGCCGGCGATGGATCCGAAATCATCGGTTGGAAGCACGATCGCAAAGTCAAATCGGGTAAAGTCGAACATAATCTCATCGCTGTCGAAAATCGCCGCACCATCACCGCCGATGTCACTCTCATAGACACCCTGAGTGAAAAAATTCTATTGGGCCCTATCTCTGTCGTAGCTTGGGCCGATTACGACTATTCCGATGTCAACTCCCTCCGCCAGCTCTCGTTTTTTCCAAAACCTGGCAAAAGAGTCTCTGTTTTTGACTTTTCTATGGGTCAGCTCGACTCTGTGGAGGGGGCGCAAGACGATGCGATCACCCCTCTTTACCGAGAGCTTGCCCGAAAAATCGTGGATGCTATTGGTGCAACAGGAGAACGACTTTGACAAGAGGTGTTCAGGCAATAAAAGATTACTTAATTAGTTTTACACCTCCGATTCAGCAACAATACAATCGAATTTTTACAATCGCAACCTCTGCCTTCGTTTCTGCAAGAGATCTAAACTACTTAGATGTTCCTGGCCGGTTGATCGCTTATGCATTTAAGCCATCTACTAGCTGGACACAAACGGCAGGTCAGACTGTGATACAAATTCTAATAGGGGGTGTAGGCTTAGGGATATGGTATGTTTATAACTCTAATGCAATGTTTAGAGTTGCCGTTAAAGTTGTAGCCGGTGCTGTTTTATTACGAACAATTCAAAATTGGACTCTACAATGGGCTTGTCACAAAGGGTACGAAAAATTAGCGCGAGCACTGCTCATCCTACAAGCAGATGTGAATGCGAAAAATTTCTTTCATAATTTAGCGCCCTTGCATTATGCCGCTTCGCGCGGTCACTCCAAGGTAGTTCAAATCTTGATCGATGCGGGTGCCAATACTGCTTTAGGTGGAGGGCTTAATAAAATGGGGCCGTCTAGCACGCTGCCTATAAGATGTGGAGTTTGGAGCGGGGATGTTGAAACGATTAAAATTTTGCATGCGCGTACCCCTGTGCAACTTCAGGATTTATACTCAGCTGCGGGTTCAGGAGATATAAATGTAGTAAATTGGATGATGCAAGAATGTCATTTCGATGTGAATGCGGTAGTATGCAGAACCACTCCCCTAGGTGCTGCTTGTGAAGCTGGCCATGAATCGATGGTTCGTTTACTGGTGGATACCTATAAAGCAGATGTGAATTGCTCAAATGAAATAACGGACGATAGCGGGCATGCAAGTAAAGGTCATACCCCTTTGCACATTGCCGCAGCGAAAGGGTATTTGAATATTATTAAATTTTTGCTCGCAGCAGGTGCTGATCTTAATGCTAAAACAGAGGAGCGAGATACCATTGCTCATATAGCTTGTCGATATAGCCAATTAGAGGTTTTACAGTATCTTTGCTCATATATCAATCAAGGCCAATTAAAGGTTGATGATAGTAATGCCTATGGTAATACCCCTCTCCATTCTGTTGCTTATTCGTATTACGGAGATGACGAGAAGGCTCTCGTATTTGTATTAGAAAATTGGAAGCCTAATGTTAATGCACAAAACTCTAGAGGGGCTACTGCTCTACATACGGTAGCCGAGAGTGGCGAGCTTTCGCGTCTAAAAGCCTTAATAAAATACGGAGCAACAATAGATATAAGAGACCCAAAAGGGCAAACCCCGATTCACTATGCAACCGCTACTACTGTAGGAGAGCAGAAGATTGAGCTAATCAGAGAATTATTAGCGAAAGGAGCGAATATCAATGATCGAGATAATCAGGGAAGAACACCTCTTCATTTGGCAGTTTTAGAATTTCACCATAAATCAGAAACTTTACAAAGTCTTATTCATGATCTGCATGCAGATATTAACGCAGCTGATCACAATGGAAGAACTCCTTATCATATCGCTTGTATTTATCGCTTCAAACCATTTATAGAACTTCTGGAAAAAGCCAAAGCGGACCCCAACTTAAAGGATAATCTTGGGTATTCGCCAAAGGACTACAAAAACATGTCGGCTATCGATAGAAGCCAATACATTTATCAAGATATCGGCTATCACTTTGTTGAAAAATCATAGATATTTTCTAGTCTATCAAGCATTCGCTAAAATCAATGATCTGAGAGAAAAAACCGGATTCTTGAACAGGTTTGGTTACGCCACTCATGTGAATTAACACGGGAAGGCAAGCAAATCCTTTGGGAACTTTGAGTGCCTTTAGTTTATCTTCCATTTCCTGCACGACTTCAACAGAAATGGGGTTATGGGAAAATTTTATTTCGCAGATGTAAAGGTTCTTGAAGCGCGTTTGGATTAAGTAGTCGATTTGACATCCCAAGTTCTTAGAAGTTTTGGGCTGAAAATACGGGTTTTCAAAGACGATATCTTCGACACGCAGGCCTAGTGATTTCCAGAGGGATATTCTATTGTTTAAAACGAGATTTTCAAACTGCAGCCCCATCACTCCTTCCCACCCTGGCATGGAGAAAGGAGACATCGTTTTAAACAGTCCTTTTTTGATCTTTCTAAGAGAGGGCAGGATGTATTTGAGGTAGTATCGTAAGTAGTTATCAGAGATCCGATACTTGCTGGTTTTAAGTTCCTGTCCTGTTTGCAATGACCAAGTATAGTCTCTTTCTAAAAATCCTGAGGTGATGAGATCTTCTAGATAGTCACTTAAAGGTCCCCCGCTAGGGTACTGAATGGCCTGTGTAATTTCTTCGTATTCTTTAGGCCCATCTTTCAGAGCCTCCACAATTTTTTTACAAATGGGCAGTCGTTTTCCAAAAAGATCATGGAAAATATATTTAAATTCATCGACGAAAAGTCCATCCGGTTCGAAACAGAGTTTTCGGATATTTTCATGTGCTGTTAAGAGAGGATTGATCTGCTGAAGATACCAAGGCACACCGCCTGTTACGGACATGACCGAAAATTTTTCTTGCGTAGAGCCTTTAAAGTTATGGGTTTCAAGCAGTGTGTTGCATTCATTGAGAGTTAGTTCGCTCAGAGTGAGTTTTAACGAAATTCGACCTAGGAATCCCGTACTGCTGATGATGTTCTTTTCAATCCAGGAAGACATAGATCCGCAAAGAATGAGAATCAAATTGGGATTTTTCTGAAAATGTTGTTCCCATACGACTTTAAGTTTGCCTAAAAAAAGAGGATCTTTTGACCCCATCCAAGTGATCTCATCGAATAGGATGATGATTTCTTCATTTTTGGTCGTTTCGGCAACAATGGTGAATAAATCTCCCCAATCTTTAAGGCTCTGCAGTCCAGGAATTCCCAATTGGTTATTGATTTGACGAGCAAACTCTGCTCTTTGGTCCTTCGCTGTCGTTCGCCTCGTAGGCGCAACGCCCTCGAACCGCAGGAAGTTTTTGCCTTTAGCAAATTCTTCAATTAGACGGCTTTTCCCAATTCTCCGCCTTCCTTTGATGACAACAAGCGCTGCCATTTTTCTGGCCAAAAGGAGCCTTAAGTCTTTGAGTTCCTGCTTTCTACCTATAAACGGGGCTTCTTTATTCATATACCATCTTACGCCAAATCGTCATTTTACCATTTGGCGTAAGATGGGCGCAACAAAATAACTTACGCCAAATCGTCATTTGTCCGTTTGGCGTAAGATGGTGGCAGAACATATTGAAACATAATGGTTTATAAAATCAAAAATAGTCTTACTTTGCGTCTTTGCGTTGAAAATTTTTAGGAACCTGTCGGTTTGTCGATGTTGGAGATGATCGATTCGGTGTCGATCACTTCGTTCAGAAAATGTTGTAACACTTTGAGAATGAAGCGGGGCGTGTTGTAGACGCCAGATGTGGCGAAGACAATTTCGAGATGGGGCTTGTCTTGAGGGACGGTCGCAATAAAGGTGAGGGTGGTAGGGTTCTCGCCTTCGACTTTGGGGACGATCCAAATCGCAAACTTTTCATTGAAGAGGGTCACCTTGTCCGGGGTTTCAATGACATGGAAGTAATGCATGAGATTATCAGAATTGTTCTGTTCGAGTTCTTCATTGCTGAGCAGGCCGAGTTCCTGGAGGAGATTGAGGTTGACGTTGATAACCCCATCGGGGATCCATTTTTGCGGATTTTCAGAGAATTCAGCATATGCTTCTTCAAGCTTATTCGGTGGAATCATCTATTGCCTCTTCCTTCTAAATACACCTCCTGAGCAAGAATATCAAGAAATAATTTTAAATCCCGAGTGCCTTGCAGGCATAAGTCTCTATGCGCTAGACTGCAGAGATGCGTTGGTTGTTTCTTTTTCTTTTTGGGATTGTGGGTGCTGAGCCCCTCCGTTTAGACATTTCTTCTAAATCCGCCATTTTGATCAATGCAGAGACCGGGGCAATTCTCTATGGGAAAGATCCCTATGCTGCCTGCTATCCCGCGAGCATTACAAAGATCGCAACCGCGCTATATGCCCTTGAAAAAAAGGGACATGCGCTCGATGAGCAGGTGGCAGCGACCAGGCAGTGTGTTGCAAGGGTCTCTCCTGTAGCCAAGCACGCCGATTACGATAGATACCCCTCTCATCTGATCGAGACGGATTGGTCGAACGTGGGTATCCGGGCGGGAGAAATATTTTCGCTGCGGACCCTTCTTTATGCGCTTCTTCTCTCTTCTGGGGATGATGCGGCGAATGTGATCGCTCATCAGGTGTCAGGAGATTTCGGGAAGTTTATGGACGAGCTGAATACATTTATGGCTTCGAAAGGGCTTAAAAATACGTATTTTCGCAACCCTCATGGCCTTCACCATCCTGAGCACAGGACGACGGCCTATGATATGGCGATGCTCACACGGGAAGGGCTGAAGCATCCCTTTTTTCGCCAAGCGGTCCGAACGATTAAACATCCAAGGCCAAAGTCGGATACGTTTTTCCACCAATCGAACAAATTACTACGGTCAGGGCCCCATTTTTACCCTAAGGCAGTCGGGGTTAAAACGGGGTATACGTCCCACGCTGGCTTTACGCTCGTTGCAGCAGCGGAGCATGAAGGAAGGACGCTCATTGCTGTGGTCTTGGGAGCTCCTGACGCTCCGAGTCGTTATCGCGATGCGACCCGGCTTTTCGAGGCGGCATTTGCGCAAAAACCGCAGATGCGAACCTATTTTTCAGCGGAGCAAGATCGCTTTTCTACTCCTATTAGAGGGGCGGCAAAGGCGTTGGAAGGTGCTCTCGATATCGATTTGAAAATGACCTACTATCCAGCAGAGGAACCGGCAGTGAAGCCCCATTTAGTGTGGGATAATGTGAAGCTTCCTATTGAAGCGGGTCAGCGGGTGGGAGAACTGCAGCTCATCGATGACAAGGGGGCACTCGTGAAGGCGGCTCCTCTCTTTGCGATGCAGCCTTTGCACGAGACGTTCTGGTTTAAAGTTCAAAGAACATGTTCAGAGCATAGAAAAGGGCTTTTATTTACGATTTTAGCTCTTAATTTCGCGATGCTTCTTCTCTATTTCTTGAAAAAAAGCCACAAAGTCAGTCACCGATAAGTCTTCCGCTCTCGCATCGTGTCGCAAACCCAACTTTTCTAAGGCTTCTTCAATGAGGCATGGCGCTGCAATTTCTTTTAAACTACTGCGGAGCATCTTGCGGCGTTTACCAAACGCGGTTCTGACAAGTTCGAAAAACTTTTTCTCAGAGCTCACTTGTGGCGGTGTTTTAAGGTCTAATCGAACGACCGCAGAATGGACTTTGGGCGCAGGGAAAAAACAGGTGGGGGATACGACAAAGCCAAAGCACACATCAGCATAGAATTGCAAAAAGACGGAAAAAGAGCTGTAGTCTTTGGTTTTGGGCTTCGCGCGGAAACGGTTGGCCACTTCGCGTTGTATCATGACCGTGATCGACTCGATCCGGTCGCGGAATTCGAGGAGGTGCGCCAGGACGGGAGTGGTGATGTGATAGGGAAGGTTAGCCACGACTTTCCATTTTGGTTTAGAAAGAGGAATTTCATAAGCTAAAACATCTGTTTCGACGATTGTGAGGCCGGGTAAAGAGGCGAGTAGCTGGATCATTCGGGAGTCTTTTTCAATAGCAGTCACATGGGCGCCGGCGCTTAAGAGCTCCTCCGTTAGAGCTCCTGGCCCGGGGCCAATTTCGAGGACGGGGTCGCCTTTCTGGACGCCCGCAAAATGCACGATTTTGCGCACAATGTTGCCGTCGATGAGGAAATTTTGAGAGAGGCGTTTAGAGGGACGAATGCCTAGCTCGCCGAGGAGCTTGCGTAGGTGAGAGGGTTGATATCGCATTATTTTAGTGAAAAGGGCTGGAAATCGGCGGGGATATCTGAAGGAGAGGTCTCATAACCAAACCGCTGACGTAGTTTGGCGATATATTTTTCCATCTCTTCAGAAGCGGCTTTATTTAAGAGAGAATCTTTCAGGCGATTGGCCATTTTGGGGAAGGCCGGGGTGTCAGTTTTTTTATGTTCCTTCAAATGGTAAAGGCGATAGACATTGCTTTGCTGCAAAAGAGGAGAACTAAAATCTCCCTCTTTGAGGACGCTTAAGGTGTCTTTGAGGTTTTGGGAAAGACTTTTGTCTTCCACTGTATAATCGGAAGAGACGGTGATAACGAGATCATTTTCGGTGATGTGCTGCTGCTTGAGGACATCGGCGACAGCGACGAGTCCCTCTTTCACTTCGCGAAGAAGCGAAAAAGCACTTTCAGCAACGGATTTTCCGATTTCTTCCGTGGGTGCTCGGATGGTCAGCACTTGATATTTCCATTCTTCTTTGGGGGGATTAGCGCGGGAGAACTCGGCATAGGCATCCTTAACGTCTTGAGCTGTGACGCGCTGAAGGGCCTTGGAAGAGACGCGGAACCATTGCATGCGCTGCACGATCATCTCTTCGTGCACCATTCTTCGTGCCTCATCATAGGAAAGATGGAGTTTATCTAAAGTCCCCATGACGTTGGGTCCGAAACGGAGCATGACCTCCTCTCGAAGTTCTCCATCACTGACGGTGATCTTGTGTTCCCGATTTTCGGCATCGGCTACCATCAGTTGGGTATCGATAAGTTGGTCCAAAATGGATTTCCATTGGGTCTGGTAAAATTGAAATTTACCGGCGGGAGAGTCCAGAATTTCGGGGTAATGATCGCTGATGAAGAGGTCCATTTTTTTCATGACATCCAAAACCGAGATCGATTTTCCTTGGACCTTAGCTAAAATGCGATTATGCACGATGATTTCGCCATCGGGAGAGTTGGCAAGCAGGCAGGCGCAAAATAGAAGAGAAAAGAGGAATTTCATCATGGTGCAAAAGCTACCATATTTACCGATTTCGCACTAGTGTGGTGGCAAAAAAACCGTCCATACCGCCGCTTTGCGGAATGGAGCGAAAGATTTTTTGCGATTTTAGGCCATGCGTTTCTTCGAAAAAGGCGATTTGTTTTTCGTTTTCTTGGGGCAGAAGACTGCACGTAGCATAAATGATGGTCCCTAGCGGTGAAAGGTAGGAAAGGGCGTCAACAAAGATCTGGCGTTGTTCTAGGATGAGGCGGTCGAGCATTTCAAGGGTAAATTTCCATTTGATATCAGGGTTGCGGCGAAGAGTCCCGGTCCCGCTGCAAGGGGCATCGACGAAGACCCAGTCCATTTTTCCTTTCAGCTTGGGCGAAAGTTGAAATTGAGCGTTGTGGATCCCCGCCCGTTTAAGGCGCAGGCGTGCTTTTTGCAGGGCGTGGGGACGGATGTCGTTCAAATAGATTTGGCCCTGATTTTGCAAAGCGGGGGCAAACGCGAGCGTCTTTCCTCCGCTGCCGGCACAAAAGTCGAGCACGTGGTCTTTGGGTTTGGCTTCAACGAGGGCGGCGGCAAGCTGGCTCGCTTCATCTTGAATCTCAAAAAGGCCTTCTTGAAATTCGGGAAGGGAGAGGAGGTGAATCCGTTCTTTAAAGATAATGCCCCAGGGGGATTGCGGCGTGGGGGCGCAGTTATATTTCCCAGCCCATGATTGTAAAAGGGCATCGCGCGTTGTTTTAAGGGTGTTGACGCGGATGACGGTAGGTGCGCGCTCATTGAGGATGCGGCAAAGGGTCTCAGCTTCCGCTCCCAGGAGATTAAAAAGATCTTGGGGAAAACTGACGCGGATATGAGCCGGGATGGAAGGATCGTAGGAAGCGGCTAGAAGATCGGCGGGTCTCTTGCCCAAATAATCGATGAGTCCTTTCCATCTTACATCTTCATAGATGGTGTCGCTTAAAAAGCGGCGATCTTTCGATCCGATCGCTTTATGAGCGCGAAAATAGGCGTTTAAAAAAAGATCCAGCGGACCCTTTTGCATATCTAGAGCCTGGAGAATGTTTTGTCGGTGGTGTTCTCTAAAATTCATGCACCAATTATATCCTATAAAAGCCTTGTTTGGTATGTTTTCCTGAAGTGGGGTAAATATGAACGCTTTTTGGTCTCTTTTGGGTCGGATTTCTATCAGTTTGGTCTTTCTTTTCGCAGCAGCGAATAAAATTTTTCATTGGGAAGAAACCGAACAATATTTTGCGAATAGCATGGCCCAGTGGCATCAGTACGCAGCCACAATGCCCAAGATCCAAGATTTTTTTGGTTTTTTTCTCCCTTTGGCCCCCATTTTACTTTTGATAGCAACGATCTTTGAGGGGCTCGGCGGGCTTCTTCTTTTTATCGGCGTTCGGCTGAAAGCTGGCGCAACATTGCTCATTTTGGTTCTTATTCCGGCGACGATCATCATGCATCCTTTTTGGATGGTCTCTGGCGCAGATGCCCAGATGCAAATGGTCATGTTTTTGAAAAATATCGGTATCTTGGGAGGGTTATTTCTTCTTCTGGCTGCCGGCGGGGGAAAAAAGGCGAAGTCTTCTAAAGAATGAAAAAGATTTTTTTGATTCTTGCGAGTTTCTTGCTGGTCGCCTTTGGACAACCGGCGTTCGGGACTTTGTCTGCTCTTATAGCGGCTTCAGTCGGCTATGCGCTAGCTTGGAGAGTTCTTGTTCCCATAGCCTCGAAAAAGCACCGATTTTATGCCGCGTCTTTGTGGTTTTTTTGCGTACAACTGGTTCAGCTTTCTTGGATGGCCTCCACAGAGTTTCAAGGATTGTATATCTTAGGAGTCTATGCCGCTTTAGCGTTAGGATTGGGAGCGCAATTTGGTCTTCTAACACTCTGGGTGGATAAAATTCCCCATGTGGCTATCGCGGCTCTGTGGACTATCTTTGAATGGATGCGTCTGTTTCTTTTGAGCGGTTTTACTTGGAATCCAGCGGGTCTTAGTCTCACGGCGTCGATCTATAGTTTGCAAATGGCTTCTTTGTTCGGGATTTTGGGTCTCTCTTATTGGGTTATTTTGACCAATCTCGCCTTTTGGAATAAAAAATATTATGCTTGGGGCGTTCTTACAGTGGTCCCCTATTTGATCGGTGTGCTGCATATCGCCTATCACGAACCGAAGTTAGAAAAAAGCCCGCGGCTTTCCATAGCGCTTGTCCAAACGGGACTTCTTCCCTCAGAAAAAATTCCCTTGCAGAATCGGTTAAAGGAATTTGTTTCGCCCTATGTGCAATGGGAGCGTATTTTAAGCGCATTAAAACCGGTAAAAGAGCCGCTCGATCTCATTGTACTGCCCGAATATGCCGTACCCTTAGTCGCTCAGCTCCCTCTTTATCGGAGGCAGGTAGTGGAGGAAATTTTTGAGAAAAATTTAGGGGCTTGCTCCCATGCGGTTGCGAACAAAGTTTCCAATTTATTTTGGATGCATAAGCTAGCCGATCATTTTTCCGCTGAAGTGGTGGCGGGGTTGGATGCTCAGGAAGGGAGTCAATTTTATTCTTCGGCCTTTCATGTGCAGCCCTCTTCTGAGATAGAGGAGCGGTATGATAAACAAATTTTGATGCCTTTGGCCGAATATCTGCCGTTTTCTTGGTTGAAAGCTTTAACGGCTTCGTATGGAATCTCCTCCTTTTTTACACCAGGTCGTGAAACTAAAATATTTCATGGCAGGGTCCCCTTTGCTGTCTCCATCTGTTATGAAGAGACCTTTAGCCATGTTATGCAAGACGCGAGGCAAAAGGGAGCTGAACTGTTCATTAATCTGACAAATGACGGGTGGTATCCCGGCACTCTTTTGCCGCAGCAACATTTTGACCATGGAAAAATCCGCGCCATTGAAAATGGAGTGCCGCTCCTCCGTGCGTGCAATACTGGGATTACGGCGGGGGTTGATAGCTTAGGACGGGTAACGGGTTCTTTGAACCATGAGTCAGCTGGAGTGCTCGTTGCTCACATACCAACATATAAATATTTTACCCTCTTTAGCTGGTGGGGAAACGCGGGGATTTTGACAATTTGTTTTTTGTCACTGGCTCTGCTTGTTCGAAATATAAAGATGGGATAAGATTGAACTAATGTCTTCAAAGCAGCGAACCATAAAAAGCGATATTGAATTTTCGGGACGGGGATTGTTCACCGGCCAGCCAGCTACGGTGCGTATTCGTCCGTCTGCTGCGGGCAGTGGAATTACATTTCAGCGGATGGACCTTGCAGGTGCACCCTGCATTCCTGCACATATCGATTTTGTGAAAGCCGATGTTCGATGTACGCGTTTAGAGCAGGGTGGCGCCTCTGTCCAGACCGTCGAGCATTTGCTCGCGGCGCTTAAGGGCATGAATGTTGACAATGCGCTGGTCGAGATATCCGGACAAGAAATTCCGATATTTGATGGAAGTGCGAAACCTTTCGTAGAGTATCTTCTCAATGCGGGTATCGAAGAGCAAGCAGAAGATCGCCAGCTATTTCAGCTTACAGCTCCGGTTTCTTGGGTTGACGGCGACGTGCATCTCATTGCCATTCCTTCTGACCGCTTTCAGTTAAGTTATACCCTTCATTATCCAACATCCCCTTATCTGCGCACGCAATTTTACTCATTTGTATGTGAGCCTCAAACTTTTGCTCAGGAAATTGCTCCCTGCCGCACTTTTGTTTTGTATGAGGAAATCGCGCCACTCATTGCCAGCGGAAGATTGAAAGACGCTGGTTTGGAAAATGGCGTCGTCATTCAAGGAGATAAAGTATTAAATCCGGAAGGAGTCCGTTTCCCTGATGAAATGGTGCGCCATAAAATTTTAGATCTTATTGGCGATCTTGCTCTGACAGGGCGATTTATGAAAGCGCACATCATAGCTCTCCGTTCAGGGCACCGTGCCCACCAAGCTTTTGCTAAACAACTATTAAATGAATTAAGGACCGCATGAACCCAACGCAAACACCTCCCCAACCTCCGATTCTTGATGCGAAGCGCATCGCCGAAATTCTGCCGCATCGCTATCCGTTTCTTCTCGTCGATCGTATTGTTCATATTGATCTCGAGGCAGGAACGATCGTGGGACAAAAAAATGTGACGATGAACGAACACTTTTTTTCGGGTCACTTTCCGGGCTCGCCGATTATGCCGGGTGTTCTGATTTTAGAGGCACTGGCGCAAACAGGCGGCATTCTCGTGCATCAAAAACTTCAAACAGATAAAATTGCAGTGCTTCTTACCGTCAATAATGCAAAGTTTCGAAGACCCGTGGTGCCCGGCGACGTGCTTTTCTTGCACATCGAAGGCCAGCATGTGAGCTTTAAAGGCGGAAAAGTAGCGGCGAAGGCGATCGTGAATGAACAAGTCGTCGTCGAAGCAGAAATTGGCTTTGCCCTCATTGATAGAGGGATGGTGTAAAGGTTAAAGCATATGCGAAAATCTCATAATATCCATCCGACTGCCATCGTTGAGCCTGGTGCAAAATTGGGAAACAACGTCACGATTGAGCCTTATGCCATCGTTAAAAGTACAGTCGTATTAGAAGATAATGTCACGATCAAATCCCACGCCTATATCGATGGTCATACGACGATCGGTGAAGGGACGACCATTTGGCCCTTTGCTGCCATTGGAACAAAAACAGCGGATCTGAAGTTCCGCGGTGAAAAAACCTTTGTCATCATTGGCAAAAATTGCGAAATCCGCGAATACGTCACGATCAACTCTTCTTGCCAAGAAAACTCCGTTGTTCGCGTTGGGGATGGATGTCTGATCATGGCTTATTGCCATGTCGCTCATAATTGTGAAGTGGGCAATCGCGTCATCATGGCCAACTGCGCCCAGCTTGCAGGTCATGTCGTGATCGAAGATTTTGCCGTCATCGGCGGCCTTGCTGCTATTCACCAGTTCACCCGGATTGGCTGTTATGCCATGGTGGGCGGCTTTTCTCGTGTGACCCATGATGTCCCTCCTTATACGATTGGGGGCGGATCGCCTTACAAAATCGGCGGCCTTAACCTCGTCGGCCTTAAGCGTAATGGCTTTCCCTACGAAGTGCGTAAAGACCTCAGCCGTGCGTTTAAGTTAACGTATCGCTCTGGCTTAAGCCTATCGGAAGCCTTGGAAAGGATCCAACGTGAGATCGAGCCGAGCCTCTATATCAAGCATTGGATGCAATTTTGCCGTGCTTCTCGTCGCGGCCTGATTGGCTTTCAAAGAGTAGAGCCCGCAGCCGAACCTTTAGATGAGCTTCCTGAGTACGCTGAAATGCTAGAAGATGACGACCTGTAAAATAGTATTTCTCGGCACAACCGCTCTCGCTGCCCATGTCCTTACTGATCTTCTTAAACAACCCGATATCGAAGTGGTGGCGGTTGTCACCAAGCCCGATAAGCCCAAAGGGCGCTCTCTTCAATTACTTCCTCCTCCTGTCAAAGAGGCCGTCTTACATCTCAATATTCCCATTCACCAACCTACCAAAGCGTCCACTCCTGAGTTCGCAGCTCTTCTAAAATCCTATAACGCTGATATTTTTGTTGTGGTTGCCTATGGAGAAATTTTAAAAAACTTTATCTTAGAAATTCCTCGCCTCGGCTGCATCAATGTCCATCCCAGCCTCCTTCCCAAGTACCGCGGGGCTGACCCGATACGCCGCGCTCTGATGGCTGGCGACGAAGAAAGCGGTGTCTGCATCATGGATATGGTTCTTGAGATGGACGCCGGCGATGTCTATGCTATGGCAAAAATA
>VFSW01004474.1_pt1 | contig 20839 bp, 20 predicted proteins | sample 5358111 | NCBI WGS metagenome assembly VFSW01 (sample SAMN11554181, study PRJNA540505) | mine drainage metagenome | isolation source: sediment from site ElyBrook_90M | place: USA: Ely Copper Mine, Vershire, VT | collected 2017
GCACCTGCCGGTTCACATCGTGGAGATCGGTGAACTCGCGCAGCGGCCAGAAGTTCTGGCGAAGATATCCGACGGCGCGCTCGAATGTTCCTTTTTCCCATCCGCTGGCGGGATTGCAGGCATGCGGGTAGAAGCCAGATTCAAGCGCGAAAGCGAGGAGCCGCGGCAGAAAGCGGACGAGGCGGCCATCATGTTCGACGACCACGGTAGCGAGATTGTCGTAAGCAATCTCACGCGCGCTTCCGCCCAAAGCGGTGAAGGCGTGAACGTGACAGCGGGCGAAGGTCCCGAAGCTCTGGCTGTGGGTGAACTCGACATACAACATCCGGCTGTGGGCGTCCGGCTGTGGGCGTCGACAAGCGCGAAGGCATACAGCTTGCGCGTATCACCCGAGTAGTTGAGCGCGCCGAAGTGGCCCCAGTCCACCTCGAATCGTTCGCCGGCCAGCGGTTCCATGCCGACGAATGCCCGTTTGGGAGCAATGTGCGGGCGCGCGTTGCGCACGTATTCCCGCAGAATGCTCTGACCGCCCTGATATCCAGCGGCGCGGAGCTTCTGCTCGATGACGGCGGCGCTCACTCCGGGATCTTTCTCCAGTCATTCGGCGACGGCGCCCTTGAACGGATCGAGCTTGCTCGGCCGGTCGCGGTGCACCGGTGCCTGAGCAGGCGCATCGAGGTACTTGCGGACCGTCTTCCAGCCGATATTGAGCTGCCGCTCGATCTTGCGGATGGGCCAGTGCTCGGACCAGTAGAGCCGGTGCAGATCGTTGATCTGTTCGGTGGTCAGCATGGGACATCCTCTTTATGGGGCAGAATCGGCGACCGCACCAGAGGGATGTTGTTTGCAAGATCACGCTGCTGGCGCCTGGTGAGACGGAAGCGCCTCAATCACCCAGATTTGCGCCGGAGGAGAGTTGTTGTTGGCAAGATGGGCGGCGCCGGAGCCAACTAGCCAAACGTGTGCGGCATAATATTTCAAGTCGAGAGCTGAGGTGTTGTTTGAAAGATTGCACAGCCCCCGCTTCCGGTCCCGCAGTTTCCGCTGCCGGCGGTTGTGCTCGGCAGGCTCGGGGCGCTTCGCGCGGTATTGTTTCCAGTAACCCGGATGGCGGGCGCACCATTTTCGCGGACTGTCGCGGCACACCTCGCGATATTCCGGATCGACCGCGATTTTCTCTCTGTGGTAGTCGGTGCGCCGCTTTCGCTGGCACCCGGCTTCGCCGCAAACTGTCTGGCGTGGCTGGAACTTCGATGGTTGGAAAATCTGCTTGCAATAGCGACAGCGCCGTTGACCCTTATGGGCGTTGTCCTATCAGGCTGCCGCAGATTTAGAAACTGCTGTAGAGTCCCTACCGCGTCCCCGCCGATGGCTCAACAACAAAACCGGAGGGAATGCGGGCGTTTCTCACTGGCGACGACACAGGCTCTGCTCTCACGGTAACTCACCGCAATGGATGCCGGGCGCGAATCGAAGACGTATGCGAAAATCAAGCACGATACCATGTCGTCGTGACTTATGAGATTCGAAGTTGGCGCGTATCGATTTTTATTCCGGGCAGTGGAGGGTATCTGGTTCCCACTAGGCAAGAGCGCCAATGTGTTTCGCGGAGCCCTCGGCACGACGCTACGGAGACTCGCCTGCCGCGAGCGCTGCCCTGGTACCCAACAGTGCGAGTGGCGTAACGAATGCGCGTACTCGCGCCTGTTCGAGCCCATTCTGGATTCCGGTCCGAGCGGACTTGCAGATCCTCCCCGTCCGTTCGTACTGAGGCCACAATTCGAAGAAGGACGTCGACTTCCACCTGGTTCGATTCTGCCCCTCGACATGCACGTATTCGATCTTCGCGAACCATTTCTTCCGATCTTAATCGTGACGATGAACGAAGTCGCGCGCGGCGGTCTGGGTCCGGGATCTGGCCGAGCAGAGTTGACGGAAGTGAGCGCAATTGACGCTGATGGCCGAGCCCAGGTGTGCCTGTTTGCTCGAGGGCGCATGCAAGTTGAAACCATACCTCCGCCTGTGCGGATTGATCTCGCCGGATCGGACCGAACCGTGACTCGCATTCGGATGGAATTCACAGAACCGACAGAGTTGAAGGCCGGTGGACACGTGATCACACGACCGGAGTTCGCCGTCATTCTGGCGCGGGTTCGCGATCGCATTGCCACTCTAGATCGCCTTTACGGCAGTGCAACGGTGACTTTCGACTGGCACGCTCTTGCCGAGGAAGCAGTTGGTGTTCGGATCGGCGCTGAACGCTTGCGCTGGGAGCATGTAGAGCGCCGTAGTTCGCGCACTGGGCAGACGCACCCGCTGGGAGGCTTTTTGGGCTGGGTTGAATACGAAGGCACTCTTGGGCCGTTTCTCGGATTGCTCAAGGCAGGTGAGTGGACGGGGGTTGGCCGCCAGACCGTCTGGGGAAAGGGAACTTACAAGGTGACCGTCGTGCAATGATCCGAGGCCAACGCCGCAAAGGGCTCATTGGTCCTAACGGGAGCGCTGGCGCGGCGTATACTAATTCTGCGACCGCGAATCCGAATGAGCATATACACTTGCCCAAACTGTGGGCTGGCTAGCACGAACTTTAGTGCTTACTGCCCGGCATGCAGAACTCGGATCGCCGAGGCGCTCCCTTCGTTGCCCTCTGGGCCGCCACGCATTGGAATTGGCCCGGCACCCGTAGCAAACGAGTTTCCTCCGATTCACGCATCGGCAGCCGAGGTCCCTGCGCCGGTTTCATTACCTGAACGGGACGCGATTCCTTCGGGCGGCTTGGCCCGCGGCATCTTGCCGAGCATGTCGGGCTCGATTGCCGCGGCTTGCGCCATCTTGTTCGTCGGGGTCGCGGTTCTAGATTTGACTGGCATCATTCCTCGCGAGCAGGTGTTCGTGTGGTTCGGGCTGTCGTACGAGGGTGTTCTCGGCCACGGCCGGGTGTACCAGTTCTTAACCGCCCCTTTATTGCACGCCAGCTTCTTTTCTCTGGTGTTCAATATGCTGGCACTCATCACGCTTGGTCCGGCGCTGGAACAGACTCTCGGGAGACTTCGATACCTGCAATTGTCAGCACTCTCAGGCGCGACTTCAATGATTGTGTTCTTGTTTCTGACACGGGAGACCGGTCAAGTCGACTGGGGGTACTCGGATATCCTTCTCGGAATTTTTGTGGCTCAGGCTGTTTACTTCCCGGAACAGAAAGTTATGGTGTACGGGATCTTTCCTCTGAAGACGCAATACACCGTGATCCTCATGGCTGCTATCGTCCTGTACGGTTCAGCAAGCGAACGCGGGGGACCCGCGGAACTGGCGCACTTTGCCGGAGCCGCCGCGGTCTGGCTTCACTTACGGCGACGGCGCTAGGCAATGAGCTATCCGGAACGCCTGGCTGCCGAGCCAACCCGGTTCACGCTGCGGCCCTGTTTGCGGTACTCCTCTTCGAATACGGCGGCGATTTCGCTCGCGCCTTTCGGGAACTCGACTCGCACATTCGCCGTGCCAACGGCCGCCTGTGTCTGTGGCGGACGCAGGCCCGGAACGATCGAAGCGGCATCGAACGAAACTCCGGACAACACGAAACACTGGACAAAGGAATCGTCCAGTTCGTCATCGCCGCGGGCGCTTTTCATGATCGCGTATAGCGTTCTTCTCCACCGCGAAAAGATTGGAATGGGGGTGTTCAGGATCCGCTCGTATAAATTGGTGCCGATAGGCGAAAGCTTGTCGCAGGATTTCTGCATGTGATTTTCGACCTGCCCTGCTTCGTCCCGCGTCAGTTCGTCGGTAGCCAAGATTGTCAAGGGCATCGCGTTCGCCGAACTCCTATACTGGATCTCGACCCGGACCTTCTGTGCGCCGGCTGGCGTTCCCTCTGGTGCGCTCCCGGGTAAAGAAGCCGGTTGTTCCAAGGGCACGATCATCGCCTTGAGTACTCCGGTTGCGGCCGAGCTATCCGTGACCTTTCGCGTGACGTGCTCCCTCAGGAATTGTTTTGAGGACAGCAGGCCATTCAATCCGGTCTTGAAATTGCCGCTGACGTAATACTGAATGAGGCCGGCCAGCAGCCCCGGTGCCCGATGACCGGGCAATCGCGCCTGCGCCTTCCCGGCTTCATGGATGGCCTCGCGAAGGAAGCGATCGCGACAGTCGCGAAGGTAGCTCCGAAGCTTCGAGATCGCAATTATGTCAAACTCGACGCCACCGACGAGGCTCTGAGGGCGGCTGGATGGGCTCGCGAATCCTTTCAGATACTTGACCAACTCCTCCAATGTGTCTTCCTCATCGCACTTGAGTTGACGGGCGAGATCGTGCTGGGTGTTGGGGCGCAGGCGCCAATTGAGCTCTCCAAACAAGTCCGTAATTCCGGCGGCTTGAAGCTTGGCCTTCTTGTCGAGAATTTTGTTCAGCAAGAACTCGCTGTCGTCCCACATAGACGTGGCGTCGGACGATCTTCGAATATCCAGGTCTTCAAGTATCCCAGCGAGATCATCGGCCGCGAAGAGAGTTTGAACCGATTCCGAGGGGGAGCACTTTAGCAGCGTTCCCATGAGCCGCTGCGAGCCGGCCTGGAACAGTACGCGAAGATCATCATCGGCCAGGGTGTGATTCCCCGTGGGACGGCTTTCGAGAAGATCGCGCAGCTTCTCGAATACGCTCTCACTCTGGGCCCAGAAGACGTCCCGGCGCGAAAGCTCTCCGATCACCTCGAGTGGTTCGAGGGAACTGTCCAGGTCGAGGTGCCGGGCGACTTTCCGGCAGGCATTGGCGTCGCTCTTGATTAGGTTGACTATATAGAATTCCGATTTCATAGTTGTCCGCGCTCATCCGTTCCGGGAAGATCAGACGCCTGCTGCAGTCCGTTTTCGGCCGGTCAGCAGCTCAATTAGACGATCGAGGCCGCTGGGTGGGGGTACAAAGTCCGCGGCAAAGCATCGTTCGACGGCCGGCATCAGCTTGGCGTAGGCGCCGCGCTGCCACTCCTTGGTTGGGTCCAGCGATGCCAGGGCATTTTCGAATTCCGCAGCAAGATTCGCGGCTTCGACCGCCTTTTCTGCGGAAAGGGCGCCTTCCTCGCCAGGCGTCAGCTTCAGAGAATCGGCCCCCAAGAACAGGCGCGGTGCGAGGACCCCTTGCTGTACGAAGGTCCGGACGACATCCGGGCAGAGTTGGTTCGCCTCGAGGAGGATGGCGCCGGCTTCCTGCAATTCGGGAGCGGCGCGACTGCCCTTGAGCAGCCCGGCGAGTGCGTCCCAAGGGTATCCAGCCTGGAGGCATTTGATGTAAGCCCGCACGAGTAGCGCCGCGGCGTGCACAGCGGAGCGCTTCTCTTCATTGAGGGCCTTGGCAACGGCTTCGCTGGCGCTGAAAAGACACAGCTCGTTACACCAACGGAGCGCGTTGAACGCACTGGAAATGGGGCGATCTTTACCGAGCGCGGTTTCACGAATCCGCTCGAAGTCCTCCTGCTTTACGGGGAAGTGCTCCAACCATTCCGCGGCAACTTTCCGGAGAGTGTGAGCAGGAGCGGCTCGAATTGCATCCAGTAGCCGGGACTGGACATCCGGTTGCGACGCGCCCTGTTCTGCCAAGGCTTGAGCCTCGGCATACAAGTGGTCCGCCAACGGCGGATCCGGCTCGGCCGGGCAAGCTTCGGCATAGTCCGTGGCGTCGCGAACCACGAGAATCTTGCGCGCGGCGTCAAACACCAGCACGGATCGAACTGAATCGACCAGAGTCAGGGGCGTGAGTGTGAGCTTGGAACTGGCTTTCTCCACCTGCACGTTAAACACGGTATGGCGTGTACACAAGTCCGGCTCGCCGACTCGGCTGCTCTCGATAGCTCGCCTCCATTCCAGCCACAGCATTGGTTGCACGAGCCTTTTCCAGCAGTTAAAGAGTCCGGCAATGTCGGGGTTCTCGGAAAGCGTCACATCACGGATGGCCGCGTCGAAAAGCCGGGCGGCGATGAGGCCGTCCATGGGCGCCTCGGGGTGCATAAGCAGCCCCTCCATCCGCTGGTAGATCCGATTCACATATTCCAGATACTTCTTGTCTTTCTCGATCTTGAAGAGCATTCCTTTCGTGTAGTATTCCCTTGCGCTAATGCGCCGGGGTTCCGGCAAGATCACTTCCTCGACCATTTCCCAGTCGATCTCACGGTCTGCAATCACATCCGGCAGGGCGTCCTTTTCCTTGTCGCTCAGTTTCTGATACCAGTCATACTTACTCCTATGTTGTTCGAGTTCGTCCTCATAGAAATGCCTCCGCCTTTCCATGTCGGCCAGTATCGGCTCTACAAGGGCGGCGCGGCAGTTTTTTTGAAGCGAGTTGTAGAGCGGCGAATCGAGCAACTCGGCGTTCAGATGCAGTTGGAATGATCGTAGGGTATCCGTCCGACCCACCGGCCGGCACACCGCTATATCGAATTGAGGATTCTGGCCCGACCAAAGATACACGGAATCGCGCCGTTGCGCATCCCTGACTTGGCGCTCGATTTGCCGGTTGAACGTTATATGATCGTGAAATGAAGCTTGGTGCACCCTCACAAAACCGGTATGGACTGCAAGTAGAGTGAGTGTGTTTTCCAACTTCTCCATCGCTTCTGCAGCGTTTTCCGAAATGACCACTTCATTGTGGGGCGCAGAGCCGAGGATCCCACCGATAATCAGGTCCCGCCAAGTCCGTTTGCCAGTTTCTTCGCTTTCCGGCTCGCTGGGAGCAGCGTGAATCTGGATTAGTCCTTCTAAAAGAAGATTGTTGGGATGCGGATCCACGGCCAAGAAGCAACTTAGCGCCGCGTTGCCCACCCTTTCGCGGACGGATGGTATACCGCGGCCTACGATCAACGCGGCGCGGAGTGGCTTTTTCTTGGCTCCAGGCGCAGCTTCCTCGGAAAACAGCCAGGCATTAATCACCGGGGAGTCCAAGGCAGCCGTCACACTATCCTGGAAGTGGCTGACGGCTCCCCACTCAAGCGGCGCGGGCATCAGGGGAGCAACGAGGTGAGCACACGGTTGCAAGCCTGAAGGAACATCCGTTTCGGACTCCTCCGCACTGGTGCGGTAGGACCTGGCATGCGCCCATAAAGCCAGATCCATCTCGGCATCGTCAAACAGCCGCTGACCGGGCGAGAATTCCTGCATGCTCCCCAGATGATGGCACACCTGCTTAGGGGCACGAGGAGTGCTTTCGACGAACGCGCGCTTCTGTTGTTCAAGGTTCGGTATCGGATCTATAGACGACATTCGGAGTCCTCACAAACAATCAAATCTTCGGTCTCGGAAGTATGGTTCGGGCACAGCGGAAGCCGCGGTTGGGCCGGCAGTCCTTTTCGTAGGCCTGCTCTCTGGCGGAGCAGCGCACCATCCTGGTCGGCGAATCGTAGGCCCCGCCACGGCAAACGCGCTTCTCGCCACGCTGCGGACCAATCGGGTCGGGCCCTACATCGGTCTGGTAGTAATCTTTGTCGTACCAATCGGCGCACCATTCTTCCACGTTGCCCAACATGTCATGAAGCCCCCAGGGATTCGCGGGGAAGGTGCGCACCGGTGTGACGCCCTTCTTGCCAGTGCCAAAGTAGTTCATCCTGGACGGGTCGGGGCGGTCTCCCCACCAAAACGTCGCATCGCTTCCCGCGCGCGCCGCATATTCCCATTCCGCCTCCGTCACCAGTCGCTTTCCCGCCCATCGCGCGTAGGCAAGCGCAGCATGCCAACTGACAAATACTACCGGGTGCTCCGCCAGTTCAGCCGGAAACCCGCGAGCCCAGTGTTCCAGATATCGAGGGCCAGCAAGGGACTGCGCGAGGCTTCCACCCCGCTGCCACGCCTCATTCTCGGGGTCCTCCAAGAAGCGTTTGAACTCCGCATTCGTGACCGGGCATTCGTCCAGAAGGAAATCCGAGATTCGCACGAGGGGGCGGGGGTATTCATCGGCGGCAGCGGCATCGGCCGAACCCATATAGAATGGGCCGCCGGGGATTGCCCGCATGCCGGCGTGACCAGCAACTAATCGCGGGGGCAGCAAATACTCCAATTCATGCCGGATCTTCTCGGCGCTGGTGAATCGATTGCCACGATCTTGCAGCAACACCCGTTCCAGCGTGCGTGCCAGGTGCTCCAATTGAGCCTGGGAGCACCATTGGGCGGAACACCCCACCTGGCGCAACCGATCAATTTCGGTCCGGACGCCTTACGGGCCCGGCTCGTATTCGGTGAAGAGATACAAGATAACCATCGACAGGCTGTAGAGGTCGGCATCAATCCCGGGGCGGGAGATGCTCAGAGCCGAGAATTCCCTGATGCCGACACGCTCAAACCTGTCCAATTCGTCCCGCAGTGGCCGCGGAAGGTAAAGGCGCCAATTCCATTCGCGCGCGGACAATTGAGTCCTGCCGCGCTGAAATGCCAAGTCGAAGTCCGAGAGCAGGACCTCGATGCTCCCTGCTGAGTTCTCGCGGACCAGGACATTGGAAGGCGCGATATCGCGATGGAGGACTCCCTGCTCATGGGCGTACTGAACGGCGGCCGCCAACTGTATCGCCCAAAGCACTCGCGTATGGAACGAGACTTTCTGACCAGTCGCGTTCCGGGACCGCAAGAACACATCGAGGCTGGCACGATTCGCCAGTTCCATGACCATGTATGCTTCAGCCTCGTTTACTTCAAACACCTTAGGAATGTTGGGGTGCTTTAGACGCTGCATGATCCCAGCACCCCTAAGGAACCTGCAGCGAGCCTCCGATTGCTCGTCACCGCGGAACGCCAGCGGCTCGAAGCGTTTTAGGGCTAACGGAAGCCCCGCGGCATCACGCACCTCATAAACGGTTCCAAAACCTCCTCTTCCGATTTCCCGCACTACGGCATAGGTACCGATGGAGCCGGGCGCGGCGCCTTCCTGAGCCCCAACGTCGCCCACCACCCGGCAATAATTGCGAAAATCCGGCCAGGACGGGAAAACTTCGTACAGCGGTATGGCGTAACCCTCGCGGAAGTACTGCTCATCGATGTAAATATCTCCGCTGCGAGTGATGCGGCCCGCCGGTTCAATGTGTCCCCACTTTTGCCCGCGTTGGCGTGCGGTAATCATGGCGACGACAAAGCCGCTGTCCACACCGATGACGGGTCCGCCGCTCGCGCCGGGTTCAATGTTCTTACCTTCGGGATCGATGATCAGCAGTTCCTGCGTCTCCGGCGGTTGGGTACCCGCGATTTGGATCGGACGCACAGCATTATGGCGATATGTGGAGCCCCACACTTCGACGCTGCTCTTGTGACGATCCGCTTCCTGAAATCCCATCCCGCAGATACCTAGGTCCCGCAGAAGTCTTGGGGGCATTGCCGCCATGGGCAAGATGGGGAACTCGACGTCATGTGCAGCATCGATCTTCAACACCGCGATATCGACCTGCTGATTCGACAATTCCATGTGGAAACGCGCATGCAGCGGAGGGCCTTCCCATTCGACACACAACGGCAGAGAAGGGTCTCCCACTACTTGCGATGGTAGAACGTGCCAGCAAGTGAGAGCCCAGCCATCCTTACTCACGAAAAAACCGGTTCCATGGTGTGCGGCTCCCTGGACCCGAAAGACGACTCGGCGGATCGGGTCGGGGTCGCATAATTGGGCTCTCTTTCTCCTACGAACCAGTGACCGGACGGTTAACCCCACTACCCGCTAGCGGTTGCTTTCATGGATGCGATCTGCACGGTTTTTAGATTCTTACCGCGGCGCCGGTACTCCTCGACCAGCTTATCAGCGATGGCCCCAGGGCCAGCGGGAAACTCAAGTCGCGCCCCTGGCCTCGGCTGGACATCGGGCGGCCGGCCAAAATCGAGCTCCGGGGTGTGGGGCCGCAGACTCACTCCCGCCAGGACAAGGCTCTCGATGAAGGAGTCATCCAGGTTCTCCGGATCCGCCTTACTGGCCATGGCGGCACGCAAAGACCGTTTCCATCCGGAAACAGGAGGCAGCATCGCGTTGAGAAGGCGATCCGCAATTGTGGAACCGGTCTGAGGTAAATCGGCCGCCTTCTTGGGTAAATGCGCCTGGATATGATTGAGGCGCTCCGGGTCCAGTTGCCGCAGGCGGAGCACTTTCGTGCGTTTTCGGTTTGGCTCCTCCACGCACCAGATCCCGGCCGCCAGTTCGTTCCCCTCGCGAGGCTGCGCGACGATCTCGATACGAGCGTCGGCGGCTGCCCGTTCCAGCGACGACATTTCTTCCGCGACGCAGATGCTCTGCAAGGCTTCCTTGTTGTGCAACAGGTCATTAATGGCCGACCGGAAATCGCGGCTCACATAGTACTCAACTGCCGAGGGCAGCATGGCGGGCAACCTCGTCGAGAAACGAAATGAAAACCGCGATCCCGCCAGACGGGGTCACGGCGCGTTGCGTCTCGCGCAGTATCAACCGCTCATCCGACAACAGGGCGACGATCTCGCGCGGGACTGGTTTGACCGTCGCACTTGATTCCATCTCCTTGTTATCTCAGATCGTTGGCTCGAAGATCATCCTCAACTTCGTTTTTCGGGTTCAGGGGCTGTTTGATAGCTACGTAACCTTTGCCAACCGACACCTGTGAGGGAGGGATGCCCGGCCAACTCAGCACAATCTGCGCCTCGACGTGGCGATATTTCTTCGCCACGTGGATGGCCGTATTCTGGAGCTGCTCAAATGCATCGCGGAAGTTCATGCCCTTCGACTCCACAATAAGACAGGTCTCCGCGCGATTTGAGAAAGTAAGGTCCGCGCACTTCCCAGTGAACTCGAAATACTCGCGAATCCCATCTTCTTCCCATGCAATAGGCCGGTAGCCTAGCCGTACGAGCCGGTGCGCTATCATCTTTTCTTTCAATTGGCTGCTCCGCAGTCTGTCGAGCTCGCCCTTATTATTTGAGTTTTCCGAATTGCTCACGTCTTGTCTCATTGGAAGCTTGTCGGTCGGTGTTAGCCGACGTCGCCCCGTGACGCAGTGAAGACTCGCGCGACGGAGCGATCAATATTGGCCCGAAGCACTGTTGAATGGCCCTCGCCGATTTGCTCGCGAACCTCGTAATTGCCGACGCTCTGGCCACTTATGATATCTCACCGTGCAGGTCCAACCAACGCCGCCGCAAGCTCGGCCATCGCCTGGGGAAGGTCGTCCACGGTGCAACGCTGGCAGATAACCTCGCGCACGCCGTCGATTGTCGCCGTCTCCACGTCAATCATCCGAACGTCAATGGTATAGGTGGCGCCAAGGCGTCCGATCGTACCGAAGAACGTCTTTTGCGCACTCAGGATTCTGCCGAGTTGGACGGCCGTAGCCGAGTCCGCGCGGTCCGTGTTTTGAAAATTCTGCTCGCCGATGATCCGCCGCATTTCCTCCCGCTCGACCAGATGAACATTGTGAGCTCCTGCGAGCCGGTTACGTAACATCTCTGCCAGCGCCCGCCCGATCGACGGATCGCCTTGAAGGTTCTCGAAATCGAGAACGGCCACAACAATAGGCGTTTCTGGAACCAAGAGAGGTTTGCGCTCAGCGCTGGTTACCTGAATTTTCACTCCGGCCAGATCCCCAGGCTGCGCCGACCGTTGAACCCCGGCAATGGAGTATAAGGCCAGGTTGCCATCCAGCGACACTCCGGCGAGCCATTGGCCATCGGGGCTGAAGCGAGCAATCACCGCCGTCGCAAGGCATGGTATGGAAGCAATCTCGACGCCGCGCTGCAAGTCGTAGACAGAGACGAACGCATCGCGGGTCCGCTGACGCACCGCCGCCAGAAAGCGGCCATCCGAGCTCATCGACATTGTTTTCAACTCACCTTCGACACCCTCGATCTGCTTCAACAGCGCACCTTTATCAAGGTCATAGATGCTGATTCGGTTAGCCCGATGAAAATCGGCCGGGTGCGCCTGACGCATGGGACTGCCCTCTGGAAGAGAGAACGGTTCCGTTCCCACAGCCAACATGGTCGCCGCCGGATTCAGGTCCGCCGATAGCACCTGAGCCCCCGAGTCGCGCATTTGGCGCAGCAGCGCACGGCTGGTTATGTCCCACTCGAGAATCTCGCCCGATTTAGCGACTCCGATGAGTCGCGCGTCCCCGCCAGCGAATGCAAGAAACTGCAGACGTCTGTGTTCTGGAACTGCAAGCCGGAGTAACTCGGATTTCGAACGTGCGGACCAGATGACTATCCAGCCGTCCCCGGCCGCAGCCAATAAATCCTCTCCAGGGGCAACCGCGATCGCCGTCACATGCAAACGCGGCCGCAGTTGCTCAGCGGGAGTACCATCAGTAAATAGCATGCTTGGGCCGTTCTTGCCTGCTACCATCACCAAACTCGCACGGCGACCCACGGCCAGTGCGGAAATAGGTGAAGGCGCTGGCCCAAGTGTTCTCTCGATCCGGGTGTCCAATCGTATGAAGCGAACTTCGCCACTCTCGGATGCGAACGCGAGCATGTTGCCGTCGGCGCTGAAGTCCGCCGCGACTGGGGGTGCTTCCCCGCCAAACGAGCGCGAAAGCGTGTATTCAAAGAGATCGCTATGCGCCTGGGTGATTCCCTGCGCCATACTAACGGCGCAAAGAAGCCAGACGATCCGAAGAGAATTCCGAGAAACGTTTTGTGGAACATTGGGAGCGCCACGCGCCACGCCAGATGAATAATGAACCATGTCACAAGACCCTCCCAAGTCAGACATATCCACAATCAGAAGATGTGGCGGATCGAAACCGTGAACAGGCTCATCGTGCTCTGGCCAAATCCGCCGCCACCTCCCGTCACATACATGAACTTGTAGTCGAACTCCAACGACGTCTTTTGGGAAACGTAGTTCTTCAGGCCGGCCTCGGCGAACCAGACGCCATTCCCGCTAGCGCCCGCGCCGGAGCCGATTGTGCCTTCGATTTGGCCGCCGCCGCCGCCGCCGACGAAAGGAAACATCTTCCCAGTGCCACGTCCGAGAAACCGCCTGTAGTTTCCGAGGAAGAAACCTCCTACGGTTACGGAGTTCGATCCCTGCGAGTGGGAGAAGGAAAAGATCGGGTCCAGCTCGACGCCGAAATAGTCCTTCTTGGATTTGAAATATCCTCCCGTAAATTGCGCGAAGGCATTGCCCTGAAAATCGCTGGAGTGGTTGAACGACACCAAACCGCCGATCCCGAGTTCCTTGTCACCTGCGTCCTGTTGGGCCAGGCACGCCGGCGCGATCAAACCTGAAGCAAGAAGCCCTAACGCGAAACCACACAATCGGTAATTCATTCGAATTGTTCTCCTTCCGAATTTCCGGGCCCACGGATTTCTCACCTGCCCGCGCACCCGTTCGTTAATGCGCGAGAGCCGGAAGGTATTTCGGAAAATTAGCTCCGCTTGATCAATCGCGTAAGGCCGGGACTCGTTGCGCCTCGCGGAGTGAACTGAAGAAGTCCTTCCTTCCGCAGCAGGCTTCCCATGGGCGCTTTTGAGTCTCCAAAAACGAGAACATTACGGAACCTATGACCGCACTCCTCCGGAAAGCAACGCGCGCTCTGGTAGACGATTCCCTGCTCCATTTTTGCGAGACCACGCCCGATTCCTCTGGCGAAACTGTAATCGATCGGATTGGAGACCGCATGGAGGGAATCGACCCGGAACGATCTCTCGATCTTCTTCAGAACTGGGTCGCTCCGGTGGGTCTTGAGTGTGAGTTCCACATTTGTCAAGGAAACCTCCTTCTGCAGACCCAATACATGAAAGTTATAGTCCGTGAGGGCGGCTGGCGGAATACCTCGAAAAGAATTGGACATCACGACGAGCGATGGCGGGTCCTTCGCGAAGTAGAAGCGGGCCTCCCGATCTGCCGCATCGAACTCGCTCGTATACAATCCGTCGCGAGCTGCGGGCGACCTAAGATCCGCGCCGACGCCTATGTACCTCCCATCGTCTTTCCCTCGATTTGACGCCGGAGTAAGAGGATCATACTTCTCGATCTTCTTGACGCGGCGTATCAGAAAGTGGTCGGAACCGAGGCGCTCGTGAATCAGATCGCCGCGCTCCTGCAGACGCGTGATGAATTCCTCTGCCGCCTGGCACAGTCCCGGCCGCAGAATGGTGGTCGATTTTCGGACTCCACTCTCCGATGGTTTCTTCGACGGCGCCAAGATGTCGGGTGGAGCACCGGATTGACCAGGCCGAAGGATCGGTTGAGCTGGGCCGTGCTGTCCCGGAATGATGAGAGGCGCGGCGGGGCCTGGTTGTCCGGGAATGATGAGTCCTTCATCTCCCGTGCTTGAACTACTGGATTTTGACATGATGTGCCTCCTGGTCTGATCCGCTGGCCTCGGTGATCCGCGCCGACCGGGTCAGTTGAACTTATAGTTGACGGGGACGCCCGTTTCGGCTTCCGCCGCAGCGGGCGCGGATCTAAATTGCTCAGAGTCCGACGAATAGCCTCGTATTTGCGGGCATGGTTGCCGCGCCGTTTGCTCCTGATCGTCAAAGAGCGCTTCAGAAGGCGCTTCGGATTTTGTGAAAAGCCATGGCAGGCCGGCCAGCACGCCTTCGGCGAAGCGGGGTCTGGACGAACGATCGTGAGCGAGTGTCAATACGTCACTACACCGGCGATCGAACTGTGTCACCGGCCTGGCGCCGGCTCTGACGAATAAAAAGGTACCGGGTACGGTCGGTGTCCTACCGCAGGCCCGTTGCGCGACATCCTTCACCTGCATCAATTCGAGGGATAGGTTGATTGCCGCGGCGGCCGGCCACGTGCCGATCGCCACGAGGAACCACAACAGGCGGAACTCAAGTCCAGACTTCTGCAAGATCGCACTCCTTGAACGTCGGGCAAGCTACGGGAGCCACCCGCGCGTCCTGATATGGCGCCGCGGGTGAAAGACGTTTCGCCTGTTTTTAAGGAATGTGAGTCGGGGTCCTCGCCGACGGGAGCCGAACGAGTGAGGTAGCGCTGTTATTGCTTTGTCAATCCGAAGGAGTACGATTCCAGATCTTCGTAAGTCCCGGAGGAAGATAGCCCCTGCAGTTTCAGCAGATAGTCGTCCGTCGCTAAAGCGGCCGCATCCACCGTCATGACCAGCGTGTCGGGGGTGCCCGCTCCGGTGATTTCGCCGCTGGAAGCTTCCCGGCCGTCCACCGTCGTCAGGACGCCGCGATAGCGCGCGAAGCGCTTCGCGCCCGGAAACTCGAGTTCGAGCCGTACAGTGGCAGCCCCGGACGGAATTGAGAGCTGACGCTGTTTCGCTCCTTCGCCCCTGAGGAGGCCCGGCGACAAAAGAAACGACACGACTATGGGCGGGCGACTTGGCCGGCCGGCCAGCTCCCGTTCCAGGCGGGCAACCTGATTCCGCGAATCCACGTACTGCCTGCCGGTCCAGATAGCAAAGACCAGGCACGCTATCCCCGCGGCGGGCACTGCCCAGCGCAGCCAATTTGCTTGAAACCAGGACAGGCCGGAGGTCCGGCGCTGCGCCGCTGAAATCGTGACTGGCGCGGCCACCTCTGGCTGTTCTTTCGCCAGTATTTGCATCAGGCTCCGCGCCTCTTCCACTTTCTTTCTCAGCGGAGGATTCGTCAAATACCGCTCTTCGAACTTGCCGCGCATGTCCGGGGGCATGTCGCCGCGCAGATAGTCGCGGATTAACTCTTCCTCCAGCGCGTTCAATTTCTCAAAACTATCGTCATCGTCAAAGTATTGACGCTCCACGGCCTCGCGATCCTCTTCTTGCAATTCGCCAAGAAGGTACTGAGTCAAGCGTTTTTCGTCGGCTTCTAGCACCGTATGCAATCGCCTCCTACACGACATGCGGAAAAGCGGCACTGGATTTCAAATTCCACCCGAAGACGCCCCCTTGGCCGCCAGTTTTTCGTGGAGCCTCTTATGAATACGATGGACCACGATCCGAAGAGCGTTGGCTGTCATACCCAAATTGCCAGCGAGCGCGAGGCGATCGTCCTCATAGTAGCGAGTCAGGAGATCCCTGTCTTTCGGCGAGATATTGCGCAGGAGCTCGCCCAAAAGGAGTTTTTGCTCGGTCGTGCTTAACTTCGCCGGGTGACGGGTCACGTTGGACGCGATCTCGTCCGGCAGTTCGACTTCCCTTGGAAGGCGCCGGCTCTCGGACAAGACGTTCTTCGCGACGCCATAGCAATAGGCGTTGAGGCCGGAGTAGGCCTCGACACCCTGCGAGAGGCGCCTCAGGGCCCGGAGCAGAACTTCGTCGGCCAGGTTTTCCGGATCGCATGCATTTCGCGACTCAAAGAAGAAGATGAGCTTTGCGCGAAGAATCCGGTATTTCTCTTCGGCCTTGAGGACGTCCGGATCCAGCAATGCCAGGAATCTGGATTTGTCGTCCCCATCCGCCATACTTCTCGATATGGTACTACGCGCCATGGCGGAACCTCGCTTCCTGGTAGGGCCTCGGGATGGGAGGGTACTCGTGGATCTCAAAGTCCACGGGCGCGATGGCTCCTGGATAAAGCAACCGCGCCACGGCGGTTGCTGAGCCGGAAAGTGCGGCGGCCACTCCAGGAGCCTCGTGCAAGTGGCCGTGCAGCAGCGAAAGTCCGGTCTCCAGATAAACCATCGCGCCGGCGGCGAAACTGTCGCCGCAGCCGCAAGTGGAGGAAGGATCGGCCGCGAGCCAGTGCTGAACATCGTCGAGAACGGCCGTTCGGAGCCGGACATGAAACACGGCCTGCTCGGACGGATCGGCCACCAGCCCACCATTCTTGCCAAGGGTTACGAAGACAAAAGCGGTTTGCGAAAGCCCGCGGATGGCTCCTACGGCCTCCATTGCATCGGCGAAGCGGACGCCAAGCGACACGCCGGCCTCATCGGCCCCGCTGATTACCGCCGTCGACCAAGGCAACACCGCCTCCATCAGATAATCCGGCGCCAGCGACGGCGTCATTACGCTATAGAGCCGCACCTTCTCGCGGGCCGCCGCCGAGGCAATCCGCGTCATCACCATCCGGTCCTTCACGCTGTTCGCGCACACGGCCTGCGCCTGCAGAAGCCAGGTGATCTTGTCATCGAAGTCCGAAGGCAGGCGGTTGGGACTCGCGAGCGGCGACTTCAGGATCTGCTTGTCGCCGGCAGCCCGGCAGCCAAATACGGCGTTTTGCGGTACAGGCCGCAAGCCCAGGAACCGGGTCTCGATCTTCAGCTCGTCGAGGAGCGCTGAGACCGGCGCCGCCGGCTCTCCCGCATCCAGGTACCGCAGTTCGACGCCCGCGTCGATGTCCCGCGCCTGCACGATCGTATTGAGCGCTCCGCCGCCGGGCGTTACGCTGCCGGCGTAAGCAAACAACTCCGCTGGGAGCTCGGCTACGGTCTTGCCGCCCGAGGACAGCGGCCGCCGGATGGGAATGGAAAATTTGCCCGGCCCGCAATCGACTTGGGCGAGCGAATCGGAAGGAGTGGTAAGTTTGGCCGCGCGGAAGTGGTGATCGAGCGCCGCCTGGCCGGTGGCCGCGAGTATTTTCGCCATGGTTTCGGGTGCCTCCGCGTGCTGGAACGCGGAAACGCGCGAGAACCGAAGGAATCGGCGAATTTATTTTTCGCCCGGAGCGGGTTCTTCCGGCGCAGGAAGGGAACCAAGTACCTTGGCCGGAGAAACCTGGTAGGCCTTTGGCGCGGTCGCGGCGGGTCCGCGTGTGCGACCGAAGGCCTCCGCCAGCGCGGTTTCCACCTTGTCCGGATTGGGGTTGTCCGAAAAGAACCACGCCGGGCAATCGAATTGCGCTCCGTCCCGCCGGAATCCCGCCATCACGTTTTCCAAAATCCCTTCCGAGCCAATAAAGTAGCCCTCGGGAACGTAGGTGATCCAGTCCTCGGTTGATCTCGTCACATGCGCCGCGACGAGCCGGCCTGTCGATACTTTCCAGAGACAGATTTCGCCGCCGTCTGAAGCGCTGGCCACCACCGCGAAACCCTCCGGCGCTTTAATCAGCCTCAAAACGGCGATGTCCGCCTCTTCGGAAGACCATTCGGGCAGCCACTGCAACTCAAGTTCATGCACTTTCTCTCCCACGGCGAAAAACCCGGTGAACGAGGTCTGGGGATGACGCGGGCGGAGGTTATGGTCGGCGGTGAGCGCCAGCTCCGGGGAAAAGAAGAAGGCGGTGCCCCAATGAGCGTCGTCAAGGTTCAACTCAAACGTCGCTTTGCGCAGCATTCCGAGCGCCTTCCATTCCCGATCCTTCTTGCGATTGAAGTCCGGGGGTGTCCAATTCTCAGCCGCGTTCGCCATGTCGAGTCCGGGACTATTCCGCGCGGCTTGGCGGTTTCAGAATGGCCAGCGAGTAGTCACCGGGCTCGACTCTCGCTTCCGCGATCCATGAGGCTCTCGTGCCCACTTCGCCCAGCCGGTGTCCGGTGCGAGGATCGAGACGATGGACTGTTCCGTCCAGACACCCACCGGCAACCGTTGTGCCGGTCGGATCGAAGGCTACGGAGGTCACTTCCGCGAAACATTCGATCGTTCTGAGCAATCGCCCGCCGCGGGCGTCCCAGATTCTAATGGTCTTGTCGTACGACGCGCTTGCGAGCACCTCCGCATCCGGCGCAAAGGCGACGGCCGTGATCGCCGCGGAATGGCCCTCCAGACTGTGCAATAACCGCCCCGTGACCGGATCCCACAGCCTTACGGTTTCGTCTTCGGACCCGCTGGCGAGCACGCCTGACCGAAATGCGACCGAAGACACAACGCCGGCGTGCCCTGTGAGAGAGCGCAACAGCCTTCCGGACTGGGAGTCCCACAACTTCACCGTGCCATCCGCGGACCCGGAGGCGAGAAGTTCTCCTTCCCGGCCAAATGCCACGTACATAACCGGGCCGGTGTGACCCGAGAGAGTCAGCAATAGATTACCGGCTGGGACGTCCCAGAGCCTGATCGTAGAGTCACCCGAGGCGCTAGCCAAAACGCCTCGATGGAAGGCGACACTGGTAACAAATTCGGAGTGTCCCTTTAACGTGCGGAGGGGTTGACCGGTGGCCGCGTCCCAAAGCATCACGGTTCCGTCGGCCGAACCGCTGGCGAGCGTCTCGCCGTTGGAAGAGAAGGCGACCGCGGCGACGGCTTCCGAGTGGCCCTCGAGGAAATTTCGAGGCTCATCCGCTCCGGGACTCCAAATCCGGGTAGCGCCATCCTCGCAGCCAACGGCTAACAGGCCGCCCGCTCCCCAAGCGATGGATAACACCCCGGAGGATCGGCCGTCACGCCGCCACTCCAGAGTGACGCTTTTCTGGTCCTCGCTGGCGGGAACCATCTCGAGCTCCGGAAGCGGCGACGCGCCGCCGGGATCCTCAAGCCTCACCCGAACCAGGCCGCCGGCCCCCGATGCCTCTACCGTGAGCTTCCCGGGACCGCTTCCTGCTTCGGCGAAGGAGCCGCGGACGGGCGCCGGGCCTCCCGAGACTCGCACCGCCCCCCACTGCGGTAGCTGAAAGAACGCGAAAGCAGCTGAGGAATCCAACAGATCTCTTCGCCGTTCGGTATCGATCTCAGCGGCCCCATCCGCGCGAAATGACACGCCGAGGAGGCCTAACAACCGGGCCCGCAAACCGGCTGCTACAGCGGGTTGCACCTTTACCGGGTCCTGGCGCAGCGCAGCCGCCAGACTCATCTCAGATGCAGTTTCGGGCTGTTGGGTCAGAGTATCCGCCCAGTTGTCCCACGCGTCCGATGCCCTAAATACCGCGCAGGAACGTTCGGCGCACTCGTCGCACTTTTCGAGGTGTTCTTCCACGTTCAGCATTTCATCCTCGTCCAGCCGTTCGTGGAGGTAGGCGAGGAGATGCTCGGCGTCGTAGTGTTTCGTCCCTTGGCTCTCTGTCATCGCCGTCACCTCCCTCTCACAATTTCCTCGCAAAAGGGCAAGTAAGTGAGTTCATGCCCTTGCTTGTCGAGCTTCCATTGGATCATGCCGCGCACCTCCCGTCTCCAGTCGCTCAGATAAGGAGGTAAGCTCGTCAAAGCATAGTCGCTATACGTAGTTTCCCCCAAACGGTTGACACCGCGCTGAAGGCAGTCCCTCCAGCCGGGCACCGTATAAAGGCGAGGGAGCAGCCATAGATTCAATTTGTTCTCCAGCGGGCAAAGCCCGTCGTTTACGTCATGGTCGTTGAGTACAGTACGTTTCAGGACGCAGGCCATTTCCGGAAGGAAGTCGCCCAGTTGTTTGCCCAAACGCGCGGAGAGTCCGGTGAGAGGTTGGCGCAGGGATAAGGGCCAAAGATACGCAATAATCTTGTGCGGCGGCAGGTGGTGCGCGGGATGGCCGCCCGGCGGCGATGGGCCCCCGCATACCAAAATGAGAAATTCGCGGGCGCATCTTCGCAACGCTGTGATGAAGCGGAGCAGGACCGCATACGCCCAATCGCCAATCTGATTCGCATCCGCGGGGCCGCAGTCCTTCAATGTGGTGTCGCCTACCTTGCCGCCATTCGGAACCTGGCGTTCCATCTCCTTGAATAATGGTTCGAACAGGCGCTCCCACTGAGACTTCGAAATCCGGGCGTTCCGAGCCGCGAGTTCCTCGTAGCTCCGATCCACGATGTGCCTTAGCAGATCCCTCAATGGGACATCAAGCTTTGCGTCGAAGACATCGGCAGGCGCCATATGTACCAGATACTTGAGCATGAAGGCAATCAACTCGCAGATATGGTCGTTGCTGCTGTCGATCAGCAGGCGGACGCATTCGATGAGCATATACGGCTCAGCCGCCAGAAGATTCGGCGCCGCGGCGACGCCAGGAGGGACGGGTCCGGGATTTCGATTTGCTGCGAGCCATTTCAAAACGGCGAATCCCGCCGTCCTGCGAAGAAAGCCGCGCATACCGCCCGGCGTCGAATTTGG
>VFSW01004475.1_pt1 | contig 20838 bp, 15 predicted proteins | sample 5358111 | NCBI WGS metagenome assembly VFSW01 (sample SAMN11554181, study PRJNA540505) | mine drainage metagenome | isolation source: sediment from site ElyBrook_90M | place: USA: Ely Copper Mine, Vershire, VT | collected 2017
CGTGCCGGTTGCCACGCTGATGCGAGAGGCGTCGATTCCCTTCTCCGTGACCAGGTAATCCTTGGCGTTGACGGCGCGCTCGGCGGCAAAATCCTCAACCTTGACGTGCTTGTACTTCACCGCCCGCTTGGCTTCCTTGGCGGTCTTGGCCTGCTCCTTGGCGTTGGCCTCGCCTACCAGCACCAGCCGGGCATCCGGATGGCTCTGCAGATCAAGGGCGATGCCGTCCAAAACTGCCTTGGCTTCGTTGTCCACTCGCGTGGGACGCTTCTCATCCCCGGCAAAGCTGATCGAAGAAAGAGCCTGGACATGCGGAATCGGAGGCGGCGGAGGAGCCAGAACTGTCACGCTGGTGGTGGCCGTGGCGGTGTGATCCTTGTCGTCGGTCACCTGGCAGGTGATTCCCACGGAACCGGTAGGAGCGTTGGCGGAATTGAACTCTGCCGTCGTTCCACTGCCGCCGATGGTGCCGGCTGCCGCAGTATAGCTGTAGGTCAGCGGGCGGTTCTGCGGGCTGACGCCGACTGCCGTCACGGTGCTGGTCTCGCCCGGTTTGATGGTGCTGGGGCTGGCGGAGCAACCGAGCGTCGGCGGGTCAAACGGCTTCACCATGTAGCTGGCCGAGGCTTCGGCCGACTGGCCCGGCTTCAAGCCTTCCTTGCCCTTCTTGCCTTCCTTCACATCCGCCTTCACCGTATAACTGCCAGGCGCAAGGGTTGTGGTGGCTACCGTGGCCGTGGTTCCGCTGCCGGTCACATTATCGCCCGACCAACTGTACACCACATCCACATGCTTGTTGCGGTCCACTGATCCGGCGGTCGCGGTCACGTTGACCGGCTCACCGGCGTATACGGCCGGGGGCGCCGCGGCCGCGGACAGCGTGATTGGCGGGGCCTTTTTGCAGCCCATGGGCAGAAAAAGCAAAGACGCCGAAGCCAGCGTCAGACTGACAGACTTAATATTCCGCATGTACATGTGATGTTCCTCCATCATTCCGTTGAAAAGCCTGAGTAAACGATTTGATTCCGCGGCAAACTCTCCCGACCGAAATCTTCTGCGCGCCCGGAAGCAATCATGCGACAGAAATTCCGTACGGTGCAATCCTACCACAGAAAATCGGGGTGAAGTATGTTCCATTCAGCACAGTACCTTGTACCGGAGCTGTATCCAACACGCGTGATTTGCGGGCAATCGACGCGAAACACGAGTCTGCCAAGAGTCGATAAAACCTGAATATAGGCAATCGAACGAAAAGGGGTTGACCGGCGAACCGGTCAACCTCCGAAACTGCGCAAGGAATTCCTCTACTGGTATTCGCGCGGCCCGCTTCGCCACCGGAAAAGGCCGATCACAGTGTGCCGCTGGAGCAATCCTATTGCATTGCTCCAGCGACGGATGGTCTTACTTTGCGGCCTTCTTGTGCGCCTTGTGAGCGTGCTTTTCAGCCAGCGGCTTGCGTACGACCGGCTTCACCGCAGTCTCGTCAACGGTGATGGTGCCGGGCACGTCGGAGGCGAAATTGGCTCCGGAGGGAACCAGGTAATCTTCCGCAGTCTGCCCCTCGGTTGCGCTGGTTGCGACGCTGATGCGGGAGGTGTCGATGCCCTTTTCCGTTACCAGGTATTCCTTGGCATTGACGGCGCGCTCGGCGGCATAGTCCTGCACCTTGACGTGATGACGCTTGGTGGCCAGTTTTTCTTCCTTGGCCATCCGCGCCATCTCCTTCATGTCCTCATTGCCCACCACGACTGCCTTGGCATCAGGCTGCTTCTGCAGGTCAAGGGCAACTTCGTCCAGGCAAGCCTTGGCTTCGTTGTCCACGCGTGTGGGGCGAGCCGGGTCATTGCTGAAGCTGAGCGAGCAAAGCGCCTCGACGTGCGGGATCGGAGGCGGCGGCGGTTGCAGAATGGTCACGGAAGTATCTGCCGCGGCCGACTGTCCCTTGTCGTCGCTCACCTTGCAGTTGATGATCACCTTACCCACCGGAGCGCCGGCCGAATTGAACTCCGCCGTCGCGCCGCTGCCGCCGATGGTGCCGTTTGCTGCCGAATAAGTGTAGGTCAGCGGGCGGTTCTGCGGACTGACGCCAACCGCGGTAATCGTGCTGGTCTCGCCGGGCTTGATGGTGCCGGGGTCGGCCGAGCAACTGATTGTCGGGGGCTCAAACGGCTTGACGGTGAAGGTTGCCGTGGCCTCGGCGGACTCTCCGGCCTTCAGGCCTTCCTTGCCCTTCTTGCCTTCCTTCACGCCGCAATTGACCGTGTAGCTGCCCGCCGCCAAGTCCGTCGTGGCCTCGGTAGCGGTCATGCCGTTCCCGGTCACTCCGTTGCCGGACCAGGTATAATCCGTATTCAGCTTGGGATTCAAATTGCCCGCCACGGCGGTCACTGAGACCGGCTCGCCGGCATAGACCGAATCCGGGATCGCCGTGCAGGACAGCGTCACCGGCGGGTAGGGATTCCAGCCGGGGTGGAAGACAATACCGGCGCTGATGCGCATAGCGTTGATGCCTACGGTCGCGGGGGCGAAACTTCCGGTGGTAATTGGGTAGCCCGCAAAGTCCGTGTGCATATACTCATAATCGGCCTGGATGAGTCGAATGGCGATGCGATGCTGCCACCACGCTGTTTCGTAGTCCAGACCGCCGCCGACCGTCACCGCAGGTCCCCAGGTGAAGGGGCTATGGGCCGGCCCGTCCACATCCGCGCCTCCGAAGAGAGCATGTGCGAACGGGGTAAAGTTCTCGGTGGGATAGCGAACGACAATACCGCCCGCGATGGTCGTGAATCCGTCGTTGTTGCCATGCGTGCCGGTGGGATTACTCCCGTTCTGCACGCCCCACTCGTGTATGCCAAGCTCCGCCTGAGCACCGATGTAGCGGTTGAAAAAATATGCCCCACTGAAGAGTCCACCCACGGCAACGTGATCGTAGTTGATCGTTGTGGCTCCATTGGTAGTCGTCACGGAAGCGCTGGGCGCCAGAAAACTGTAGCCCACAAAGATATCCCATTTGGGCACGAGATAGCCGGTTGCTGGATTCGCAGATGGCACGACCTGGGCGCCGAGGGAAAGGGGAATGAATGCCACGCACGCCAAGGACAGGAGCCTGATTACAGACTTCGAAGCACAAGAGATCATAGTTTTTTCCTCCGCAATCACTTTTAAATCAGATTGACCTGAGCTGTTTGCGAGCACTACTCGGCTCGGATTGACTAGATTCTTCGATTGGCAAGAATCTTGGGGGTCCTTTACAGCACTGTAAATAAACGTATCACCATCATGGCGATACGAAAAGAAACATTTTCCGAAAAAACCTGATAGTTCACTATTTCGCCACCTGACAGTCGGTTGCAGACCGCCTCGGGTGCCGAAAGTACACCAATCCCCGCCACCCCCAGGTTACTCTGCACTCCAGGACCAGGTTACCCGACATTCAGGGTCTTGAGCAGGCTGCGCGGTTCCCGCTGAATCTTCTCCTGCAAGAGCGTGATCGCGTAGATAAGCTGCTCGGGACGCGGCGGACATCCGGGAACATACACGTCCACCGGAATGATCTGATTGACGCCCTGCACCAGGGCATAGTTATTGAAAACTCCGCCCGAGGTGGCGCATGCGCCCATCGAGATCACCCACTTGGGCTCCGGCATCTGGTCGTACAAGCGGCGAATGACCGGAGCCATCTTATTGGAAACCCGTCCGGCGATGACCATCAAATCCGACTGCCGCGGGGAGGGGCGGAAGACCTCGGCGCCGAAGCGTGCAATATCAAATCGCGAAGCGCCCATGGACATCATCTCGATGGCGCAGCAGGCCAGGCCGAAGGTCATGGGCCAGACAGAATTCTTGCGAATCCAGTTGACCGCAAAATCCATCGAGGTCAGCAACACACCCTCCGGCTCTTCAAAGCCGTAGCTGACTTCGTTCAGCTTGACGCGGTTGCGCGCGCTGCTCTCCAATGCTCCGAATAGATAATGGTCCCGCTCTGCCGTAGCCGCCATAAATCTAATATACCTCTACTTTCACGAATAAGAACGGCCCGGCGTGCGCCTTCAGCAATTTTGATTCCCGGCTCTTTACTACAAAGAGAATCATAAACACATAAATACCTTGTCGATTTCTGTGAGTTTCTGTAATATTTCCCCAACATACCATCCAGTCGGCAATAGCCTCCGTACAGGCTGCACCAGACGGCGCCGCTTTCCGGTCGGGACTGCCACCGTTCAGTCTGTATCCGGTGAAACGGTCATCGCTTCATCCGCGTGGCCGGCAGCCCTGCCATAACGCAAGTGTGTTGCCGTCAAAGTGATTTTTGGGAGTGAAATCGAATGGTTCGTCGCGCAATCAAGCTGCTGACCCTCATCGCCTGGCTGGGAGCACCCTCCATGGCCCTGGCCGTGGCCCCCAACTTTCATCCGCTCGGCTCGGCTCCCGCCACGCAAGACCAGATTGCCAGCCTGCAACAGGCCGTGCGCGAGGCCCAGACCTCGGGCGACAATGCCTGGGTGCTGGTCTCTGCGGCGCTGGTGCTGATGATGACCGCCCCCGGCCTGACGCTGTTTTATGGCGGCCTGGTGCGCAAGAAGAACATTCTGGGCACCATGATGCAGAGCTTTGCCATGATGGGGCTGATCACCGTGCTGTGGGCGCTGGTGGGCTACTCGCTGGCCTTCGGCGCGGGCAACGGCTACATCGGCGGCTTTGAGCACGTCTTCTTGCGCGGCGTGGGACTCCAGCCCAATCCCAACTACGGCGGCACCATTCCAGAGCAAAGCTTCATGATCTACCAGTTGATGTTCGCCATCATCACCCCGGCGCTGATCACCGGCGCTTTTGCCGAGCGGGTCAAGTTCAGCGCCATGGCCGTTTTCCTGGTTCTCTGGTCGCTGGTCGTCTACTGCCCGATGGCGCACATGATCTGGGGCGTGGGCGGAATTCTGAACGTGAACGGCGGCCGCTGGCCGGTGCTGGATTTTGCCGGCGGCACGGTGGTGCACATCACCAGCGGCGTCTCGGCGCTGGTCTGCGCCCTCTATCTGGGCAGGCGCGCCGGTTACCCGCAGGAGGACATGCCGCCCCACTCGCTGGTGCTCAGCTTCATCGGCGCGGGGCTGCTGTGGATGGGCTGGTTCGGCTTCAACGCCGGCAGCGCGCTGAGCGCCGGCCCCCTGGCCACCAGCGCGTTCATCAACACCCAGTTTGCCGCGGCGGCCGGAGCCATCGGCTGGGTGGTTGCCGAGTGGCTCAGCAACGGCAAGCCGACGGCGCTGGGCGCCATCTCCGGCGCAGTGGCCGGACTGGCCACCATCACCCAGGCTGCCGGCTTTGTGCAGCCAATGAGCGCACTCCTCATCGGCCTGATCGCCGGCGTCATTTGCCCGTTCATGGTCTTCCGGGTCAAGAGGTTCTTCGGCTATGACGATTCGCTGGACGCCTTTGGCGTGCATGGCGTGGGAGGAACGATGGGCGCTCTGCTGACCGGCCTGCTGGCCTCCGGGGCCATCAACGCCGCCTTCGGCAAGGATGCGACCGGACAGCCGCTGGCCACCGGCGCCATCGGCGGCAACTGGCATCAGGTGGTCAACCAACTGGTGGGCATGGGCATGGGCTGGGGACTGGCCATTGCCGGTACCCTGGCGCTGCTCTTCCTGGTGGATCATACCCTGGGACTGAGGGTCTCCAACATAGACGAAATTGCCGGCCTCGATCTGTCGCAGCACGGCGAGGAAGGTTACGACCTGATCTAGGGGCTGTGCTCTAGACGCGGGCTGCGCTCACAGGATTTTCTAGCGAGGAAGTTCATGCTCAAGATTGAAGCGGTTATCCAGCCCGCCAAGCTGGACGCGGTCAAGGTGGCGCTGATTGAAGCAGGCATTGAGGGAATCACCATTCTGGAAGCCCGCGGCCACGGCCGCCAGAAGGGGCACACGGAGTTCTACCGCGGCCGCGAGTACACGGTCGATCTTCTGCCCAAGATCAAGCTGGAGATGGTGATCGTCGACGAGCTGAAGGACAAGGTCATCCACGCCATTCTCGGCGCCGCCCGCAGCGGGCTGATCGGCGACGGAAAGATCTTCGTCAGCCGCGTTGAGGAGGCCATCCGCATCCGCAACGACGAGCGCGGCGAATCCGCCCTCTGACGGACGGCTCCACAGAGGAGCAACCCGCGGGTCCGAGCTTATTTTGCCTCGCCGGATGCCTCGTCGGCGAGCGTCCGCCCCTGGAAGCCTGCTTATCGGCAGGGCATCGCCGAAAAGTCATCACGGTTTGTGCAATAGGGAATCTTCTATAGCCTATAATTCGTGAGTTTGCCAGCTTTCTTTATCGGTTCCTTATGAGGATCGTATAAAGATATTTCTATGAACACTCTTCAGCGGGCCCGCTACAGCCAGTTCTGTTGAACTGTGGCGACCCATGCTCCGGCATTTTCCTGATTCCAATCAGGAAATCTACTCGGAGTGTGTTTTGCTGTGCAGCCGATTGGGAGGCCGAAATCCGCCTTTCGTCCGGCACTTTATCTAATCCACGATTCTTGGGAGTGACCTTTGATGCGTTGTCGAGGAATAAAACTGCTCTTGTTCTCTGCTGTTCTGGGGTTTCCGGCTCTGGTTCTGGCGCAAACGCCAACCGTCGCCCAGGACACTCAAGCCCAGATCGCCGCCTTGCAACAGGCCGTCCAGGCCTCACAGACCGCGACAGCCAATGCGCAATCAGCCGGCGACAATGCCTGGATGCTGGTTTCCGCCGCCCTGGTGCTGCTGATGACCGGACCCGGCCTGGCTCTCTTCTACGGTGGCCTGGTGCGCAAGAAGAACATTCTGGGCACCATGATGCAGAGCTTCGCCATGATGTGCCTGGTCACCGTGATATGGGCCGTCTGCGGCTATTCGCTGGCCTTCGGCCACGGCAACTGGTTCATCGGCGGCTTTGAGCATCTGTTCCTGCACGGCGTGGGCCTCGCGCCCAATGCGGACTACGCGGCCACCATTCCCGAGCAGACCTACATGATTTACCAGTTGATGTTCGCCATCATCACCCCGGCGCTGATTACCGGGGCCTTTGCCGAGCGCATGAAATTCAGTTCCATGGCCGTTTTTCTGTCGCTGTGGTCGATCTTCGTCTATTGCCCGATGGCGCACATGGTCTGGGGCGTGGGCGGCCTGCTGAACACCACCGGCGGTCTGATTCCCAGCTTTGATTTTGCCGGCGGCACGGTGGTCCACGTCACCAGCGGCGTCTCCGCGCTGGTTTGTTGTCTCTATCTGGGCAAGCGCATCGGCTATCCGCATACCGCCATGGCGCCGCACTCCATGGTGCTCAGCTTCATCGGCGCCTGCATGCTGTGGGTGGGCTGGTTCGGCTTCAACGCCGGCAGCGCACTGGCCGCCAGCGGCCTGGCCACCAGCGCCTTCGTCAATACCCACTTCGCCGCCGCCGCCGCCGCCATCGGCTGGTCCATCGCCGAGTGGATTCACAACGGCAAGCCAACCGCCCTGGGCGCCATCTCCGGCGCGGTGGCCGGGTTGGTGGCCATCACCCCGGCCTCCGGCTTCGTCCAGCCCATGAGCGCGCTGGCCATCGGCCTGATCGCCGGTGTCTTCTGCTTCCTGATGGTTTTTGTGGTCAAGAACCACTTCGGCTACGACGACTCGCTGGACGCCTTTGGCGTACACGGCGCGGGCGGAACGCTGGGCGCGCTGCTCACGGGCCTGTTTGCCACCAGCGCCATCAACGCGGCCTATGGCAAGGACAGATCCGGCAACCTGATTCCCACTGGCGTCGTGGACGGCCACTGGCGTCAATTGCTCAACCAGAGCGCCGACGCGGCCATCGCCTGGGGCATCTCCATTGTCGGCACCCTGCTGCTGCTTTTCATTGTGGATAAGATGATGGGACTGCGCGTTTCGCCGGAAGACGAAGCCGCCGGACTCGATCTCTCGCAACACAACGAGGAAGGCTACGACCTGAATTCCTGACCGCGGGGCCGGTTTGTGGCCCGCGGTCCTCAAAATCCGGCGGGACCATCCCCCAATGGACGGTCCCGCCTGTTAGGCTGTCTAACGAGGCGTTTGCTTATGCTCAAAATTGAAGCGGTTCTCCAGCCCTCCAAGCTGGATGCGGTCAAGGATGCCCTGCTCGAAGCCGGCATCGAAGGTATGACGATTCTGGAAGCCCGCGGCCATGGCCGTCAGAAGGGCCACACCGAGTTTTATCGCGGCCGCGAATACACGGTCGATCTCCTCCCCAAGGTCAAGATCGAGCTGGTAGTCGCCGACGAGTTGAAGGAAAAGGCCGTCCAGGCCATTATTGGCGCGGCACGCACCGGCCGCATCGGTGACGGAAAGATATTCGTCAGCCGCATCGACGAGGCTATCCGCATCCGCAACGACGAGCGCGGCGAAACCGCGATCTGACCAACGAACTCAGGGCTTCCCACCCTTGGCGCGCTTTATTTCTTGCGCCCAGGGTGGGAACCTCTATCTATAGCGATTGACTCCCACTTCCGGGGTCCACAAGCCACTTCCGTAGATATTTTCCCTCAAGCCGGCATCTTCAGCCCGCTCGTGTTCGGATAGCGCGCAAAAACCGGCTGACTCACATTTTGCGCTTGACACGCAGATTGTCCAGCGCGTATTCGATGAAGCGCGGCTCGAAGTGCGGCGGCTGGCCCATGAAGCGGCAAGTGGCCGCCACCTGATCGACGATGAACCGGGGCTGAAACGCGGCCAGATCGAGCCCTTTTTCCTTCTTGAGCTTGTCCACGATGAAATCCAGGACTTCGCCGGGCAGTTTCAGGCTCTGGCGAGCGCACTCCTTCTCGAAGATGCGCCGATAAATCTCCAGGTTGGGCGCGCCAACCTCGATCTTGTAAGGCAATCGGCGCAAGAAGGCGGGGTCCATCAGGTCTTCCGGCTCCAGATTGGTGGAAAAAATCACCAGTTCCTCGAAGGGAATGCTGAAGCTCTTTCCGGTGTGCAGCTTCAGATAGTCAACGCGGCTCTCCAGGGGCACAATCCAGCGGTTGAGCAGGCTGGTGGGGCTGACCAACTGGCGGCCGAAATCGTCGATGATGAAACAGCCTCCCAGCGCTTTCAGGTGCAGCGGCGCCTCGTAGAAGCGGCCCGTGGTTTCATAGCGCAGGTCGAGCATCTCCAGCGTCAGTTCGCCTCCGGTCAGCACAAAGGGCCGGCGGCAGGGCACCCAGCGAGCGTCGTACTCCTCGGCGCGGAGAAATGAGTTTCCGGTTTCGTCGTTCAGCTCGGTGGGGCTCATCGCCACGTGAATACTGGGGTCGTGGAAGCGGATGATCTGACTCTCGACGGTGATCGCGTAGGGCACGTAGATCACGTCGCTGAAGACCGAGGCCAGCGCCAGCGCGACCGAGGTCTTGCCATTGCCGGGAGGGCCGTAAAACAGCATGGCCCGACCGGAGTTCAAGGCCGGCCCGCATTGCTCAATCATGCTGTCTTCAAAAGACAGCTCACCGAAACACTTGCGGATGCGCTCAAAGGTGACCAGCTCGTTGGTCAGCTTCTGCAGGTTTACCTGATAGGTGAATTCGTCGAGGGTGACGGGCGCGGGACCGGCATAGCGCATCCGCTCCAGCGCACTGATCGTCCAGCGCTTGCCCTCATCGGTAAATGCATAGCCCATGTCGATGGGGTTGTCGGAATCGCGCATGCCCAGGTTGCGCAGCAGTTGCCGGTCGATGGCCATGATCACCAGTTCGGCCACGATGTGGTACGGCAGCTTGATGGCATCGACGAATTGCCGGCAAGTTTCCAGGTGGTCCGTGTAGATCAACTTCATCAACAAGCCGAGAAGATCGTTCTCGTCGATGCCGGTGGCCGCCAGGCTGGCAGGCTCGGCGGGAATGCGCTTGAGAAATGCATCCAGAGTGTGCCGGTCGAGGACTCCCAAGGCTACCAGGCTGTCGCCCAGCCGGCCGCCGCTCACCGCCTGACGCTCCAGCGCAGCAATCACGTCATTGAGAGTGACGAGACTGGCTCTGACAAGCAGATCGACCAATCGCATGCGCGTGCCGATGATCCCCTCCTCTCACCGCCTGGGATGCGGATGCCTCAACCTTCGATTTTGAGACAAGGGAAAGCTCAATCGCCCTGCAGTAGACGTAAATCTGCAGCAGCGGGTCCAATTTGGACCGCCTGCCCCTCCCACATTCCGGCTGCGGGCAAGCAAAAATACCCATTCCCGGAAATATCGCTTATGCTGTTAATAATTCCATCTTGCCCCGGCAAGCCAAACACAATCTTTTATGAATCCAGTCGCATTGGCGGTTGACGACCTTCGGGAGCAGTATACGCAAGAGATGGCGCTGGTGCGCCAGACTTGCGAACGCACGGGCGATGGCACGGCCGCCATTCGCAGGCGCTCGGCGGTCGTAGACCGCATTCTGATCGAGATGTGGCGGCGGGCCTTCGTCGGCCAGCCCGAGCAGAACGTGGCTCTGCTGGCTATGGGCGGCTACGGGCGCAAGGATCTGTTCCCGTATTCGGACATTGACGTGCTGTTCGCATACGCGGACGAAAAAGCCGAGGCGCAGTCCAAGGAAGCCGTGCGCTCGGTGATCCAGGGAATGTGGGACATCGGCCTGCGCGCCAGCCCCTGCATGCGCACCGCCAAGGAAGCCGGGCGCTTTGACCCCGACAACCTGGAATTCACGCTGGCCACGCTTGACCGCCGCTTCCTGGCCGGCCACTTCCCGCTCTACCAGCAGCTCCATCAGACGGTTCTTCCCGGCCTGATCCTGAGCGAGTGGACTACCATCACGCAAAAGCTGGGCGAGATTGCCCGCGCCCGGCACGCCAAGTTCGGCAACACCATCTTTCACCTGGAACCTAATCTCAAGGACTGTCCTGGCGGCCTGCGCGACTATAGCCTGGCGGTCTGGTTTGCCCTGCTCTTCCACTTGAAAGAAACGAAGGAGTGGCCCCGCCACCGCAGCGGCGTCTTCCAGAGCGCTCGCGGAGACGCCGAAGCAGCCTTCGATTTTCTGGCCGCAGCGCGCTGTTTTCTGCACTTCCGCCACGGCCGCGACGACAATACCCTCGACTGGCAGTCGCAGGACGAGGCTGCGGCCAACTCCATTGGTTTGGAGACGCGCGGCACCGCCGATCCGGCCTACTGGATGCGGACCTACTATCGCCATGCGCGGGTGATCTACCGCCGCGCGGCGCTGTTGATGGAGCACCTGCCCGCGCCGGTCAGCTTCTACAAGCAGTTCCGCCGCCGCCGCTCGCCCATCGCCGGCACCGATTTTCTGCTCGATCAGGGCCGCATCGACATTGTTCCCGGAGCGCAGTTCAACGACACCAGCGCCATCCTGCGCATCTTCTCGCTGATGGCCACGCACGGCTACGCGCTCTCGCAGGCCGCCGAAGACCGCATCACCGACGCGCTGCCGGCCCTGGCCATCCACATCCCCGAGGGGCCGTACCTGTGGAACGCACTGCGCGAAGTGCTGCTGGGGCCGCACGCGGCTCATGCCCTGCGCACCATGCACGCCCTGGGCGTTCTGGAAATGCTCATCCCGGAGTTTCACGGCATCGATGCGCTGGTCATCCGCGACAGCTACCACCGCTATACCGTTGACGAGCACACCTTTCTGGTCATCGACAACATCCACACCCTGCGCCAGCCCGCCCACGACTACGAGAAACGATTGGCGCAACTGCTGCCGGAGATCGACAGGCTCGACCTGTTCCTGCTGACACTTCTGCTGCATGACACCGGCAAGGCCCGCCGCAACAGCGAGCACGTCAGCGCCGGCATCGAGCTGGCCGATGCCTTCCTGGCCCGCCTGGATTTCGACACCGAAGAACGCGAGACGGTCCTCAACCTGATCCGCTTTCATCTGGACATGTCGAACGCCCTGCGGCGCGACATCTTCGATCTGGAAAACGTGCGCGGCCTTGCCGAGAAGGTCGGCAGCCCCATGCTGCTGAAGATGCTCACGCTGATGACCTTCGCCGACATCAAGGCGGTCAACCCCGACGCGTTGACGCCGTGGAAGGCGGAAAACCTCTGGCAGTTGTACATGGCCACGGCCAACTTCATGGACCGCTCCGTGGACGAAGTGCGCTACCACGCGGCCATCGACCCGACGCTGCTGAACCGGCTCCGCTCCATGGTGCCGGCCGCGCAGCACGATGCGCTCAAGCAATACCTGGAAGGCCTGCCCCAGCGCTATCTGCAAACCCGCCTGCCCGAGCACATCCGCGACCACTTCCAACTTGCGGTCAGGCTGGATGAAGATCCGGTCCAGCTCGACCTGCGTCCCCATCGCCAGCTCTTCGACCTGACCGTGATCGCCCGCGACCGCAGCCGTCTGTTTGCCGACGTGGCCGGCGCGCTGGCCGCCTGGGGCATGAACATCGTCAAGGCCGGCGCTTACTCCAACGAGGCCGGGGTGGTGGTGGACAGCTTCCACTTCTCCGACGTCTTCCGCACACTGGAACTTAACCCCAGCGAGAAGGACCGCTTCCTGGCCTACCTCCACGACGTGGTTTCGCTGAAGGTTCCGGTGGAACAGTTGCTCGAAGCCCGCCGCCACAGCTACCACCCGGCCAATCTCAAGGTCGAAGTGCCCACGCGCCTGCAGTTCGACAACGAGTCGTCGACGCACTCGACAATTCTGCAAGTGGTGGCCCAGGATCTGCCCGGCCTGCTGCGGCAGATCGCGCTCACCCTCAGCATTCACCAATGCAACATCGAAGTGGCCCTGATCGACACCGAAGGCGAAACCGCCATCGACGTCTTCTACCTGACCAGCCAGGGAGCCAAGCTCTCGGAAGAAGCTCAGCGAGCCCTCGCCGCTGAACTGACTGCCGCGCTGGAAATATCGCGCACCCAGATCAGCGCATAAGACGCCGCTGTTGCCGCAATGCCCGTGATCGAGCGGCGCGGCGCTTGCCCGCCGATGCATTTCTTCTCCCATCATTTCCGAACCGGCCGGCAATCTTCCGTCCGCTCCGCGGATTATGATGGACGGGGGCTTTTCCGATGAAGATTCTTGTCGCCATCAAGCAAGTGCCGGAGCGGGACGCGCAGGTGCGCATCGACGCGGCGGGCAAATGGATGGAGGAGTCCGGACTGCAATGGGCGCTGAACGAGCCGGACGCTTACGCGCTGGAAGAAGCCTTGCAGCTCAAGGAAGCGCACGGCGGCGAGGTGGTGGTGGTGACCGCCGGTCCGGAGCGGGTTGGATCGACGCTGCGCGAGGCGCTGGCCAAGGGCGCGGACCGGGCGATTTACATTGCCTGCGCCGATCTGGGCGAGCGCGACGCGCTGGGCGTGGCCCGTCTGCTGGCCGAGGCCGTGCGGCCGGAGAGCCCGGATCTGGTGCTGACCGGCTTGCAGTCGGAAGACCTGGGCCAGGGGCAGACCGGCGTGATTCTGGCCGAACTGCTCGGTCTGCCGCATTGCTCGCTGATTCTGCACGTGGAGAAGACCGAGAGCGGGTTCGCGGTGAAGCGGGAACTGGAAGAGGGCTGGTTCCAGGCGGTCGAGCTGGCCGCCCCGGCGGTGCTGACCATTCAATCCGGCGGCAACAAATTGCGCTACGCCACGCTGATGGGCATCAAGCGCGCCAAGACGAAAGCAGTGCGGACAGTCTCTGCGGCTGAACTGGCTCCCGTCTCCGCGCCGGTGGTGGTTCTGGAGCGGGTCACACTGCCCCAGAAGCAGAAGTCGACGCAGATGCTCAGTGGCACGGCGAAAGAAACCGCGGCGGCGCTGGTGGAGAAGCTCCGCTTTGAAGCGAGGGTGCTATGAGCGGCATTTTAGTTGTACAGGAAGCCCGTGAGGACGGAAGCGCTCGTTTTTTTCAGGAAACTTTGGCGGCGGGCCGTATCCTGGCTGCCATGACAGGTTTGACGATTGAGGCCATCGGCGTCGGCGATCCGAACGCGAACATCTTTATGGAAATCTCTGGGCCTCCGCCGCTTGCCTGTCATGCGATTCAGCACCCTTGCCTTCAGACCTACACATCTGACGGCTACGTACTCGCCTTCGAACAGTTGATCCGCGAACTCGACCCCGCTTATGCCATTTTTCCCCATACCTATCAAGTGCGCGACTATGTTCCCAGGCTTGCAACGCGATTCGGCAGGATGCTGATCGGCGATGTGACGGAGATCCAGACCGGCCCCCGGTTTGTGCGGCAACTCTTCCAGGGAAAGATGAACGGCGCATACCGGTTTCAGGGCGAAGGGCCATGCTTTCTCTCCATTCAGAGCGGAGCGTTTCGCGATAACTCGCCGGGCGGCGGAACCATGGACATCCATACATTCACGCCAGAGATTCCGGTCGATAAGATTCGCACCCGTCCCGGCGAGCGCTTCCGCGGCGCGGCGCAGACGGTAGATCTGGGCGCGGCGCAGCGGATCGTGAGCGTGGGCCGGGGCATCAAGGACCCCGCCAACCTGCCGCTGGTCGAGGAGCTGGCCACGGCGCTCGACGCCGAACTGGGCGCTTCCCGGCCCATCTGCGACGCGGGCTGGCTGCCGCTGGACCGGCAGGTGGGCAGTTCGGGGCAGACCGTAGCGCCCAAACTTTATCTCGCCGTGGGCATCTCCGGCGCCATCCAGCACCAGGTCGGGATGAAGGGTTCGCAGTGCGTGGTGGCCATCAACAAAGATCCCTACGCGCCTATCTTCGAGATTGCGGACTACGGCATTGTGGGCGATCTTTTTGAAGTGGTTCCGGCGCTGACCGAGGCGGTCAAAGCGGCAAAACAGTGAGCGGCTATTCTGCGCAGGCTTTCATGTAGATCAGCGCCGCGCGGCCCAGGGGGTAAAAGTGCTCTTCCCGGCCCGCGGAACAATAGCCGTTTGCCTCATACAGGCGCATGGCGCCAGCATTTTCCGTGTCCACATGCAGCCAGATTGCGGCAGCTCCAGCCGCGCGCGCGGAGCTTTCCAGGCGGCGCAGCAGTTGGCCGCCGACGCCTTGGCCGCGATGACCGGCCAGTACCTCCAGCGTGACGATGTAGGCCAGCTTTTGTCCGGTCCGGTTCTGCCACTCGGCCACGGCAAAGCCAGCCAGACGGCCATCTTCTTCCGCGATCCACGTCACTGCATCTTGCCGGCTGACAAGCTGGCGCATATAGCGGCGGTCAAACCGGAAGAGCGGCTCAAAGCACTGCTCTTCGATCGCGTAAAGCTCTTCGAAGTCTTGCGGCAGATAGAGGCGGTATGTCATTGGAGAGTGGTGGCGTGGGTCAGGCAAGCAACTGTTTCGCCACCTGAATGTAGAGTGCGACCGCCTCCAGCAACTCCTTCTTGGCCAGCTTTTCAAAGGGCGTGTGGGCGACGTGGATGGAGCCGGGGCCAAGCAGCAGCGGCTCGCCCCAGTGGGTGAGGTGGGGAATGTCGGTGGCGAACTTGGCGATCATGGTGGGCAGTCCGGCAACGGCGCGCAAACGCACGAAGGGACTGTCCAGCGTGAACTCCACCGTGGCCAGATCGCCGGCCAGCGCGGTCAACTGGGCGCGCACCTGCGCGGAATCGGTGACCGTGCGGACCAGCACCTGAGCCTCGGCCTTGTCGGCGATCACGTTGGGCGCATAACCGCCGTGAATCTGGCCGATGTTGACGGTGCTGGGACCGATGCCCTCCAGCTCCGGCAGGGGCATGGCGAGAACCTTGCCCAGCACTTCGACCAGCTTGTGCACGGCGCTCTCGCCCAGCTCCGGATAGGCCGAGTGGGCCATCTTGCCGGTGGACTTGAAGGCCGCGCGCAGAGCGCCTTTGGAGGCCAGCGCCAGGCGATTGTCGGTGGGTTCTCCGTTGATCAGGAAGCGGCTTCCCTTGGGATTGAGATTGGCGGCGTTGGCGCCGGCCGAGTCGCGCTCTTCGCCGCTGACAAACAGCAACCCAATCCGAAATCCCGTCGCGCGCAGCGACTCGGCGGCGGCTACCTGCGCGGCCAGAATGCCCTTGGCGTCGCAGACGCCGCGGCCATAAAGAAATTCCTCGTCCTCGCTGAAGGCAATGTACGGCGGAACCGTGTCCATGTGCGTGGAAAAGACCAGATCGGGGCTCTGGTCCTGGGGGCCCGCGTAGACGTTCCAGCGCGGGCCACCATTTGCATTCTCCGCGGGCTGCTCGACCGGAGTCTTTTCCACCGCCCAGCCGCGCCGGGCCAGAAAATCGGCCAGAAAATCGCCCACAGCGCCCTCGCGGTAGGTGGTGGACTCGATCTCGCACAGTTGGCGAGTCAGCCGAATGGGATCAACAGGGTCAGCGGGATAATCGGCATGCGGGCGATCAATCATGGTGATATCAGAATACCTTACAAGGTGTTTTGCATATTTTAACGGACCTGTGTCTTTTCGGGACCGAAGCGAGGGCCGCGGTTGCTGCTTGCGCATCCGCGGCGTATTGGCTGGAAACGATGCAAATCAAGCGCGTAAAATGGGGAGTGGAATGACCACGGAATTCGCACCAGCCCAAACCGGACCCGGCACAGCGACAGCCGCTCTGCGCAGCGTGAGTTTGCCAGGGCCCGCCGGCCGGCTGGAGGCGCTCTTGATCGCAGGCGCGCCCAATGCCCGGTTTGCCGCGCTGGTCTGTCATCCGCACCCATTCGCCGGTGGCGCCATGCACAACAAAGTGGTCTTCCACGCCATGAAGGCACTCAATTCTCCTGCCTGGGGGCTAGGCTGGCCGGTCTTGCGCTTCAACTTTCGTGGCGCCGGTCTGAGCCAGGGCGTCCACGATGGACGGACGGAAACAGATGATGTGCGGGCTGCGCTCGACTGGCTGGAAAACGAGTACCGCCGCCCGCTGGTTCTGGCTGGCTTCAGCTTTGGCGCGGCCATGGCGCTCGGCGCCTGTTGCGGAGCATCTCCCAATTCCGGCAGAGTGCGCGCATTGGCCCTTCTGGGATTGCCGATTCACGCCGAAAACCGCGATTACCATTATCCCTTCCTCAAAGATTGCACGCTTCCCAAGCTCTTCCTGAGTGGAGCCGAAGACCCATACGCACCCGCCGAACAATTGGCGCAGCTTGCCGGCTCCGCCGCCGAACCCAAACAGTTGGTGCTCCTCCCCCGCGCCGATCACTTTTTTACCGGCCAACTCGAGCCCATGCAATCGGCGCTAGCGGGTTGGCTCACAGGCCGTCTCCAGGAGCAAATATCATGACCCCAACGGCGGATTCCGCCCTCGATTCTCTGCACTCGACCGCCAATGGAATTTTCACCGGCGCGATCGAAGCCTGCAGCATTGCCTCAGCCTTTGACCGACGCATTCGCTTCGAAGGCAACACGCTGCATCGCCTGCTTCCGGACGGCAGCGGCCCGGCCACGATCGATATTTCCACCTACAGGAAGGTTTTTGTCATTGCGCTGGGCAAGGCGGCCGCCCCCATGCTGGATGTGCTGATGGCGCGCCTGAAGCGCCGCCTGGGGCTGCGCGGCATCTGCTGCTCCAACCAGCTTCCCAAGAGCCGCGACTGGCGCTTCCGCTACTTCGAAGCCGGTCATCCGCTGCCCAATCAAGAGTCATTCGCCGCGGCCAGCGCGGTACTGGCCATGCTCAAGAAAGCACGCAAGAACACCTTGATCTTCTTCCTCATCTCCGGCGGTGGTTCGGCGATGTTCGATCTGCCGCTGGACGCGAAGATTTCACTGGACGACACCATTGCCTTCCATCAGGCGCTTTTGGCCTCAGGCGCTCCCATCAGCGAGGTCAACACGCTGCGCAAGCACTTTTCCGCGGTCAAGGGGGGACGGCTGGCCATGGCCGCGCCGGAGGCCACCAAGGTCAGCCTGCTGTTGCCCGACGTGCCTCTGCGTTCGCTCGATGCGCTTGCCTCCGGCCCCACCTCGCCCGATCACTCCACCGTGGCCGAGGTGCGCAATCTGCTGGAAAAGTACCATCTGAAAGACAAGCTCCCACCAGCCGTGAGCTCTTTTTTTGCGCGCGAAGACCTGCCCGAATCGCCCGGCAACAAGGGCTGGCGTCCGCCCTTTTTCCCCAAGGCGGCAAAGTCTGAAGCCCTGCCCGCCCGCATCGCCACGGTGGCCGCCATGAGCGAGGAAAACGAAGCCTTTCGCGATTCGGTCTTCGAGATTCTGCTCTCCAGCCACGATCTGACGGAGAACGCCCGCGCCCTGGCCCAGAAGGCCGGCTTCCACGTAATCGTGGACAACAGTTGCGACGATTGGGACTACGCCGAGGCCGCCCGCTACCTGCTGGAGCGCTTCCACGCCCTGCGCGCCGTTCATCCCCGCCTCTGCCTGATCTCGGTCGGTGAAGTGACGGTCAAGCTGGACCGCACCCCCGGCGCGGGGGGGCGCAACCAGCAGTTTGTGATGGCCTGCGCGCTGGAACTGGAGCAATACACGGGCCAGCGGCTGACCGTGCTCAGCGCCGGGTCGGACGGCATTGACGGCAACACGCAGTCGGCCGGCGCCATTGCCGATCCCACCACCGTCACCCGCGCCCACGCCTTCGGATTCCACCTGAAGTCCTCTCTGGCCGCCTTCGATGCCTGTCCCATGTTCACCGCACTGGGCGATGCCGTGATCACCGGACCCACTGGCCACAACCTGCGCGACCTGCGCCTGCTGGTATCCGACAATTCTTAGAACATGCCCCGAGAGCGCCCCTGAGCGACAGTTGAAGAGCGCACGGCCTGGCTGGACGCACTGGAAACTTCAGGATTGAGCCGCGGCAGTGAATTCTTTTCTTTCGCCAAGCCGCTGCCATGCAATACCATTGCTCTCACATCCGCTGCATTCCCAAGTTACGCTGCATTCCCAAGTTAAAGGATTAGTTCGTGAGCCGAAGAGAATCCCGCAAGACCAAAGAAGCCGTCAAGACTCCCGACATCCGCACCGTTGCCGCCCTGGCGAAGGTTTCCATCGCCACTGTTTCCCGCACCATCAACGGTTCATCGGTGGTCAGCGACCAGTTGCAAGAGCGGGTCTGGAAGGCCGTCAACCAGTTGAATTATTTTCCCAACACCCATGCGCGCAGCCTGGTTTCGGGCCGCAGCCGCATTCTGGGCATCATTGTGGAGAACATCACCAACCCCTTCTTCCCGGAACTGATTCAGAGCTTTGAAGAGATCGCGGTGGCCCACGGCTACGAGATTCTGGTCAGCTCCTCGAACAGCGACCCGGTGGTGCTGACCCGCTGCGTGCGGCGCATGCTGGAGCGCAAGGTGGAGGGCGTCGCGGTGCTCACCTTCGGCGAAGAAGAGCCGGTGCTGGACGAATTGATGCACCACAATGTGCCCATGGTTCTGGCCGAGTTTCACCTGGAAGGTCCCAAGGCCAGCACCATTCTGCTGGACTACACCACTGGGATTCACGCCGCCATACGCCACCTGGTGGAGCTGGGACACAACCGGATCGCCTTCCTGGCCGGGCCGCGCAAGCTGCACTCGGCCGTCACCCGCGAGAACGACTACCGCGCGGCGATGGCTGCCGCTGGGCTGCCCATCCAGAAGAAGTGGGTGATTGAGTGCGATCACACGCTGAAGGGCGGAGTGGCCGGCTTTGCCAAACTGCGTGCCGTGTCCGCTCAGCCCACAGCCATCCTCTGCTCCAACGACATGACCGCCATCGGCGTGTTGCGCGCCGCTTACATGGAGGGCCTGCGTGTCCCCCAGGACATGTCGGTTGTGGGCCTGGACGATATTGCCTTTGCCGAGTTCACGCTGCCGCCCCTGACCACCATCCGCCTCTCCCGCGCGGAGCTGGCGCATGCCGCCTTCGAGGCCCTTCGCCAGCAGGCGGAAGACCCCGACAACCCGAAAATTCAGCGCGAATTCCTGGTTTCCACCAGCCTGGTGGTGCGCGATTCGACCGCGCCCCCACCGGCCGAAGGGCGATAGCTTTACAACCCCGCGAACCGGACGGGCCTCCGGGAACCGCTTAGCTCCCTGGTGCGTATCATTGGTCAAGCGCCCTCCTGCGGCGTCCAAACGCCATGCAGACATTCTCCGACACTCTCGCCCAGGTCTTTCGCGCCATCATGGCCAACAAGCTGCGCACCTTTCTGACCATGTTCGGAATTGCGTGGGGGGTTGGCTCGCTGCTGGTGCTGGTGGGCCTGGGCGAAGGCTTCCGCAGCGGCCAGCACAAGCAGTTTGCCTCCATGGGAAGAAACCTGGTGATGATGTTCAACGGCACGATTCCCGCACTGGCCAATCAGCAGACCGGTATGCGCCCCTACCAACTGACCCTGGGCGACGAGGCGGAGCTGCGGCAACTGCCCGAGTTGCGCGCGGTAACCGATGAACTGGCTCGCTCCGACCTTTACGAGGTGAGCCAGTGGAGCAATACCTCCAGCCATGTCACCGGAACCGAGCCTAATTACACGGTGGTGCGCTTCATTCCCATTGCCCAGGGGCGTTTTCTGGACGATGCCGACCTTCACCAGAACCGCCGCGTGGCGGTGCTCGGCCAGAAGACCGCGCAACTTCTCTTTCCCGGCCGCCCGCTGCTGGGCGAAACCATCACCATCAACGGGACCGCGTTCACCATCATCGGCGAGGTGGAGAAGATCGGCCGCGGCAGCAATGACTACGACGACGAGAAAATCTATATCCCAGTCACCACCATGCAGGAGCTTTTCCCCCTGACGGGCAGCAACATTGCCCAGGATGCGCTCACCTCCATTCAGTACGATCCCACCATCCAGGGCGACGCCACGGCTGCCCTGGCCGCGGTGCATCGGGTCGTCGCCAGGCGGCACGGCTTCGACCCTTCGCTCAGTGACGCCTTCAACGAATGGGACATGATCACCGAGGAGAAGATGATCGGGGCCATCTTCAACGCCATGGACATCTTCCTGGGCGGGGTGG
>VFSW01004476.1_pt1 | contig 20833 bp, 15 predicted proteins | sample 5358111 | NCBI WGS metagenome assembly VFSW01 (sample SAMN11554181, study PRJNA540505) | mine drainage metagenome | isolation source: sediment from site ElyBrook_90M | place: USA: Ely Copper Mine, Vershire, VT | collected 2017
ACCATGAGCGCGAGGACCATGGTGAGGTTGCGCAGGCTGCGCGACTTGCGGCCGAGGTAGCCGATGAGCAGCAGGCCGGCCAGAGCGAAGCCCTCGGGCAGCGGGCTGGGCTTGTTGTCGCGGGATGTCTTGACTCCGGTAATCGCGCCCATGCGCTGCCACTTACCGTGCTGGGCATAGAAGCCATAGCCGTAACCGTAGGGATAACCACCGCCTGTGCTCGCGCAGTCGGCGGCGTTGGTGTCGAGACTGAGGCTTACGCTGGCTGCGCTAGTGCCGGAGATGACTGCCTGGCCATCATAGTTGGGAAGGTGAGGTGTGAACTGATAGCAGAGACTCGAGAGCGCGCTGTTGTTGCTGGAGGTGAAGCTGACATCGATGGTGCCGGTATAGCCGCCGGCCGGTGTAACGGTAATGGTCTCAGTCCCTGAGGTTCCGCGGCTGACCGTGAGCGTAGCCGGTGTCGCCGCGATGGAGATGCCGGGGGCAGTGCTGCCGCCGGAGCCGATGGTGAGCTGAATCACGCCGACGGAGGCCGCGTGGGTCGCATCGCCTGCGTACTGGGCGAGGATCTGATGGATGCCGCTGGTGCTGAAGTTGGCCGTGTAGGTGAGCGTGCCGGAGGTTGAGATGGGCTGCGCGGCGACGGTGCTGCCACCGTTGCTGGTACCGCCGTCAATCTGCAGGGTGACGTTGCCCGAGGGCACGGTTGAGCCCGTGGAGGAGGCCACCGTGATGGTGACCGCGTCATTGGTGCTGGCGCTGGGCGTGAGGGTAGCTGCGGTCAGCGTCGTCGTGGTGGCGACAGCCGTGGAGCTTCCCAGAGCCCACTTTCCGGCCAGCACGGCGAGATCCACGGAGCCGAGGCCGGTGACGAGGTCATATCCTGCGCCTGCGGAGTAGCCGATGGGGCCGTTGGGGCAGACGATCGTGCCCGCGAGGCAGTTGTTGTTGCCGGTGGTGATGTCGTGGAAGGCTGCGGCGTAGGTGGTGGAGTTGGATGCAAGCGAGTAGAGCGCCGTGTTCAGGAGGCCCTGACCGGTGGGGTAGTTTGCGCTCTGGTTGAGGATGGCGACCATGCCCGCGAAGATGGGCGCGGCGAAGCTGGTGCCGCCGGCGACGGTGAGGTAGCCGGTGGCGCTGTCGCGGAAGCCCTGATTACAACTGTTCTGCTGGGCGGGGTTGGTGCCCGAGGCTGGCGCCCAATCCGAGGTGTCGCTGGTGCAGAAGAGGTAGCCGGGATAGGCGGGCGAAGAGTAGAGCGAGATGTCCGGCACGTCGCGCTTATTGTCGTTGGGAATGCCGGGAACTCCGGTCTGGAAAGCCGGCTTGGAGGTGTAGAAGGTGCTGACGCCGCCGCCCGAGGAGCTGAGGCAGCCGATGGGGTTGTTGTTGGCATCCGTGCAGCCTGTAGTGGAGTCATCGTTCCACGAGACTTCGGGGATGTATTTGGTGGCGGAGGTGATCAGATCTGTGCCGCTGGCGGCGGTAAAGTAGCCGGAAGAGGTGGAGTCATTGGCGGAGGTAATCTCAGAGCCGCCGACGCCGGTGACGTACTGGCTGCTGGCGGGGTAGTTGACGGAGAGTGCGGCCTGCTGCGTGGTACTCAGGCTCGTCACGCCATAGCAGGACGTGGAGCCCTGATCGCCGGAGGAGGCGACGAAGGTCTGGCCCTGTGATGCGGCCTGGGAGGCAATCGCGTCCAACTGCTGGAACTGCGTAGTGGTGATCCCGAGTTCGCAGGCGCCGTAGCTGAGGGTGAGGATGTTGGCGATGCGCTGGTCTACGGCGTACCGGGCGGAGTCGAAGACGCCGTAGTTGGTGTTGTTGCCGGTGTACACGAAGAAGATCTCAGCGCCCGTGGCCGTGGAACCGGACCATTCGAGGTCGAGGTCGGACTCGCCTTCATCGCCGGGAGAGAAAGCCGGCGTGCCGGAGCCGGGGACGAGAACCTGCGTGGGGTCCTTGACGGTGAGGCCCGCGGCGGACTGGAAGTGTTCGATGTCGGAGACGGCAATCTCAGACTGGCCGAGGACGGCGATGGACTGGCCGACGCCGGTGATGCCGCCGCCGGCGAGAGGCGTGATGTCATAGACGATCTTGATGTCGCCGGGGGCAAAGAAGACGTGCCCGGTGGTGGCCGATGTAAAGCCGGGGCGGAAGGTGTTGTGGTTGGTGGAGATAACGTGGGCCTGCGGCCGGAAGGTGTCGAGGTTGCCGACGTTGAGGACGATGCCGGAGAGCGCGGCGGGAATACTGAGCGCGGTGGAGGGCGCGAAGTTCTTCTGGCCATTGACCATGTAATAGTGCATCTGGGTCTGGAAGGCCTGCTCGACCTGGCCGACGGTGCCGGAGAAATGAATCGCATTGTGGCTGCGCGAGACCGAATCAATAGAGAAGCCCTGCTGCTGGAGCCAGCTCTGAACCTTGTCGAGGTCTGCCTGGGCCATGCCAAAGCGGGCGGCATACTGGTCGGGCGTAAGCCACTGGTGATAGAGCGCCGAGGCGGGATTCTGCTGGGCCTCGAGAAGCGCCTTCAGATCCGCTTCCTGTGCGCCGGAGCGCTGAAAGAAGAGGGTCATACCCTGCAACGGATAGTTCGATGGCATGCGGCCTGCGTCCCATGCGGGCTGGGCCATCGGGTGCTGCGAGCCCTTCAGCACAGCCATCTGCGCGCTCGAGATTTCTGAGCGGATGCGGACGGCTGGAGCCTGCGCGTGCAATGAGGCTGCTGCCACCATGCCGACGGCGAGCAAGCCGCAGGCCAGAAGCGACCGAGACCGGACGAATGCGAGCGATGTCTTCATATGTATCCTTGTGAAACGTTCCTTTGCAGGTCCCAACATGCTAGCACGGCCGATGAAGACGCCGCGCCCCGACGCAAGGGTTGACTTCCACACTACTGCACACATCCCTCCCAGACCTCAGGCGCCGGACGAAATTGTCCAGATAACGAATCCCGGGATGACCTCGTGCAGATGCAGAATCTACCAACCCATTTGATTTAGACACAAATGGCTGCGGGGAGTTGTCCGGAGAGGACAGGATTTTGCGTGGGACGAAAAAGGCGGCTGCCGGATCGCAGAAGCGGGTGGTCGAGGACCGTGGGCGGCTTGTGTCAGACTCCGACCAGAGTGAGGCGGGCCGGAGAGCCGGACGGGGAGACAAAATGCTCCGTGCGTGAGGCGATCGAGAGCTTCTCGCGATCGAGCAGCTTGCGGATCTGGGACCGCGCATGGTCGGCCCATGGGCCCGATCGGTCAAGCCGGGTGTAGGCCTGCCAGTGGCGGAGAGCCGGGCGGCATTCCCCTTTCCGCTCAAAGGCAAGCGCCAGATTGTAGTGAGCGTCGGCGTAGCTGGGAGCGAGGGCGACGGCACGGCGATAGGCGGCGATGGATTCATCGAGGCGGCCCAGCTCGTCGAGTACATTACCGAGATCAAAGAAGGCCAGAACGTAAGAGGGGTCCGCGAGGGTCGCCTTGCGATAAAGTTCCTCGGCGCGCTCGTACTGGCGCAGATGAAAGTGCAATGTGCCGAGATTGATGTAGGCCGGGGCATAGGCCGGGTCCTCGGCAAGAATCTCCTGATAAAGGCTGATGGCCTGATGCTTCTTGCCGCCTTCCTCCGCCTGCACCGCGGCAAAGAACATGTCCGCAACGCGGCGGCTGCCGATGCCTGGGCGGCCTACCACGGAGAGCGAGGCGTCCTGCGGGTGATCCAGGCGCTCAAAGTCGAAAAGGAGCTGACGCCGGATGGGATCGAACATGGCGCCCTCGCAGCGAAAGGCGAGCCGGGAGCCGTTGCGCACAACACTGGCTTCAGCAAGAGGATTGGCCATGCCTGCTACGGCCTTCATCGCCAGCACGGAATGTCGGATGGAAGCGGCGGAGACGTCTTCCTCGCGGAGCAGGCGCAGCGTGCGGAGCTGCCGCAGATCCTGGAAAGTGTAGTGCTCAACTGCAGCGATAAGGCCCGCGCGTTCCCAGCCCACGAGCTGTCGGGAGGAGATTTGCAGGATTCGCAAGACATCCTGACGACTGTAGCTGGTCACTCTTCGATGCTCCCCTGGTTTGTCCGCGCCGGTGAAGGTTGTGGACGTGGCTCCTGGAACCATTGCGGAGGAACCGCTTGCTGCGATTATGCCAAGAATACGCGTGGATAAGCCGGTACGAAATCGTCTGGAGGTAAAAAGATGGTGGATAACCCGTGCCAGACTTGGTTCCTGTACAGCGTCTCGCGAGCAGCACAAGGACACCGCGGTAACTGGTCCGCAGCCGGCTGCACCGCTAGGTGGGATGCGCCGGGGGGCTGTTCATGGTATCAATTTCCTTGCGGAGCTTTTTCGACTGCGGTTCGCGTAGAACGACAAGTGAGTTGCAAGCGGTTCCGGAATGCGATTGCCAAGGTGAAAATTGTGCAGGCTGTACTTCGGATACGCACCGGCAGCGGAGAGATTTTCGCGACCGAGGGAGATGTTTGTTCTCTTCTGGGATATGAACATTCGCAGCTGGTGAGTGGGGCGATACGTTTCAGCGACAGGATTCATGCCCAGGATGCCGATCACGCTGCGCGCCTCTTCGCATCCGCCGAGACGGGCGCCGAAACGGGCGATGCGGGGAGAGCGGATGATTGGATCAGCCTGCGCGTGCGCCATCAGGATGGACGAATCCGGTGCCTGCGTGCGAGGGCACGGCATGCGACCATCGCCAATGAGGCCGACACGCTGGAACTCACGCTGGAAGAGGCGCGCGGGGAGGGCGCTGTCGAGATACCCCCACATCTGCTCGCCCTGATGGATGCCACGGGGGACCTGGTCTATTTCAAGGACCGGCATCATGTCCTCATCGCCATGAACGAGAAATTGTGCGACGCGGTCGAGATCGCGTCGGGCGGAATAAGGCCGGCCAAAGGGCTCACGGACTACGACCTCTTCTCCGAAGAAGTTGCGGATGCCTACTACCAGATGGAGAAGGCGATCTTTGCGGGCAAGCCCCTGACGCGCGAAATCAAGAGGACCACGGGGCGCGATGGACTCGATGCCTGGTTGGATCACTGCAAGTATCCGGTCAAAGACAGCAAGGGCCGGGTCGTTGGACTTCTCGGCGTGGGAAGACACATCCCGGGCCCAGGCGAAGCGGCCGCCCAACGCGAGAATGCGGAGCAACTGCGCCAGGCGCAGCGCATAGGCGGCCTGGGCAGCTATGCGCTCGAAGTGGCGACAGGGGTATGGACGGCTTCGGAAGTCCTGGACGAAATTCTCGGGATTGACCTGAACTACCCGCATACGGTGGAGGGGTGGTTGCAGTTGGTGCATCCCGAGGAGCGCCCCTCGATGAAGGAGTACTTGAGATCCCAGGTTCTCGGCAATCGTCAGCCTTTTGACCGCACCTACCGGATTGTGCGACCCAGGGACGGAGCCGAACGATGGGTGCTGGGCCGAGGTGAGCTGGACCTGGATGCCGAGGGCCGCGTCGAGCGCTTGCGCGGCACGATCCGGGATGTGACCGAGCAGAAGCAGCGGGAAGCTGATCTGCACGAGAGCCGGGACCTGCTGCAGCAATTTATCACCCACGCGCCTGTGGCGCTGGCAATGCTGGACCGGGAAATGCGTTACCTGTCAGGGAGCCGCCGTTGGCTGGAGATGTTTGGCCTTGAGACGGATCAGATCCTCGGACGATCGCACTATGAAGTCCTTCCAAATTGCCCCAAAGAATGGCGAACCGACCACGAAAACGCGTTGCGAGGCGAAGTGAAGACCCTTGAGGCCGGAACCCTCGTGCTTCCGGATGGGCAGGCGCTGATGATTCGCCGCGAAGTGCATCCCTGGCGAACAGGCTCGGGCGAGGTTGGCGGCGTCATCCTCTTTGCCGAGGATATTACCGAGCAGAAGCTGGCTGAGAAGCGGTTGCATCTGGCGGCCAGCGTCTTCACGCACGCGGCTGAAGGAATCGTGATTACCGACGCCAGGGGCACAATCCTCGACGTGAACGAGGCCTTTACGCGCATCACGGGGTACACGCGCGAGGAAGCGATTGGGCAAAATCCGCGCATGCTGAAGTCCGACCGTCAATCTCCGGAGTTCTATGAGGAGATGTGGCGGCGCCTCCTCAAAGACGGCAAGTGGACCGGCGAGATCTGGAACCGCGCGAAGAGCGGACGCATCTTCGCCGAGATGCTGACCATCAGCATGGTCCCCGATGCATCCGGAGTGCCGCAGCAGTACCTTGCCCTGTTCTCCGACCTCACCTCCATGAAAGACCAGGAGAGGATGCTCGAGCGGATTGCGCAGTACGACCTGCTGACGGGGCTTCCGAACCGAGTACTGCTGGCTGACCGCCAGCGGCAGGCAATGGCGCAGGCAGGCGGGCGAGGCAGAACCATGGCGCTGATCTGCCTCGACCTGGATGACTTCAAGTCGGTCAATGACCGCCTTGGCCACAACGTGGGAGATCAACTGCTCGTTGCGGCGGCGCACCGCTTGAAGGCGGTGCTGCGCCCCATGGACACGCTCGCACGTCCGGGCGGGGATGAGTTCGTGGCCGTGTTGCCGGATCTGGAGAAGATGCAGGACGCGCTCCCCCTGCTGACGCAGTTGCAGGCGGCGGCACGGACGCCGTTCGAGGTGGGCCAGCATTTGGTTAAGGTTTCAGCCAGCGCCGGTGTTGCGTTTTATCCCCAACCGGTCGACGTCGATGCCGACCAGCTCCTGCGGCAGGCAAGCCAGGCGCTCTACCACGCCAAGCTCGAAGGCAAGGATTGTTATCACGTCTTCGACCTGCGCCATGATGAAAATGTCCGGGGCCATCACGAGGATCTCGAACGCATCCGTACGGCCTTGGCCCGGCGCGAACTGGTTCTCTATTACCAGCCTCGCGTCAACATGCGCACCGGCAAGGTGATCGGAGCAGAGGCCCTCATCCGCTGGCAGCATCCGGAGGCAGGCTTGCTTTTGCCAGGGCAGTTCCTGCCCGTGCTTGAAGGCTCTCCGCTTGCAATTGAGGTCGGCGAATGGGTGATGGACAGCGCCCTGCGTCAGGTGGAGGAGTGGAACCGGCAGGGACTGGACCTGGCCGTGAGCGTGAATGTCTCGGCGCAGCAACTCCAACAGCCGGAGTTCGAAAGCAGGCTGCGCGCTCTGCTCGCGGCGCATCCCGGCGTAAAGCCCCACCGCTTTGAGCTTGAGCTGCTGGAGAATGGCGCTCTCACTGAAATGGCCGAAGTCGTGGCCTTGATTGAGCTGTGCGGCAAGCTGGGCGTGGCCTTCTCCCTGGACGATTTTGGAACCGGCTACTCGTCGCTCTCCTACCTGCGAAAGCTGCCGTTCGATGCGCTGAAGATCGATCGCACCTTTGTTCGCGACATGCTCGACGACCCGGAAGACCTGACGCTGCTCGAAGGTGTCCTGGGTCTCGCTACGGCTTTCAGGCGTCAGGCGGTAGCCGAAGGCGTGGAAAGCGTGGAGCACGGAATGCTGCTGCTCCGACTCGGGTGCGAACAAGGACAGGGCTTTGGCATTGCGCGCCCGATGCCGGCGGCAGAGATGGCGGCCTGGGCACGGGTGTGGAGGCCAAGCCCGCACTGGCAGCGCGCACGGACCCTACCCCCGGCCGATTGGCCAATTCTGCACGCCGCGGTGGAACACCGTGCATGGATCTTGTCCATTGCGGAGTATGTCGCTGGTTTCCGAAAGTTGCCCCCGTTGATGCAGCCCTCTGAATGCAGGTTCGGTAGCTGGCTGCAAAGCGAGCGCCCGCAAGCTCACAGCGACCGGATTGCGCTGAGCAATGTGGACGCCCTGCATCAAAAGATTCATTCGACCGCCACCAATGTGCTGGAACTGAGCCGAACCGGACAGAAAGAACAAGCGGCGCACGGCCTGACCAACCTGCAGGCGCTGCGCGACCAGATGCTCGAGGCGCTGGACCGCATCTGGCCGTAGAGAACCCTGCCCTGCCGCGGCGCGCGGTTCAGTGTGTGCCCTTTCGAGAGTGCTGAAGTCAGGCCCTTCCCTATCCAACAGAAGGAATGGAGTGCACGCATTCCTGTGCCGAGCAGAAAAGAAGATGCGAAAGCGACAGGAAAAATGGGCGGAGCTGAGCGCGCTCGAACTTGAGCCGGAATGCGGACGTCCGAGCTCGCAGGCGAAATCCTGACCCGAAGCGCAGCGCAAGGGAAGGACCGCAATCGGCACATTCTTGATGAGGAATTGGTGGAGCTGAGCGGGATCGAACCGCTGGCCTCCTCGTTGCGAACGAGGCGCTCTCCCAGCTGAGCTACAGCCCCACAGGTGACTCCCTTATCTTATCAGCGATGCGCCATTCATGAAAACTCCACCCCGGCCCGCCGCGTGCTCCCCGCCTCACCGCACATACGTGAAGATGCCGCACACATCCGTCGAATTCGCCAGTGCATCCGCCGTCAGCGTCGGCTGCGTCCCGCCAGAAAAGAACGCCACCCGCAGAGTCTTGCCCTCCACATAGGTCACCATCCACTCCGTCTCTTCCGTGCCGCAGAGCGTGTTGTGGTGCGCAAACTTCTGCTCCGCCGGCACGCGCAGCCGATACAGCTTGCCCGCGCCCCCGGCATCCGCCTCCGCGTCAAAGGCCGCCGCAGCCTCCTCTGCCGTGATCGTGCGAATCTCCGCGATTGGATAGGTCACAAAGCCGATCGCCGCCTTCGTCTCAGAGAGCGTCAGATCGCCCGTAATCGCACTCGCATTCGAACTCGCGGCTCGCCAATAACCCTTTTCCTGCGCACCGCAGGCAAGCGCCCCCGCCAGCAAAAGTCCACCCACCGCACTCCGAATCATCTGCCTCTTCATCCTCTGAGAATGACACTCCGCCAACCCTCGCCGCAATCTGCGCCGCGACCGGCAGCGACCGCATCTTCACGCTGAACGCCAAAGGCCGGGGAATCATCCCCGGCCCTGACCGCTCCAGTTTCGTCCGTACCACCCAGACCCTCGACTAGAGCTGATTCATGTTCTGCAGGAACTCTGCGTTGTTGCGCACCTTCTCCAACCGGCTGATCAGCAATTCCATCGCTTCCACCGGAGACAGCGGATTCAGCACCTTGCGCAGCACCCAGATCCGCTGCAGGTCTTCTTTCGGAATCAGCAGCTCTTCCTTGCGCGTGCCCGAGCGCTGGATGTCGATCGCCGGGAAGACGCGCTTGTCCACCAGCTTCCGGTCCAGAATGATTTCCATGTTGCCCGTGCCCTTGAACTCTTCAAAGATCACTTCGTCCATGCGCGAGCCAGTATCCACCAGCGCCGTGGCAATAATCGTCAACGAGCCGCCTTCCTCGATGTTGCGCGCCGCACCAAAGAACCGCTTCGGCCGCTGCAGCGCATTCGAGTCTACGCCGCCGGAGAGCACCTTGCCCGATGGCGGCACAATCGTGTTGTAGGCGCGCGCCAGGCGCGTAATCGAGTCCAGCAGAATCACCACGTCGCGCTTGTGCTCCACCAGGCGCTTCGCCTTTTCGATCACCATCTCGGCCACCTGCACGTGCCGCGCCGCCGGCTCGTCAAAGGTCGAGCTGATCACTTCGCCCTTCACCGAGCGCTGCATGTCTGTCACTTCTTCCGGCCGCTCGTCGATGAGCAGCACGATGAGCACGACTTCGGGCTGGTTGGCGGTGATGGAGTTCGCAAGCGACTGCAACAGCATGGTCTTGCCGGTCCGCGGCGGCGCCACAATCAGGCCACGCTGGCCCTTGCCGACCGGGGTGAGCAGATCCATCACGCGGCCACTCACTGCCTCGCGCGTCGTCTCCAGCTTGATCCGCTCCTGCGGATACAGCGGCGTCAGGTTGTCGAACAGAATCTTGTTGCGCGTCTCCTCGGGCGACTCAAAGTTGATCGCCTCGATCTTCACCAGCGCAAAATACTTCTCTCCCTCGTGCGGCGGCCGCACATTGCCGCTGATCGAGTCGCCCGTCTTCAGGTCAAACTTGCGAATCTGCGACGGCGAAACATAAATATCGTCCGGTCCGGGCAGGTAGTTGTAATCCGGCGAGCGCAAAAAGCCATAGCCGTCCGGCAGAATCTCCAGCACGCCGTCGGCAAAGATGTGACCTTCCTTTTCGCTCTGCGCCTGCAGAATCTTGAAGATCAAGTCCTGCTTGCGAAGACCGCTCGCGCCGGGTATCTCCAGCGTGCGCGCAATGCGGCTCAGTTCCGTGATGTTCTTTTCTTTAAGTTCTGCGATGGTCATATTCACCTGCGGTGGGAATGGATGGGAGGCAGTTGGAATTCAGGAGGGGGAAGTGCTCCGGAACGTTCAAGGCGGGGGTGAATCGGGTTGCTATCGACAACTCGCTTTGAGTGGAGTCTTACCAATCAATACTACAGATACAGGTTACGGCGCAGTCTCATGGATTGGCTGCCCTCAACCTGTCTGTAGCTGGACGGGATCTTCGTGGAAGGATCGGTCAGGCCGCGCGGCGCGCCTGCACCGGTTGCTCAACAGCAGCCTTCACAGGAGCCGCAGAGGTTGGATTGGTGTGGCGAAAACGAGCCATAACTTCGTTCGTCGTTTCCTGCAGCCGCGAATTCGGCTTGTGCAGCTTGCGGGTCGCCTTGCTCGCCAGCTGGCACAGCTGGTAGCGGTTTGTCACGTGAGTCAATGCTCCAAAAACAAGATCAGAGCGCATAAAAGTTTCTCCTTCTTCAATCAGCAGCCGGCTGGAACTCCTTGGTGCCGCCGGTTCAACTGGCAGTCAATCGATCATCGAGCCGCTCCCACGGCCCCCGGTCCACTTGCTTAGACGCAAAACCCCTACGTCGAGTTCTAAAAACTTTGACGCAGTTCGGTGCAAAAAGGGTACAGGCAAATTGCCCTGTCAGGGTTTCAGATCGTCGAACCTGCTTCGGCTCGCCCCATCGTTCCGTATCAATGTGCCTTTTGGAACACACCAATCCATCAACTAAAGAGCCCTGGCTCAGGAGTGATGCGGAGTACGACAGAGATACGCTTGACCGCGCTGTGCAATCTGCCCTTGCGGATGGCACCCTTGAATGTATATCGAACCTGGTGATGGGTCAACACTTTTTTACGCAATCCCAATCAATCGCAATTTCATCCCTGCACACCCTAAGATCCATCCAGATCTATCTTAAAATCAATCGTTTATCTGGCCAGCACCAAGCTGTCTCTTCTGTGCCCCATCTCACGATGTGGTCCAATTTGCACAATCGTTCGTGCAGAACTGCTCCTCCAACCCGTCACCACTCACGCCCAGTCGCTCCGGTCCAGTGTCCTATGCTGGATAGCCTCTGCCAGGTGCGCCACCGTCAGCCCTTCCGCCCTTTCCAGGTCCGCAATCGTCCGCGCCACCTTCAAAATCCGGTCATGCGCCCGCGTCGTCAGCCCCTGCTGTTGCATCGCCCGCTCCAGCAGTCGCTCGGCGTCCGGCCCCAGTTCGCTGTACGCCCGAATCTGCCGCCTTGTCCTCTGCGCATTCGAATAGATCTTCTCCCCATGCTTTCTGAACCGTTCCCGCTGTCGCTCCCGCGCGTTCAGCACCCGGTCCCGAATCTCCGCCGAGCCCTCCGCCGCCGCCCCGCCGCGCAGTTCCTTATATTGAACGGCCGGCACCTCGATATGAATATCGATCCAGTTCAGCAGCGGCCCCGAGATCTTCGCAATATGCCGCTGAATCATCGGCGGCGTGCACAGGCACTGCCGAGCCTTGTCATTGAAGTACCCGCACGGCGGCGGCACAATCCCGCCCCCAATCAGCCCCGCTTCCGAGATCGTGTGGTGCGGCGATCGGAACGGCTGCGTCACCAGTCCCGCCGCCGCATTCAGCACACCGGCCACCGAGTGGATCTTCGTCGTCTCCAGCGCCTCGTCAAAGGTCAGCGGCGCCAGAATCGACGGCAGCCTCTTCGCCAGCATCGTCTTGGCCGAACCCGGCGGCCCGATCATCAAGATGTTGGGCCCGCCGCCGCCGCCACCTCCAGCGCCCGCTTCGCCGTCTGCTGCCCGCGTACATCCTTGAAGTCCACGCAAAAGTGCTGCAGCTCGCCCAGCAACGTCTCCGTCGAAACGCGAAACGGTTCGCGCTGCATCGCGTCCAGCACCATCGTGTTCAGCAGATCAATCACGTCCAGCAGCGGCGACACCGGATAGACGTTCACGCCCTCCACCACCGCCACATCCGGCAGTTCCACGGAATGGAAGTGATCCTGGTCCGTAACGACGCCGCTTTAGTCCATTTCTACATCGATAAGGTTGGAGTCAATGCCGTAAACGGCCGCGCTGAGGGCTTTATCGAGTATGACGGGTATGTGCTGCGAGTCGTAAAGACCCGCAAGTCTTGCTTCTGCGCTCGAACGCACCGTCCCATCGCCTTCGGGTCTTCGCCACAGCCCAGTTCGTTGCGGTGGCAAGATACAAAGTGAAAGTGGTCGCCTGTCTGGTAACTTATTGAAACTAGACGGCACGGATGGCACAGTAAGACACTTTCAGGCACAGTTGGAGCGGGTAATCGGACCATGATCGAAAGTGCTCTGGAGCCATTGAACATGGAACCAGTGCTTCATTCTATTCTCGAATCTCTTCCACCAAAATCCCCACGCTCACAATTTGAGCCGCACCGCGAACTGATCCGGGAACTGCGCCGCAAGGGGCGGACATACCGGGAAGTCTCCCAGCTCTTTCATGAACGGCTCGGGCTGTCCGTCGCGCCCAGCACGCTTCATTCGTTCGTGAAAGTGCGCGCCAAACATCGCAAGCGTACACAGTTCGAACTGCCACAGCTCGATTCAGTGGATGCGCAATCGGCAGGCTTCGCCTCCATCGCTGCTCTCAAGACAAAGCCGACTCCTCAGAAGCCGAAATCGGCACGTTTCGTCTTCCGGGAAAATGAGCCACTTACCTTGACCGCCACTGGGGGGTGAGCAATGAAGGAGTTTTCAAAGCGCGTCGCCTTTACCTTGGGCGGCAAAGGTGGCGTCGGCAAAACCGGCGTCGTGGTCGCCCTGGCCGAATGGTTTCAGGCCAACGAGATTCCCGTCACTCTTCTCGATCTCGATACCGAGAACAAGGCGCGTGGATCTCTGAAGCACTTTTTCAATGGAACCGTGACCAAAGTCGATGTTCATACCCCGGCGGGCCTGGATGCCTTGGTCGATCACTTCGACGGCGGTACTCCGATCATCCTTGCCGACATGGGAGCTGGCGCGGGCCAGGTTGCTGCGGGCTGGTTCGATTCTATGTATGAGGACGTCGCGACGACCGGCGTCCGATTCACGGCGGTGGGAATCGTGACGCCGGACCCGACCAGCGTCGAGAGTGTTCTGGCGTGGGCGAATCGGCTACAGGATCGGGTGGAGTCTGTCATTGCCGAGAACGCGACGAGTGCGCTCGCGGATTTCACCTACTGGCGTTCAACGAGGCAGGCCAACCAGTTCCGTCAAGCCTTCACGCCAGCCATTTTGCGGATGGAATTTCGCCTGGCCGAACTTGAAAATCCGCTCCGTCAGCATGGCATTCAACTCGGCCAGGTCGCCGACCGCAAAACGATGGTCGATGAACTGAAAAGAGCGTCGCTCGTGATGCGCGCACAGAGCTATCGACAGCGGCTCTTTTCAGAATTCGATCGCGCTCGGGAGGCCTTCTTGCCATGAGCGCACTTCCCACATTCCAAAGCCTTGAAGTTGTGACGGCGGGAGAGCCGACAATGTTCGACTCTCTCGCTCGGCTTGTTCCGGACGAATTGCAGACTGCATACTATCGTGTCCTCGCCCATACCCGAACACTCAGCCCGGACGACGAAATGCTGCGTATTCTCGAAGCGATGGGCATTTTGGCGCTGCTCACGCGCCACACCCCTAAAAGGATATTGCGGACGAACGGGAACGGTTACAGGAGTTGCTAGAGGTCCATCAGCAACATTCAGAGCGGGCCCAGCAGAACATGCTGGGTTATGTCCACGATCTGGGGTCACGGCTCGCCGATTTGCCCAGTGAGATTGAAGATGGCCTCGATCCGAAGCAGATTGCCAAGATACCCGGCGAAAGCCTGCGCCAGCATTTTCTCCGTTCTGGCGTGCAGGACACGGTGAGCGCGCTGCAGACCACGAGCGCGGCCTTGACGGGCGCACAGAAAGAACTCTCTGCCGCTCTGCGCACACTGTCAGATTCGCATGGAGGCGTTGTCGCGCAAGTGGAACGCGCCAACAATCGCATTGAGTATTCTCTAGCGAGCCAGGTGAAAACGATGGATGCGCTCCTGCATGAGTGGAAGAGCAATCTTCTGTGCCTTTGGATTCCCATGGTTGCCGGGGCTTGTATGCTGATCGGGCTGTTCGGCGGCATGGAGATACAGGGCTGCCGCGACGCGCCTGCTGCGGTTACACCATCAACCGCGGCGGTGTCAGCAGCTCCACCTGCGGCTCCTCAAGCTTCGGCGAAGATTCCCCGAGATGCCACGAGTGGAAAGTAAAGCACGAAAAATGAATAGCTTAGCTCGTCCGCATCCGCTGTCCCTTGAGTTGTCAACTCATAGGTTGACATCTCATGAGTTGACAACACAAAGGTGTGTGTTCAAGTTCGCCTAAAATGACGTATATATCAATTAACACTTGAAAGAAGTATTTTATTGATTTATAAATCAACTAATGAGGACACTGAAGGAACTCGGAGAAGCGGTGGCATCCCTGAGGCGGGAACTTCGGCTGAAGCAAAAAGCCGTGGCCGAGCAGGCCGGTATCACGCCGGAATCGCTTCTGCGTTTTGAGCGCGGACAAGTCTCAGAATTCGGCTCTCGGAAGCTCCTTGCTGTGCTCGCAGTGCTCGGCATGGAAGTCACAATTGTGAAAACCGGCATGTCTGGCACGCTCGATGAACTCCGGCGGGAGCGCGGTGGCTCATGAAACTCTCGGTCTACGTGCTCGGTCGTGAAGTTGCCGTTTTGGAATCGGCCGGCGACTTCAAAAGCGTCCTTACCTATTTGCCGAACACAGTCGTCGAGGACTTCGTCTCACTGACGATGCCTGTCCGCACGGAGTCCTGGGTATGGGACGACCAGCTTCCTCCCATATTTCAGATGAACCTACCGGAAGGCTACCTCCTACAGGTACTGCAGGAACAGTTCGGTCCTCACGTCGGCGCCAGCCCACTCGCGCTCTTATCGGTCGTCGGCAGAAACATGGTGGGTCGCATCCAGGTAGCCGCCCACGGTGCACAGTTGGATGAGTCGGCGAAGCCCGTCGAAGTAGCCGACCTGCTGCAAGGCGACAACTCGGAAGAGGCGTTTGCGGAATTGGTGCGACAGCACGCGACCAGCGGTGTCTCCGGCGTGCTGCCGAAGTTTCTCGATGCCCAGGAAGAAGCAGAACCAGAACTGACTGCCACTGGCCGGCGCCTTGCCCCCCATCATAAAGCAACACTACTGACCCGGCGACACATCATCAAAGGTTCATCCGGCAGGCTGCCATTTGCGGCGCTGAATGAGCGCTTGTGCATGCAGGTGTTGGCCAAGGTGCTTCCCAGCGCGGAGACAGAAGTCTCGCGTGACGGTAATGCTCTCGTTGTTCACCGCTTTGATGTGAACGACGAAGGGCAGCCACGGTGGGGGATGGAAGATTTCTGTGCTCTGCTGGGCCTGCGGCCCGCGCAGAAGTATGAGACCACATGGGAGCGCATTACGCGCGCCGTTCGCGATCACGTACCCGGCAATCGCCAATACGAAACCTTCCAGCACCTGGCGGCAATTCTGCTGCTAACGTATGCGCTCCGCAACGCCGACTGTCACGCGAAGAATATCGCCCTGCTATACACATCACGAGCGGATGTACACCTCTCGCCTGCTTACGACTTCCTCACCACGAGCGTGTACGCAGGCTACCAAAACAACCCTCCGGGGATTTCGTTCGGGGGCAAGAAGACGTGGACGCCGGGAAAGATCTTGTCGAAGTTCATCGCCGCAACCTTCGGGATACCTCTTCGCGAACAATCCGAAATGCTCGAGCGCATCAGCGATTCAGTCGCGGATGTTGTCCCTCTGGTCCGAAGCAAAATGTCAGATCTTCCGGAGTTCAAGGACACGGGCAAACGGATGCTAATGGCGTGGCAAGAGGGCGTTAACGGCCTGCGAGATCGCCGCGTTTATTCCGTCGGAGACTGGTCTGCGGAAAGGGTCTTCGACGGAATCACTGATGTGCCGCGACTTGAATCGCCACGATCAGCGGTAGGCCGTTCGCCCCTGCTCGGCGGCAGATCAAGTTCGCCGGGGAAGAGGGACTGATCGCCCTTCTCCAAGCATTTGGGGGCGGGCGACAAACCAGCACTTACCTGGAGACCAGCGCGTTTACGACGAATTATCCATTATTGGGCGTCCTTAAGATCTCCCATGCGCCCGTCTGGAGGACATTTCTGGCATGAACAAATACTCGGATTACTCCCCCTTGCGACGTCGAAAAGTTTCGCCTCTTTGAGATTGACAAGCTCTCTCTTCGCGGCATAGAAGCCTATCTCACTGTCAGCCGTTTCCTCCAACTGGTGAATGATTGAAGGAGCCGTGATAGGCCCGAGCCGATCCCGGCGAGCGCGGAAGGGATCGCGGCAAACTGCCATTGGCGTGAGCGATTCTAAGGAGCGAATGCCAATATTGCGGCTTCAAAATGATTGATCGAACGCTGACAGACGCAGTGCATCGAAACCACTCGAGGCACAGACTGCGAGGCGGATGTGCAAATGTTAATTCTTGTCACTTCTTTGAGGGTTACGTCGAACAGAATCAGTTGCGAGAATCGTCGGAGGCCTTCGCGGTTCCACCAAATGCGTGCAGAAGAGCGGCCAACGCGCCGGAGAGCCGTTGCTGTGTCACTGACTCAGACAAGGGGATCGATAGAACTGGGCGGTTCGTCCGGGCATCGCGTGTGAACAGTTCTGCCAACGGCTGATTCTTCCGGCTCGGTGGCGCGACCTCGAAGTTCCCGGCACCGCCGTCCGATGCAATCGCCTCGATAAACTTCAGCCCGGCCTCAATCAAAGTTGCCGCTGCCGTCTCGATGCCGCTGCGCTCCGATCCGGATCCAGGCGCGGGTGGTCCACCGGTGGAAGCGAAGACCTCTGTACCCGTCGGGGCGGGCGCAGGTTCCTGCATGCTGACGGCCGTCCGTGCGGGCAAAACCGGAGCGGGAGGAGTGACGTCGATGATTGGCTTCGGCCTGGCTGGCTGATTCGCAAAGATCTCCCTCACTGCCTGGAAAACCGTCTTGCGGCCCAGCTTGGCAAAACTGACTTCGTCCGTGGGAGAATCGAATACTCCGGCGAACAGCGACTTCTTTAGGCTCAGTGTCTCCCACACACGCTCCTCGATGCTCTCGCTCGTCAGCATATGAACCACATGCACCGGGCGAGACTGGCCCAGCCGGTGTACGCGTCCTATGCGCTGCTCCAGCCGGGCCGGATTCCACGGGGGCTCGAAATTCACCACCACGGAAGCGTCCTGCAGATTCAGCCCCACACCTCCCGCGTCGGTCGAAAGGAAGACCTTGCATTCCGGATCGTTACGGAATCTCTCGATCAGCGCCCCGCGCTTGCAGGAGGGAACTCCCCCATGGAGCGACACAAATCCGATTCCCAGCTTACCCAGCTCTTCGCCCGCCAGATAGGTCATCCGTTCATACTCGCTGAACACCACTACCTTGCGGTTTTCTTCGATGGCGAGTTCGGTGAGAATCTCACGAAACTCCGCGAGTTTGGGCGAATGGTGGGTCTGCTTATCGAAGAGAAAAGTCGAATTGCACAACATGCGCATATTTTGGATGCAGCACAGAATCCTCTTCTGATCGATCTCCGAAAGCCAACCTTGCCTTTCCCATTTGCGCATCAGCGCCGCTAGGATATCGCTTTGCTCGTAATAGGGTCCTGCCTGTTCGCTCGTCAACGGCACACGGAAGACCTGGTCTGTCCGTTCCGGCAACTCCTTCAGTACTTCCTGACGTGTGCGTCGGAGCAGGATCGGCGCCAACTGCTGGTGAATGGTGTCCAAACCGCGATAGCCCTGCAGACGGCCATGCTCGTCGACCACGCGGTGTTCATGCACGAAGCGGAAGGCGGGTCCCAGTCTGCGCCCGTCAATGAACTCGACAACTGAAAAAAGCTCTTCCAGTTTGTTTTCGAGCGGGGTTCCTGTAAGCACAAATGCGTAGCGGCTCTTCAGTTGTTTGATGGTGTGCGCTGTTGCCGTGGTCCAATTGCGGATTCGCTGAGCCTCATCCAGAATAATCAGGTCCGGCTTCAACTCGTGCATATAACGGATGTCCTTGAGCACGAGTTCATAGCTGGTCAGATTGAAGAATGTGGGGGCGGAGTACAGGTCCTTTCGCCGCGGCAACAGCCCGTCAATCACCTGCGCCGAAAGGTCTGTAAACTTCTCGATCTCAGTCTTCCACTGGTATTTAACGGAGGCGGGTGCAATCACCAGTACCCTTTCGATTCCCTTTTGACGGCGTAGAAGCTCGGCCGCGGCCAGCGCCTGCACTGTCTTGCCCAGACCCATGTCGTCGGCCAGAACCACGCGCCCCCGGCAAGCCGCGAACAGAGCGCCGCGGGCCTGGTAAGGCAGAAGCTTTGCTTTCAGGACGCCCGCCACAGGGTCCTGGCCACGTTTGAGTTTCGCCAGCAGCTTGCGCTCCAGTGCCAGGCCATCCGTCAACTCGTTCTCCCGGTCGATGTAATCCAGAACGTCGCTATAAATGACCGCCTGGCAGTCGGCCTTCCGAAGGGCTTCCAGCACCTCGGCGAATCGCCCGTAATGCTGATGGCGCAAATGGCCGGCGCCGTCAAAATACTCCGCGGCAATCGATCGCAGGGTGGCTGAGGTCTTGGCCGGCACTCGCAGACGCACCTCAATCGAATTCCCGTACCGAAGCGAAATGGAAGCGCGCGTGCGCTTGTACTCCGCAGTCTCCAACATCCTTTTATGGCGGTGTCGTAACCGCAGCAGCATCGCTTCAATATGCTTACAGGTCCCCAGCGTATTGACCGCGAAATCGGGACAGGAGCAATAGTTCTCAAAAAGTCCCGAACCGCGAACTGCAATCCGATAGGTCTTCCCACTGGCGGACCTCACTGTGTAATCCCCGAAGGGACCGCTTTCGGGCCGCTTCAAAACCTTGAGCGGCGTTGCCTTTGCCCTGTCCTGCCGTTCGGTAATCTGCTGTTCGACTAGCATGGTGAATCCTCTCAATGTTCTGTCGTATAGCTTTCACGGGCGACGCCGTTCAATAGAAACAGCAAGCCAGACTGCACTACAGGAGGTGCGGAGGACTGAAATGTGACGGACTCACTTTCGCCACCTCGCCAGTATCACTTCGACCTGATCGGCGATTTGCCGTCGGGCTATAGCGCGGTCCACTCCATTCGCCAGCAACTCGTCGTACGGAGTATGGTTGTGGCGAACTGCGGCGATAACCGCTAAAGTCAGGGCGCTTTCCTCGAGATTCCGCCCAGCCTCTGTGCGCCCTACGCGGCCGCTTCCTCTCTTGGCGGTGTGTTCGGCGATGACCGTAACGTCGCTTGCCGGACACCCGGGGAACAACGTTGCGATCTGCTTCATCATTTGAGCGGCCAATTCGACATCCTGTTTTTGTCGCCGCTCGGCTCCGCGCGCCCGTGCCACGGCGCGTTCATCGGAGTCCTCCAGACATTCCTGCTCGGCCTTCTCAAGCCCGGCCGCTTCTACCAGGATGCCCTGCCTCTCGTAATGCCCCCGCGACCGGCTGAAGCGGACGACGACGGCCACTCGTCCACTGTACTTCGAAGCGCGCCGCGTCAACGCCGTGTCGCCCGATGGAAGAAACTCGAGATCGTCGAGACGAGCGCACTGAAGGCAGAGTGGCTGCTCTCGTTCCATCGCCAGGAAAGAATCCCGCTCAATCACCGCGTCACACTCCGAACATTGGGCCTCGCGCAGGTTCTGGAACACGACAGGCTTCGGAGACTGGTTGAGCTTCTCTTTAAGTCGTTGCTGCTTCTTTTCCGAAAGCGCCGGCGATACAAAGTGCGTGCGGTAGCGCTTCTCAATGCCCGGATTTCCACTCTTGGAGAATTGCAAGGCCATAGTCCCGCCCCGTGTGTGACGCACATATCCGGTTTCGCTGGGCTTGAGGCCCTTCTCCGCTGCCCAGCGGCGAAAGATCGCCATGGTCGACGAGATCTTGCTGAGATTCGCTTGAATCACCCGTTCCAGGAAGTCGACGCGCCCTTTTCGCCAGTCGTCGACGTGCGCGGCGGTCAAAAGGCCCATTCCACAGAGGACGTCGATTGCGCTTACATACTTTTGACGGGACAAAGCTGCTTCCGCAGCACGATGAACCCGGCTTTCCAGCTTTGATTGATTGTGATGCATACCTCTGACCTGGCAAAGGGATCCAGGAACTCTTAAGCGGATCGCGCACGCGCAAGTTGTTGCGATGCGCTCCAATCTTAGTGAGGCCTGTTCAACCCAAGATAAACGATGCCGTGTCAGGTGGTGCTTTTTTGCTTAGGGAATTACGGAGAGTCGTCTTGGCACCTCTTGGCCGGTTGCGGGTGGAAAACGGCTGTCGGAATCTACTTACTTCCCAGTGATATCAGGAGTTGGCAGGCGACAGGCTAACGCCTGCGCAAAGCGATAATCTCCGACCGAAAAGAAGAGAAAATCCAACTGCAACGCGACCGGCGCACGGAGGAATTCATGCAACAAGGAAGCACCATCAGAAGCGAACGGAAACATGGGCCGGATGTCTGGCAATTTCGGTGGTCAGAAACTGGACCTCAAGGACAGCGCGTCTATCGCAAGCGAGTGGTCGGAACAGTTGAAGAGTATGCTAA
>VFSW01004477.1_pt1 | contig 20833 bp, 19 predicted proteins | sample 5358111 | NCBI WGS metagenome assembly VFSW01 (sample SAMN11554181, study PRJNA540505) | mine drainage metagenome | isolation source: sediment from site ElyBrook_90M | place: USA: Ely Copper Mine, Vershire, VT | collected 2017
ATATCGCGCCGGACAAAAGACACACTAACAGCAGGCTGGCCTTTCTCACGATTCACCTCTTCATCCTAGGGGCTGGACGCAACTATTTTGCCGAGCTCCAGTCCCTGGATACCGCCGTTCTCGAATCCGGCCGGAAACGGAATATTGTTAATGGGTATAGTCTGCGCGACGCCTATTTACAGCAACTCGATGATGCTCCCTCGTCTGTTTTGCAGCAATCCGATGCTGCTGTCCCGTCCGCATATTTCTTGGACTCTTTAACGAATTTATCTTTGCATCCGACCGCACAAAAATAAAAAGGGTTCCCTTCGCAGGTCGCTGTCACCGGCGCTTTCGTTTCGTTCACTTGCATTCCACACACAGGATCTTTGGCCCATAAGATCATCCCCTTTCGCTCTGCCCCCACATCGCCTCTTTCTTGGCCATCTTCTTATGCTTCATTGCTTCATCAGAGGCCATGCCGAAAGAGTAAATTTATTATGCGTCATCGACGACTTAGCGTCTATGCGAAGTTATGCTCAGCCGACAGCTTAGTATTACGGGCCTCCGGGTCCGCCTTGAATTTGTCGCGGCAACGGAGATTGCAGAAGACACAATCACGGCCTGGATGCGTGTGGCCAGCCAAACCTTCACATATGAGCAGGGACCTTCTCTGTGGCACTGGGACCACGTGGCACGAACATGTACGTCACCCCCGTGCGCAACATGAAGGGGTCGCTGACGTCGGAAAGTCCAAACGCAGGTTCAAGACGCACGGACCAGAGGGGTGAAAGCGCATACGTGAAAACGGGGCCGAGGTAATGCTGCTGGGCGTTCCAGTAGAAGCCGAACCTCTGGTTATTTCCCAGCGCTCCGATCATCTCCAAGCCGTAGCCTAAGCGGCTCGTGGAAAGCGCAGGCGGCTCCGCCATGTCGGCCATCGCTCCCATCGATCCGCTCATCCTGGACGGCTTGAAGAATAGGCCCAAAGCATAGCCGTAATCGCTTCCATAGGCCGCCTGGAGAGCTGTTTCTCTGATGAAATCGAAAGTGGCGTTCAGCCGGTCCCAGTCGTGATAGACAATCACGCGCTGTTCGAAGGTGCGGACTGAGGTGCGGCGCGCGAGCGCCAACGGCTCGGTCAGGTCTTCGGGGCCAAAACCGGCGACCTCCATTTTATACAGCGCCGCCCCATTGAGATCCTCGAATTCGCCGTACAAGGTCAGGTTCAGCAGTCGGTCGTCTCGGAACGGATGGATGTACGTGTTGAACCGCATGCCGCCGTAGGTGGCGGGCATACCGGAAATCTTTTGGCCCTCGGCCATGACGCCCGCTGTCCATCGAGACGTAATACCGTACTGGGCCATGAGCATCCCGGTAGCAAAATTACTTCCGTACCGCGCAACCTGAAAATCCGGTAGCGCCATCAACATCAGAGAATGTTTTTCGAGCGGATAGTTGATCGCGGTGAAGTAGGGGTCCATATTCATCTGGGCCCGCAGCGAACCCGGCATTGCCGCCAAGGCGGCCATGACCAGCGCCGTCATCACTTTCTTCATCTCATTTCCTCCATTTGATGCGTCTTTGCAGTCATCGTCGAAGCGTCTACATCGTCTCCGGTTTAGTGGATGTGGTGGTACTCGACGGCCGCTGGCGAAAGAAGTTTGTTTTTCTCGGCCAGGAGCTTCTTGAGCCACGACCGCCTCCAGCAGGAAGACCGGCGGATAGACGAGGAGTTCCATGATGAAGCTCGTCGCTAAAGAAGTCGCGTCACTTCATAACCCCAACGCCATAAATGTAGACCAACTCCATGCCATGGTAGGCCGTTGTCAAAAGCATTCCACAAGCGATAATCCATAGCACAAGAAATAAGCCTTCTCTCCAACGCTCCCATCGCCATCTCCATAAGGAGAGGATGGTGAAAAGGCCCACTGTCCAGTAGGCTAGCGTTTCATGCAAGTGGAACGTCTGCCCAGCGGAGGGAACATGTGGAGCCGTCTTCGCGGCCACGAACCCCAAGCCCATGGCCGCCCAGGCCGTCGCCGTGCCAAGCCATAACGCCCAGGAAGCCGCCTTGGGCAGCCACTCCGCTCGCCATCGCCCCAAGAGACACGCAACCCATCCTATCGTAAGCAGTGCAATGGGAAAACGAACTGCCTCCGGATGGAAACGGTATAATTCTGGCATTGTCATCTTTTTACCTCGTTCAATCCACATCGCTCCTGCCGTCTTCCGGACCAAAACCTATTTTCTTCTCCGACTCGGCCAGACATTTCTCCAGCGCGCCGCGTCCAGATTAGTGCCTGGTGCCTTTGCTAGGGGGTTTCCCAGACGAGACGTCATCCGTCGAATCTTTGTCCTTAGCTCCTGAGTCGTCCTTGACTCCGCTGGCCGCCTCTCGATCCGATACGGACGCATCCGTCTTGCCGGCGCTCTTTTCCTTGAGCTTCTGCTTAATGAGGTCCTTCTTGCGCACCGAGGAGTCGTAGGTCAGGAATTCCACAATCGACTTGACACTATCCTTATCAATACCCGAACGTTTTTTGCGCATCATCTTGGTGACGTAGGCTTGCCACTCCTCCGGAAGGGCAAAGGGAGAATTGATCGGCCTCGCCAAAGTGTGGCACTTGGAGCATTTCTCCGTAAAGACCTTGTAGTTCGCCTGCTGTTCGGCCGGATACTTGGAAACATCAATCGTGTCGGGACCGTTATCAGACGGGAAGGTCTTGTCTTCTCCTACATGTCCTTCATGCCCTTTCATTTGCGCCGCAAGCCCCGAGATCATAAGCGTGGAGATGGCGAGCGTAGCCACCGACACATGCCACTTCTTTTTTGTCATGATGGGCCTCCTTAAAGCGCTCATCTCATTAGAAGCCACGCTCCACCCATGCGGTCCCACGGTGCCCTTTCGGGGCTATTGGACATCCAGGCATGGTAATGGTGCAAGATCCTGCTTTATATCAGCACCCAAGAGTAATAACAACACCGGCAATAGAATCTTCACGGGCGCCCCTCCTTCCGCACTTTTCTCGTTGCAACCGCGGCTGTTCGTCTCAGTCGTTCTTTTTTTCGCCAAGCTTCTCCCTTCGCTTCGTCGCGCCTTGCTCGTAGAGGGATTTCGTGGTCTTCAAGAGACGCTGCAGCTTCTTGAAGTTGTCTTCCGTGGCGACCTTATCGCCGGCGTCGCCGGATTCGTCAAGTCGCTTGGCAATGTCCGCCACGTACTTGGCGTCGGCCTTGACCTTGGCCAGCTTATCGGCGGGCAAGTCTTTTGATTTTTCGGGCAAGGCGTTGACCAAGTCGCGGATCTTAAAGGCGACCTCGTGCACCTTGTCGAACTTACCGCCGGCGATCATTTTGCCGAGTTGCACCTCATGCTCCTTCACTTCCGCCCAGATGCCGCCGACGGTGGCGGGGATCTTCACCTCGCCCTCCTTGTGTTCCGGTTCCGCAGCCGCCGAGGCCGCCCGGACGACGGTCAGCGACATGCCCAACATTACGACGACGAGCCATTTCATTTTCATGTTAACCTCGCTGCGGTTTATTTTGCGTTTTCCGTTCATGGATCTCTTCGATCTTGTTGTACAAGGTCGGAATCACGATCATGTTCAGCAGCGTCGACGTGAAGAGGCCTCCAAGAATCACGTGCGCCAGAGGACGCTCCAGCTCCTTTCCCGTCGCATCGCCCAACAAAAGAGGAACTAGGCCCAGCGCGGCGGTGGCGGCGGTCATCAGCACGGGATTCAAACGATCGAGCGAGCCCTGAACGACGCGCGTCTTGAGCGGTATGCCTTCTTTGGCAAGCTGATTATAGTGGCTGACCAGAATGATGCCGTTGCGCGACGCGATGCCGAATAAGCTGATGAAGCCGATGATCGCGGGCACGCTCAGGTCGCCGCCCGTGAGGGCGATGGCGATCACGCCGCCGATCAACGCCAACGGCAGATTGAGCATGACCAGAAGCGCCTCGCGCGTCGTGCCGAAGACCTGGAACAGCATCAGGAATATTCCGACTACCGAACCGATGCCAAACAGCGTCAGTATGCGCTGAGCCTCCTGCTGGCTCTCGAACTGGCCGCCGTATTTGATGAAGTAGCCGGCGGGGAGCTTGACCTGGTCGGCGATTTTTTTCTGAGCCTCGACGATCAGGCCGTTCAGATCGCGGCCCGCGACGTTGCATTGGACCACGATGCGCCGCTGCACGTTCTCGCGGTTGATGAAGTATGGGCGCTCTTCGAAGCGCACGTCGGCGACCTCGCGCAGCGGAATCTTCGCGCCGTCGTCGCCCAGCGCGGGCGCGTCCACGAGCATGTTGCGGATCGCTTCAGCGTCGTTGCGGTCGGATTTCTTCAATCTCACGAATAGGTCGAACGTCGTGCGGCCCTCGAGCACCTGCGAAACAGAGACGCCGTTCAGCAGCGTTTCAACGGTTTTGGCGAGATCACCGACTTGGAGGCCGTAGCGGCTCGCTTTTTCCCGGTCCACCTTAATGATCAACTGCGGCACGTTGATCTGCTGTTCGAGCGCGAGATCGGCGACGCCCGGGATGGATTGCATGACTTTCAGCACTTCCCGGCCTTTCTTGCGCAGCACGTCGAGATCGTCGCCGTAAATCTTGATGGCGATTTGCGCGCGAATGCCCGACTGGACCTCATCCATGCGGTGCGCAATAAACTGTCCGACGTTGAAGACCGTCCCGGGAATTTCAGCCAAGTCCGCGCGGATGCGGCGCAGCAGCTCGTCGGGCGGCATGTCCTTATTGCGGTCGTAATCGAGCTTTACGTCGAACTCGCTGAAGTTTGGCGGCTGGGCGTCCTCATCCAGCTCGCTGCGTCCGGCGCGCTGGGCTATGGAAACGACCTGAGGATATTTCAACATCTTCTCGCGCACGATCTGGCCGAGGCGCATGGATTCCTCGAGCGAGGTGCCGGGCAAAGTGGTCATGGCGACGATGAAATTCCCTTCATGGAATTCCGGCAGGAACGAGCGGCCAAAAAACGGGATGGTCGCGAGCGCGACGCCCGCCAGCACGAGCACCCCGATGACGACCGGCCTTACGTGCCGCAGCGTGAAATGCAGCAATCGCTCGTAGTATTGCTTGAGCCAGAGCGCGACGAAGCTCTCGTGCAAGTCTTCTTTCGTGTTGCCGATAAGCAGGTAGCAAAGCACGGGCGTGATGGTGACGGCGACGACCAGCGAGCAAATAAGCGAGGAGAGGTATGCGATGCCGAGCGGCGCGAAGATGCGTCCTTCCAGACCGGGAAGAAAAAAGATCGGCAGGAAGACGATCCCGACGATCAACGTGGCGTAAACGACCGAGTTGCGGATTTCCGTTGAGCCTTTGAAGACCACGTCCATGATCGGCTCGGGATTCGCCGCTTCTCGGTTCAAGCGCAGCCGGCGGAACACGTTCTCGACGTCGATGATGGCGTCGTCCACCACTTCTCCGATGGCAATGGCCAAACCGCCGATGGTCATCGAGTTGAGGCTGATGCCGAACCATTTGAGCACCATCACGCCCGCCAGCAGCGACGTCGGCATCGCGATGAAACTGATGAACGAGGCGCGGAAGTTCATCAGGAAGATGACCAGCACGATCGTCACGATGATGCCGCCTTCGATGAGCGAGGCTTTCAGGTTTCGGATCGAACCCTCGATGAAATCGGCCTGGCGGAAGATATGAATGTTCATCTTCACGTCCGCCGGCAGCTTTGTTTCGATGTCGCGCAGGGCGGCCTCGACCTTGTAGGTCGTCGTCAGGGTGTCCGCGCCATAGGCTTTGGAAATAGTGCCGATGACGGCATTTTTGAGATTGAGCGCGCCGTCGCCGCGCTTGATTTCGGCGCCGAACTTCACTTCCGCCACGTTTCGGACATAGATCGGCACGCCTTTGGCTATTCGAATGACGGCATTGCGCAGGTCATCGAGCGAGGTGATCCGGGCCACGCCGGTGACGATGTATTCCCGCCCCGGACTTTGCAGGAACGCGCCGGGAACGTTGACGTTCGACTTTTCAAGCGCCGCGAGCACCTCGGACACGCTGACGTGGTAGGCTTGCATGCGGTCGGGATCGAGCAGCACCTGATATTGTTTGACATCGCCGCCGATCGCCACCACCGAAGCCACGCCGCCCAGCGCCAGAATCCGCGGCCGAATCTGCCAGTCGGAAATGGTGCGCAAATCCATCGGCGAACGCGTGTCGCTCTCGAGGCTATATTTGACCATCCAGCCGACAGCCGACGTGATGGGCAGCATCACGGGCGCCTGAGTGCCGGCGGGGAAGCGGTCGCGCACCGACTGGATGCGCTCGTTGATCAACTGCCTCGCCACGTAGACATTCGTGCCCCAGCGGAACAGGATAACGACGGTGGATAGTCCGACGGAGGAGGAGGAGCGCACATTCTCCACGCCGGGCGTGCCGTTGACCGCGCTCTCGATGGGGAAGGTGATGAGCGACTCGGTGTCCTCTGGCGACAGCCCCGGCGCTTCCGTCTGGATAACCACCTGCGGCGGCGCGAATTCGGGAAACACGTCCACCGGCATGTGCATTGTCGTGTAGGTGGACACCACCAGGAATACGATCAGCCCGGCTACCACCAGAAGCCGGTTTTTCAGGGACCATTCGATCAGTTTGTTGAACATTTGATTTTATCCTGACTGAGCTTTAATCCTTGCCGGAGGCCGGCTTCTTATTGCTGCCCGTCAGCCAGGAGGTATAGAGCTCGCGTTGCCCATCCGTGACCACTTCGTCGTCGGGCACTAAACCGTTCTTCACTTCCATGTAACGGTCGTCTTCCGCGCCGGTCTGGATGTCCGCGCGCTCGAACATATCGCCCGTCCGCACGAACACGAATTTCTCGCCGGCTTCAGTGAGTACGGCCGCCCTCGGCACCGTCAACACCTCCGGATTTCTTGCCAGCCGCAGCGCCACTCGGACGAACATGTTGGCACGCAGCTTGCCGCCGGGATTATCCACCGTCAGCCAGACCGGCAGCGTGCGAGTGTTCGGATCGAGCTCAGGACTCATGGAGGTGACCTTGCCGCTGAACTGGGCGGTCGGGTAGCTCAGCGCCGCGATTCGCCCCGGCTGCTGGAGCTTCACTTTATCGACATCTTCTTCATAGACCTGGGCGACCACGATGACCGTCGACAGGTCCACGATGTGGAACAGTTCCGTGTTCGGTTCCACGGAATCGCCTAGGCTCACGCTCCGTTCGCTGATGATGCCGCCGACCGGCGCGGTCACGTCAACCGTCGGCGGCGGATCTCCGAGCTGGCGCGATTGGATGACCGCCAGCTTCTGTCCCTTTTCCACTGAGTCGCCGATGCGGGCGAATAGCTGGTCGATACGGCCCGAGATGCGCGTGGTCACATGCGCATGCCGGTCGGGATCGATCAGAACGCGGCCGTTCAGAAGCAGCACAGTGTCAACGGAGCGAAAATCGGCTTTGACGGTCTTCAGACCGATGAATTCCTCCTGCACTTTGGTCAAGAATACCGGACCGCCGCCGCCGCCGCCGCCGCCGCCCGTTTCGATTTGTCCGCCGTGCGCGAGCACTCGCCGCGGCGCGGCCAAGCACAGCGTCGCCGCGACGATCGCCGCTAAAGGAGCAGAAATTATTTTTTTAATTTTCATCGATTCGCCCCTTCCTTTTCATTGCTTAACCCGGTTCCCATCGCGAATTCAAGGTCAATGATCGATTCCCGGGCCCTCTGACCGGCATCCAAATAGGCCTTCTCGATGTTGGTAAGCTTATTTTGAGTCTGAACCACGTCAAAAACGCTGACCCGTCCTTGAATATAAGCGTCCTGCATCAGCTTGACGGATTTTTCCACATCTTCCGTGGCTCCGTCGCTGTAGTAGGAACCGATGATTTGTTTTGACGCGGTCAATCGGATATAGGCTTGCGTTACTTCTTTAACAACCTGCGTCTTTAGAGCTTCGTATTGAATGTCCGAGTTCTTTTTTTCGGCTGAGGCCCTGGCGATCTCGGCTTGATTTCGATCGAAAAACGGCAGGGGAATCGACACTTTGCCCCCGACTAACCGGCTGTTATCGCTTATCAATTGATCGTTCACGTCGAATCGGCTCCTGTCGCTTTGATAAAAACCGCCGATCGTAATGTCGGGTATTCGCATGGCCTTGGCCAAAGTGAGCGCCGCTCCGCCCATCGTCTTCCCCAATTCCTGCGCCTTCAAGTCAGGGCGTCGTTCTAAAGACTTTTGAGCGGCTGTTTCCAAATCAATTAATGGGAATACCAACGGCTCAGACACGATAATAAACGGGGTGTTCGGGTTTTGCCCCATGAGCCTGTTAAGAGCGGCCCGCGCCTCATAAAGACGCGCGTCCGCTTCCGCGAGTTCCTGGCCCGCCATTAAAAGTTCGCCGCGAGCCAAACTGACGTCCACGGTTGAGACTTCGGCATGACTCAAGCGCGCCTTCACCGATTCGACGAGATCCTGATTTATTTTAACCGAGAAGCTCGAGATTTTGTCCTTCTCCTGAAGCGTGGCGACCAGATGGAACGTTCTTTTCACCTCCGAGACAACCCGCCTTTCCACGTCCTTTCTTTGCCATTCGGCACGCTTGATACCAAGTCCGGCGACCCTCCTATTGAAAAAAATTCTGCCGCTTATTGGGATAGACTGGCTTAAGCCGTACTCATAACCGCCCTCGCCCCTATTCCCGTAATATTTATCCGATCTCGTTGAAAATTCTCCTTCGGGATTAGGCCAGAGCCCCGCCTTTGTCAGTTCGGCTTTCGCAAGCTCGACGCTCGCTGCGGCTGATTTTAAATCGTAATTATTCCGCAAGGCATTAGTCACGACCGCTTCTTCGGTTAAGGACTCCGGAGCCGAGGAAGCGGCATTTTCCGCCTGCGCAATTCCGACCGTCGACAGGCCTATGGAAAAAACAAAGGCGCCGAGCAAACTGAATTTAGAAATATTGTTTCTCATAATTATCTGCATCATTCCCCTGCCTTTCCTGAAACCACGTCCCAGCATTAAGACCGGTGGGCCCAGGCGGCGCCAGCTGTGACGACCGAGACGGACGCAGCACGGCCGCCAAACGACGAACATCGGGATGCCGGCAGGCGCCGGCTAGAGGACGACGGGGCGGGACGGCGGAGGGCGCGGGCCGTGAAGGGCTTCAGGCAAGAGCGCGGTCGCCAGGCCTGGCGGCGCACGGGGCGCAAGGCGAACCGCCCCAGCGGCATCGGCCGCCGGGATAGGGTTCGCCGCGACGAAGGCGATCATTCGGGACGGCATCGACGGAAGCGCCGCCTCGCCTGGAAGAAGTACGGAGCCATCGCCAAGATGCGCGACGCAACAGTTGTCGGTACGCCGGGCCCGAACAGCGGATGAGGAATCCTCGCCGCGGCAGCAGTCGTGCTCTGTCCTAGAAACCGCGAGCGTCTCGGCGGCCGACGAAGATGCCCGCTCAACGGCGCACGCCTGACGGCCGAACCCGACGCCGATGTAGGCGCTCAGAGAGACCATCGCGATCAAGCGTCGCAACCTCATAGCGCCAGTATAGAACACGCCCCGAATGCTGTCAATGAGTATTTTTGACATGAGTATTTTTGACGGCAATCTCCAGACTTGCGCGACAGTTAAGAGCGGCGGGGTCGCGCGGTGAAGAAGTCCAGCGGCTTGCCATAAAGTTTGGCGAAGGAATGCAACTCCACCACATCCAGCCGACGCAATGCTTCGACCAACGCCAAACCATTTAACTCCCGCCATACGCGTCGAGCAATGTAAGACACGTCATTGTCTCATGACTATGGACGCAGAGCTGTTACATAAACCAATTGACCCGAGGTATCAAAGGTATCAGCAGAACAAAGCAAACGCGAGGCAGGGCGGCGAGGCACTCGCTTGCTTTCGCGGCGAGTTCACGGCGATTATAATCATACGTCGCCTTGCGCCCTAACGGGCTTTCTTGAATTGAGCGGCCGCGAAGCTGACGAGGAAAAAGCCGACCAGCACAGCGACGATCGTCGGACCGGTGGGTAGATCGTATTGATACGAGAGGACGACCCCTCCCGCCGAAGCCGCGAGACCCATCCCCAGGGAGAGCAGGAACGTCAGGCTCAGGCTTTCCGTAAGGCACAAGGCACTAGCGCCTGGAGCGACGAGCATCGCGAAGGTCAACAGGGCACCGACGGCACGGATCGATACCGCCACCGCCAAACCAACTGAGCCGTAGAAGATCATGTTCCAGACGCCCACGTTGATGCCGAGCGCCCGCCCCATGTCCGGGTCGTAGGCGGAGATCAGGAACTCCTTTGACGCGAAATACTGCAGGGCCGTCAGAAGTCCGAAGACGATCCCCATCATCCAAACCCGACATCCAGTAGCTATTGCAACACCTGAGGCAAACTGACGTCTTCGTTTTGATCCGTCTTCCTTGCCGTGATCGTAGCCGTTGCCGTTAGGCCCAGTCCAGAGAAATGTCGTTGCCGTTGGAGGACGTGGCCGTTGCCGTTCCGTCCGCCGCGCGAATTGCGCGTGCTGGTCGCGTGCCCTGCGCGACTGCGTGGCCCCGCTATTTCACGGGGCGCAGCCAAGGAAGGCGGTCAGGTGTTCCCTCGGTGTAGACCAACCCAGGCACTTGCGAGGGCGGTCGTTGAGAAATGTTTCGATGCGCCTGATCTCCGCCCGGCCGATGCCCGCGAAGGACGACTTCTTGGGATAGAGCCTGCGGATCAGCCCGTTGGTGTTCTCGTTGGTGCCCCGCTCCCACGAATGGTAGGGATGGGCGAAAAACACGTCCAGGACGGCGTCCTTGGCGATGTCTTCGTGGCGGGCGAACTCCTTGCCGTTGTCGAGCGTGACGCTTCGCCGCGCCCGCCGGGGCAGCGTCTTGAACAAGGCGCATATCTTGAGCGCGACCTCCTCCGCTTCCTTGCTCTCCGTGCGATCGACCAGCGTAAACCGCGATCTGCGCTCCACCAGCGTGGCCAGGTTCCCCGTGCCGTTGGCCCCGTTGATCAGGTCGCCTTCCCAGTGCCCGACGGTTCGGCGCGTCTCCACCTCGGCCGGACGGGTGTCGATCCTTCGCTGGTTCGGAATTTGCCCGCGCCCGCGGCCGTCCTGACGGGGACAGCGGCGTCGCCGCTTGCGCTTGGCCCGGGGCAGGTTCTTCCACAGCGTCCCGCCGGCCTTGGCGTCGGCGTAGACGTGCTTGTAGATCGTTTCCGCGCACACCCATGCTCGCCCCTCAAGCCGCGCTCGTCCGCCGATGATCGCCGGCGTCCAGCCTTCCTTGAGCCGCACCTCCGCGTCGGCCCGGACCTCATCCGTGAAGCGCCGTGGTCCCGCTCGCTTGGCTTGAGCCTGCGCCTTTTCGTGCGCCTGTTTGGGCCGATAGCCTTTCAGTCCCGTGTTGCGCGCGATCTCGCGACTGATGCTTCCCTGGTTGCGCCCCAAACGCCGCGCGATCTCGTTCTGCGCTTCACCCTCTCGAAGCCAGCGGTAGATCAGCTCTCGTTCTTCCGCCGTCACGCGCCTGTAAGCCATCTCGTTCTCCTCGTGTTTGAACACACGAAGAACACAGCTTACCGCGTGAGCGTCTCACGCTACGAGTGTTGCACTAGCCGGTGGAACGCGGGAAAGAAATGAAGTCGGCACGGTCAGGATGTTGCCGAACAAGATATTGAGGATGTCCGCCTCTCCACGCGGGGACTTCGCGATTAATAGGACCGACGCCGCGGCTCCGCCCGCGTAGAGCATCCCGATCAGCGCCTCCGGCGGAAGGCGGCGCGAATCGGCCACGCGCGCCAGGAACAGGAAGCTCAGGATAGTGAGCGCGACCGCGATCGGGAAGGGTGAGAGTTGGAATAGGACGGCGAGCGCGACGGCCGCCGAGGCCACTTCAGCCACGGCCGCGCCGGCGAACACGATGCGCCGAAGGACGATATAGACGCTCCACGGCGCCAGCCCGACCGCGACGAACAGGCCGGCCAGCAGGATGTGACGCATGAATGGCATCGACCAAAGTTCGATCATCGGGGTTTATAAGCGGCGGTCATAACGGCGGGCGAGAGCATTTCTTTCTTCTCGCCCACGAGCAGCTTTCCGTCGGTCGTGATCAATGCGACGCGGTGCGCATAGCGCTCGATCGTGCTGAGCAGATGCGTCACGAACACCACCGTCGTATGCTTTTCCTTCTGAAGTTCGATCAGGAGTTCCATGATGGCCTTCTCGGAGCCCATATCCATGCCGTTAGTCGGCTCGTCGAGTAGCAGGATCTCAGGCTCGGACGCGAGAGCGCGTGCGATCAAAACGCGCTGCTTCTGCCCCCCCGAAAGCTCTCGGAACGGACGCTCGGCGAAACGCGTCATGTCGGCACGCTTGAGGCACGCGCGCGCGATCTCAAAGTCTTTCGCGCCCGGCTTCCGGAAAAGACCGATGCGGCCGTAACGGCCCATCAACGCGACCTCTAGCGAGGTAAGCGGATAATGAAGGTCCAGGCTCTCACGCTGAGGCACGTAGCCGAACAAGGTCTTTTTGTCGTCGATCAGATGGCGCTCAACGGTTCCCGCCAAAGGCTCCAGCAGGCCGAGGATGGTCTTAAGCAACGTCGTCTTTCCCGTTCCGTTGGGACCCATGACGCCGAGGAAGTCCCCGCGCTCGATAGAAAAGTCGATGCCTTGCAGGACCTTGCGCCGGCCGTAGCCGATCGCCGCGCCGCGTAGGCGCAGAAGTTCAGTGGCCATGGCCGCCCAGTGCCTTCGCAAACTGTCCGACCACATCGTCGACCATCGAGATGTAATCCGTTTGCTTGGGATTGAGGCCGATGTCGTACAACGAGATATTCAGGCATGGCACGCCTAGCCGATCGGCGACCGCCTGCGCAATAGAAACGTCGTAGTACGGCTCGGTAACGATGAGCTTCACTTTCTTGTCCTTCGATAAGCGTATCACTTCTTCGATGCGGCGCGGGGACGGGACGAATCCGGGCTTCTCTTCGATTGTCTTCGGCGGCTCGGGTATGACCAATTGGAAGGCTTCGGCTGCGTAGTCCCAGGACTCATGGTAAGTCAGGATGGCCGTCCCCTTGAAAGGAGCCATTTCCGCGTTCCAGCGCTTTTCGGCGACGTTCAACTTAGCCTCGAAGTCAGCAAGGTTCTTGGCAAAAAGCGCCTTATCGGCCTGATCGGCCTCCGAGAGAGCCTCCGCAATGTTCTTCGCCATGATGCGCCCGTCCTCCGGGTCGAGCTGGAAATGCGGATTGCCGAAGGGATGGATATCGCCGAAGCTGAAGTCGACGTTGCCCGCGGGCTTGTCGAGCAGTTTGATGCCGTGATATATCTCGGCCTTCACGAGGTCGGAATTATTAGCCGCGCTCACCAGATCGCGCGCCCAATCCTCAAGGTTCAGGCCGATCATGATAAATAGCTTCGCGCGATGGATCTTAAAAAGGTCTTGCGGCCGCGGCGAGTAGGTGTCGGCGTTGAAGCCCGGCGGCACGAGCGACTCCACGTCGACCTTGTCGCCGCCGATCGTCCGCGCGAGCGACGCCGTGTAAACAGTGGTCGTAATGACACGCATACGTCCGGCCCAGGCGCCCGATGACGCGAAAAGAAGTAACGCCGTGAGAGAAATTGATTTTTTGATCATGGGAATCTCCTAGTTCATCTGCTTCAGATTGCCGAGCGAGAACGTGAGCTGCAGGGAGGCGATTTCGTTCGGCCGCTCTGTGCCCAGGGGCGTCGTGTGCGTATACTGCACGCGCAGGCGCGTGTTGTCCGATACAAACCAAGTAGCGTTGGGCGCCAAGCTGAGCTGCCGTCCTGCTGGCAGGACCGACGTCGGGTCCGGCGAACCGGGCAAGTCGGCCACGTCGAAGAGGAAGCCGACGTGATAGCGCAGCTTGAAGCTATAGTCGACGAACGCATAGAAGCCGGCCTTGAAGTTCTGATTGCCGAGACCGCGGCGCTCGGCGAGCATGCCTTCGCCGCTCACGGTCAGGACATGCCTTTGGTCGGGCGCGTAGATGACCTGCGCGTAAGGCTCGATCAGGGTCTGGAAACCGCCGAACGGCGACGGCGCCTGGGCGACGCTGACTCCGGTCTGCAGCGAGCCTGATGTGAACAGATCGCGTGAATAGTCGAACGTGCCCAAATAAGCCAGATCCATCGTGCTGGTCGCTCCGCCGAGCAAGTCCCCCCGCACGATAGTGGTGTTGAATTTCAGGTTGAGGTCCCAAGGGTTCGGAACGTAATAGTCCAATACGGCACCCGTTGCGGTAAGGCCGCCGGCGCCGAGATAGTTGGCGATCGCGTTCGGACGGTTGACCATCGCCAACTGGAAGGTGTTCTGGGTGTCGATAAGGCCGAACTGCGGCGCGAATCGACCGACGCGACCCGTTGTGTCAAAGGGAAGCTTCTTGAAATAAACCCAAGCTTCCGAGATGGACGCGGGGCCGGTTTCCGGGATGTCGACCGTGAACTGGGCGTTCGTGAAAGGATCGATCGGCGAAAACATGACGATCTGCCCGTCACGGATGCGCGGCTGGCGCTTGGTCGCGTCGAAGCGAGGATCAGTCTTGGGGAGACTGTCGCGCTCATAGGCGAAATCTCCAGCGACGCCGATGTCGGGGAGAAAAATCTTCGGCACGCCCGGGATCGCGGAGATAATGCTTCGTCGCCCTTCGTGCGACTCCTCGACCCGCGGTTCGTTCGCGCTCGGAGAAATCTCCAACTGAGCCCGCGAAATTCCCGGCAACGTCAGATAGGCAGCGATGAGACCGCCGATCCATATCGTCTTTTTTCTTCTAATCATCGGCTCGCTCTCCCTTCCATCCCCGTCGCATGCCCCTGAGGGAAATTGACCACGCATCCTTTGCGCGGAGAACCCACGTCAGTTTCGGCTGTTAAGAAGACTGCGGACGGCCGCAGTCTAGGCGGGAAGGGCGGGAGGCGCCCGGGCAGGAGTGGCAGCAACGCGCGCCGCAACGGCACGAGAAACGGACTCGCGCGGCCGAACGAACTCAATCGTCCGAGCGACGACGACGCACGGTGACGCAGTAGCCGGCAAGCTCGAGGCTTGAACCTGGCAGACGGCGCAGCCTACGTCGGCATCACCGTGATGTGCGAAGACATGAAGAGCCGCCGTGGCAAAGAATAGGAGCGCAAAAAGCGCCGCCACAAAGCGTTTCACGCGCCAATTTAACAAAGAAACCACACAACAAGCAAACATGCTTGCCTTACGGCATAGCACGATGCTCCTTAACTCGAATAACAGGTAGAATTCCGGAACAGACACGGCCGCGGCTACCTTTAGTGCTTCATATTATTGCGAGAGTTTCCCCGTAAAATGAAAGTCAAAGAAAAAATCCCATGGCGCGAGATTCTTGGTTTTCTAATCATACTGCTCCTCGGCATGGGGATCCCATTCTTGATGGAATTCAAGAGCTGGAAGAATCCGTTGTCTCACCGCCCGCCGAGCGTAATCCGGGTGCCCACGCTCGAAGATCGCAACGCGCATTACTGTCCTGCCTGCGGCGGCAAGGTTTCTCTCCCAGAGTGGCAAACCTCATCCCAAGAGGAAGGTGCGCAAACATTACCTCTGACCCTGAAGTCTCTCAATAAACCGTCTTCGGAAAACTTGGACACGAAAAACAATATGCCGCAGACGCGGGGTGTCGAAACGGAAATTCGTCAATAACCCCATTGAATCTCCGCTATGTCGACATGCGGTGAGGCGCCGCCGACTCACGACAGGATGGGGCTTTCAGCCTTATTGAAACTCATCCAGACACTTGCCGCGGTTGCCCGGCTTATAGTTCGCAAGGGAGTCGATAAGCGCTTTCGGCGCGTGCTCGACTAGAATCATATCCCAATGCTCCTGGCGCATGAAGCCTCGAGAGACCGCGTGATCGACAAACTTCGAGAATGGGTCGAAGTATCCCCCGGCATCAAGAATCCCAAACAGCTTTCGGTGCAGGCCCAAACTGCGCCCAGATCAGAATCTCGTAGAACTCGTCCGAGGTCCCGAAGCCGCCGGGCAACGCTATGAATCCGTCCGAGATTTGCGCCATCAACGCCTTGCGCTCATGTATCGAATCGACGGACTTTATGGACGACCTCCTTTTTAACCAATCCTCTGGGATGACCCCGATGACCTCGCCGCCGCGTTCAAGCACCGCATCAGCGATCGCCCCCTTCAAGCCGAAGTTTCCCCCGCCGTAGGCGAGCCCCCAGACCGCGCTCATCTCTATTTTTCGGCATCATTATGTCGTCTCGCTGCATGCCCATGGAACCCCAAGAAGAAGCGCACTTGATTCGAGAACAACAACTTAACAAACCGACAATGGGCTTCGGGCACCGGAACCGATATTCACGCTCCGTGAAGCTCGCTGCCGCCGATGGCGTTCAAGAAGAATGCCTGCATTCCATGGTCGAGGCGGCAGTCCGACGCACCCCGGACGCGACCGCGCTGGTCGACGGGAAGCTGGCTCTCACCTATGCGCAACTGGACGCGCGCGCCGAGGCCGCCGCGCGCCGCCTTCGCGCGCTCGGCGTCGGTCCCGGATCGGTCGTCGGCCTCGCCGCGCGCCGCCGCGCGGACACGATCGCGGCCCTCCTCGGCGTGCTCAAGGCGGGGGCGGCCTACCTCCCTCTCGACTTCGCGTATCCAGTCGAGCGCCTGCGCTTCATGCTGGAGGACTCGGGAGCGGCCGCGCTCGTGGCCGGGCGCGCGGTCGCGGAGAAGCTCGCCGACGCCGCGCGTCCGACGGTTATGCTCGAGGAGCTCGAGAGACCGGGCCCCGTTCGCGCGGAGGCCGCCGCCCGTTCCGCCGTCCCGTCCGACCTGGCGTACGTCATCTACACATCGGGCTCGACCGGCAAGCCGAAGGGCGTCATGGTCGAGCACGCCTCGGCCGTCAACATCGTGCGCGCCCTCATGAAGATGGACGTGATCGGTCCCGGGGAACGTGCGCTTTTCTTCTCGTCGATGAGCTTCGACGTCAGCGTGGGCGAGCTCTTTTCCGCCCTCTCCTCCGGAGCCGCGCTGTTCCTTCGCGATGAGATGGTCCTGCCGCCAGGAGACTTCGTCCGGCGTCTCGAGGAGCTTCGCATCGAACGACTTTCCCTGCCCACCGCCTATTGGCACGAGCTTTCCGCGACGCTGGCGCCCCTCGGCCGGACGTTACCTTCGTGCGTTCGGTCGGTGACCGTGGCGGGCGAGGCGATGCGCGCGGAGACCTTGGATTATTGGCGGCCATCCGCCGGCCGGGTCCGCCTGATCAACGCCTACGGTCCCACGGAAGCGACCGTCTACTGCTCGTTCTACGAGGTCCCATCCGACGCGGCGCCTTCCGGCATCGTGCCCATCGGGCGGGCCGGAGCGGCCGGCGCGGACCTCCATGTGATCGACGCGGACGGCCGCCCGGTCTCGGACGATTCGGCAGGCGAGCTCTGGATCGGAGGACCGGGCGTGGCGCGAGGCTATCTGAACCGTCCCGAGCTCACGGCCGCGCGTTTCGTGCCCGACCGCTTCTCCGGCCGTCCCGGTGCGCGTCTCTACCGCACCGGAGACCGGGTGCGACGGCGTCCGGACGGCGTGCTTGAGTATCTCGGCCGATTCGACGACCAGGTCAAGATCCGCGGCTTCCGCGTGGAGCTGGGCGAAGTGGAATCGGCTCTCGCGGCGCATCCGACGGTGGGGACCTGCGCGGTCGTCCTGCGCGAGGAAAACGGCGTCCAGCGTCTCGTCGCTTACGTTTCTCCCGCCTCCGGCGCGTCGCCCTCCCCCTCCGCACTTCGTGCGTTCCTCGCGGACAAGCTACCCGAATACATGGTGCCTTCCGCGGTCGTCGCGCTGCACATTCTGCCCTTGACTCCCGCCGGAAAGATCGATCGGCGCGCGCTGCCGGCGGCGACCGCCGCGCCGCCGGCGCAGAAGGCCGAGACGGACGAGGAGCGGATGTTGACGCCGCTTCAGCGAGAGATTCTCGGAATATGGGAGGAGGTGCTCGGAGTCTCTCCCATCGGCCTGCGCGACGACTTTTTCGCACTTGGCGGGCAGTCTCTGCTGGCCGTGAGAATGATGGCCAAGATCGAAAAGATAGTCGGGCGGCGCCCCCCGCTGACGGCTCTGACCAAAGGGATGACCATCGAAAGGCTCGCCAAGGCGATGAGCGACGAGACGGGAATCGAAGACGGCCCAGTCATCCGCTTCGGGCCCGAGAATGGAGCCGAGCCGGTTGTTTTCGTCCATCCCGGCCTCGGAGGCCTCTACTGCGAGGAGATTTCCCGCGCGATGCCCGATCGCCCCGTCTACTTGGTGGCCCCGCAGGAGATCCTCGCCCTCGATCCGCTACCGCCGACCGAAGAGATCGCGCGCCGCTTCGTGGAGAAGATCCGGGCCGTCCGTCCACGAGGGCCGTATCGCCTGGGCGGCTACTGCGCGAGCTGCGCGATCGCCTACGAGATGGCGCGCCAGCTCGAGGCCGAAGGGGAGAGCGTCCCAAGCCTCCTTCTCGTCGCCGCTCCGGCCGATTCCCTCTGGTGGAGAACGGCTCGCCGGGCGGTCGAGCGCATCGCAAGGCTTCGGGGCGAGGACCGGAAAACCATGCTCTACCGCTTCAACTTCTGGGTACGATGCGGGCAGTACGTCGCCGGCATAGCCGAACCGGGTGGAGCGGCTAGGATCTGGAAGGCGCTCCGACGGGCGTTTACCCGCGCGAAGACAGAAGGCACGATCCGGGCATTCAAGCATGGCCGGGAAACGGAGTCGGACGAGATCAAAAAAGCGTTCGACTGGGCCTGGGCGTCCTACGAGCCCAGACCATACGGGGGTCCAGTGACTTTCCTCGAAGCGAAAGCCGAACGCGTTGGCGGGAAAAAGTCCGTGTTGAGGAGCCTGGCGAGTTCCTCGGAGCAAGCCTGGCTGCCGGGGGACCACGAAACGATCGTGACGACACACGCCGCGGCGCTGAGCGCGGAGATCGGCCGGCGATTGCCTTAGCCGGCGGTCAGTTCGGACCCTTCCGGCCGCCCGGCTCGATTTTCTTCCCGATCAGCTCGAGAAAAGTCCCGACATTATGGCCGCGACCCTTCAGATTCGAGATCTCCGCCGTGGCGATCTTGATCTTGAACCTCTGCTCCGTCGCGATCATGAGGGTGAGGTGGGTCATCGAATCCCAGCCGGGCACGTCGGCGATGGCCATCTCGTCGCGCAGCACGATTTCCGGGTCTCCGAACACCTGACGAAACACGTCCTGGACCTGCGTCCGTATCTCATTCATGGGATTCCTCCTCGCGGATCCGCTTCAACACGCATGTCGAAGCCGAGCGGCAAACGGCGTTGTTCAATAGTCTCTTCACGCCGCGCTTCAGCACCCTTTTCAGCCGGAGTAGCCGCAAGGTATTTCTCCAAGACGGCATGAGGGTTCCGGGATAGCGGCCGGTGGCATAGCTCGACCAATTCAACTCCTCGGCGGGAGCCGACGCCATGCCGCCATTGTAAATTTAATTCGACGGTACCATGCGGCCCGTCTCGCCGGCCTTCAGAATTCGCCCACGAATTCGTGACGCGGCGGCGATACTGATTCCGCACCGCGGATGTTATATTCCTTGTCAACGATGGCGCCAAATGGACTTTTGAGGAGGACGACCGCGATGCAACCGAACGACGAGTTGAAACCAAATGCGTCTCCGTCCCCCAACACTGAGACGACGCAGACGAACCGTTTCGGCCCGGCGGAACCGGCGGAGATCGACGGCATCATCGATCTCATGCTCTCGCGTCAGCCGGCTTATTGGATGAGAAAGGCTTCCCGCGTCGACCTGAGAGCTTTCCTCGTGTATTCCGTCGACAGCTCGAACGCCGTCATCCTCACGGCGCGCCCGCGGGGCGGCCTTTCCCCGATCGGGTACGTATTCGCCATCATCGATTCGCGGCGGTTCTGGAGCGGCTTTTCGCTCCGCAATCCGTTCCTCGCGATGCGGATCGCATTTCATCGCCTGATAAGGCTGCGCGAGCTGCGCCGGAAAGAGCAGGCCCTCGCGAAAGCGAATCCCGCCGCAGCCGGCCTTCCCGCCTTCTCCTGGTCGCCGAGCCGCGAGGAGTGCGCCAGGATCATCGGTCTCTACGTCCGGAAGGAGTACCACAACCAAGGAGTCGCGATGGACTTGTATTTTTCGCTCTTCGACGCGCTTCGCGCGAAGGAATGCGCACGCGTCGAGGAATACGCGGCGCCGAACTACGTCGAATTCGCGGGGAAATTCCCGAAGGTCTGCGGGTGGAGCCTCCAGCCGTGCGTCTGCGGCGGGTACAAGATCAGCAGGGCTTTGTAGCTCTCCAGTTCTTCATTTTTTTGGGGCGAAAGCTTGACCGATTCGACTGTGCACTTGAGTGCGCACTTTCCCCAATGTCTCCCGGCCGCATCGCGCGAGCGGTAAGCCGCGCGACAGGCTGTTCCCACTCACTGACTTACGATCCAGGGCCCCCTTTTGTTCCATCACGAATATTCGATGGAACTATTTAGCACCCTCGTTCGTAAGTAAGCATGAAGCGTTGGAAAATATTTCTGGAGAAGATCTTCGCGCTCGTGACCTCGCCCGGTTTCGAGGACCTCCCCCCGGCCGAGCAGGACCGGCTCTACGAGCAGATCGCGCGGGCAACCCGCGCCGAACGATTCCTCGCCAAGTCACGGCCGCCTCACCTAATTTATAGGGAGATGGTCCGCCGGAAGTCCGGCATTCTCAAAAACCGCCCTTCGGGCGGTCCCCTGTGAAACGGCGGCAACCGGCGAATCCCGACCCAAGCCGCGGCGATCGCCGCGGACGACCCAGTACTGAATCCTCGCTCCGCTGCGGTTATAAGCGGCACCGCCCCG